>Ga0209503_10000722_pt1 | contig 18636 bp, 26 predicted proteins | sample SouAtlMetagenome_2_FD_187448 | JGI IMG/M metagenome (GOLD analysis project Ga0209503, IMG submission 187448) | Marine eukaryotic phytoplankton communities from Atlantic Ocean - South Atlantic ANT15 Metagenome (SPAdes) (version 2) | ecosystem: Environmental > Aquatic > Marine > Oceanic | place... | reverse complement strand
TTAGTAATGAAATTCCATTTACAACGCCTTTGTCTGTGATTTTTTCTCCTAACCACATGGCAAAAATACATCCGGTTACTAGAATTATTACAGAAGAGAAATAAAATACTCCACTTTGACCAAGCATAAAAGCTTGAGTTCCGCCCATTAGGGCTGGTAAGCTTGCTAAGTAGGCTGGCGCCTGAACCAAACAAATACCAATGGTCAACCAACGTGTGATTTGAGTTATTTTCTTTTGTCCGCTTGCGCCTTCTTTTTGAAGTTTTTGAAGGTAGGGAATCGCAATTCCCATCAATTGAACTACAATCGAAGCAGAAATATAAGGCATGATTCCTAGTGCAAAAACAGAAGCTTTAGCAAAAGCACCACCTGTAAAAGCATTTAAAAGTCCAAGTAAGCCAGAGTCTGTGTTAGACGCCAATGACCCCAGCTGAGACGCATCGATTCCAGGCAATACAACTTGAGCTCCAAAACGATACACCAACAACAGTCCCAAGGTCAACAAAATTCTGTCCTTGAGTTCTGTGATTTTCCAAACGTTTTTTAAAGTCTCTATAAATTTCATTCTCAAATATTTAAAGCGTTATCGCCTCACCACCTGCTGCCTCAATTGCTGCTTTCGCAGTAGCAGTAAATTTGTGTGCGGAAACCTTTAGCTTTGTTTTTAATTCACCACGTCCTAGAATTTTAACCAATTCATTTTTTCGAGCCAATCGCAACTCTACAATGTTGTTAAAATCTAAGGTCGACTTAATTTTTTTGTTGTCCACTAACATTTGAATGGTGTCAAGGTTGATCCCTTGATACTCTTTTCGATTGATGTTATTGAAACCAAATTTTGGAACCCTTCTTTGAAGTGGCATTTGACCCCCTTCAAATCCAATTTTTCTTGAGTATCCAGAACGCGACTTCGCTCCCTTGTGACCACGAGTAGCGGTCCCTCCTTTACCAGAGCCTTGGCCTCTTCCGACGCGTTTTCCTGGGCTTTGAACGGAACCTTTTGCGGGTTTTAAATTACTTAAATTCATTTTTCAATTGTATTTTTTAGGCTTCTTCAACAGAAACTAAATGTTTTACTTTTTTTACCATTCCCATTATGTTTGGGGTGGCTTCATGCTCTACAGTTTGACCAATTTTTTTGAGACCCAAGGCTTCTAATGTAAGCTTTTGTCTCTTGGTTCTATTGATCGCACTTTTTTGCTTCGTTACTTTTATCTTCGCCATGGCTTCTTAAAATTATCCGTTAAATACTTTTTCAAGCGAAATCCCACGCTCATGGGCAATTTTCTTTGCATCTCTTAACTGCAATAATGCATCAAAAGTTGCCTTTACTACGTTGTGTGGATTTGAAGAGCCTTGTGATTTTGAAAGGACATCATGTACACCCACAGCTTCCAATACAATACGAACTGCACCGCCTGCAATCACCCCTGTACCAGGGGCAGCAGGAATCAAATTAACACGCGCACCGCCGTACTTACCTTTTTGTTCGTGTGGCAGTGTCCCTTTCAGAATAGGAATTCGCACCAAATTTTTCTTAGCATCTTCGACAGCTTTGGCAATTGCGCTGGCTACATCCTTAGATTTTCCCAATCCATGGCCTACAACACCTGCCTCATTTCCAACTACAACAATGGCTGAAAATCCGAAGGCACGCCCTCCTTTTGTTACTTTAGTGACTCTTTGCACCCCTACCAATCGGTCTTTTAATTCCAAACCACTTGGTTTTACGAGTTCTGCACTTTTGTATTTTTGATACATATTCTTAAAATTTAAGTCCGGCTTCTCTTGCGCCTTCTGCTAATGATTTTACTCTTCCGTGATATAAATAACCGCCTCTGTCAAATGATACTCCAGAGACACCCGCTTTGATGGCTTTTTCAGCAACTGACTTTCCTACCAAATTAGCGATTTCGGTTTTGGTTCCTTTTTCGGAACTTAGATCCTTATCTCTTGAGGACGCTGCTGCAATGGTAACCCCTGTTACATCATTGACCAACTGGGCATAAATTTCTTTATTGCTTCTGTATACAGCCAATCGAGGCTGAGCATCAGTTCCAGAAACTGTTTTTCTGATTCTGTTTTTAATGCGTTGTCTTCTTTGTGTTTTTGTAAGTGCCATAAGCTTTGTTATTATGCTGATTTACCTGCTTTTCTTCTTATTTGCTCACCGACAAATTTGATACCTTTCCCTTTGTAAGGTTCTGGTTTTCTAAATCCTCGGATTTTGGCAGCGACTTGACCTACAAGTTGCTTGTCAAAAGAAGTGAGTTTAATAATTGGGTTTTGTCCTTTTTCACTGATGGTTTCTACTTTGACCTCAGGCGCAATATTAAGTACAATATTATGTGAAAATCCTAAAGCCAAATCAAGTTTATTTCCTTGATTATTTGCTCTGTAACCAACCCCAACAAGTTCCAATTCTTTGGTCCAACCTTTAGTTACACCTTGGATCATGTTACTGAGCAAAGCTCTGTAGAGTCCGTGCTTAGCTCTGTGGTCTTTATGTTCAGAAGAACGTTCTAACGTTATAATATTTTCTTCAACTTTAAAGCTAACTGCAGAATATTCCTGGGTCAACTCTCCAAGCTTTCCTTTTACAGTAATTACACTCTCTGTGATGTCTACTGTGACACCTTCTGGAATTGTAATTGGATTATTTCCTATTCTAGACATTTCTTAATTCTTTAAATTTAATAAACGTAACATATAACCTCACCACCTACATTTTCGCGTTGGGCTTGTTTCGCTGTCATCACTCCGTGGGAAGTAGAAACGATGGCGATTCCAAGACCGTTAAGGATTCGAGGCAGCTCACTAGAACTTGCATATTTACGCAAACCAGGCTTACTGATTCTTTGAATTTTCTTGATGACTGATTCTTTGGTATCCTTGGTGTATTTAAGTGCAATCTTAATAATACCCTGACTCGTAGAATCGTCAAACTTGTAACTTAAAATATAGCCCTGATCGAACAATATTTTAGTCATTTCCTTTTTTAAATTAGAGGCGGGGATTTCAACCACTCTGTGGTTGGCACGCACTGCGTTTCTAATTCTTGTCAAATAATCCGCTATTGGATCTGTATTCATAGTTATTAATTTTTAGTCTTGGTTTTCTATTGCTAGAACCTAAAACCCGTTTATAATTCTTATTTTTTTACCAGCTGGCTTTTCTAACCCCTGGAATCAATCCTTTGTTTGCCATTTCTCTAAACATGACTCTTGAAATTCCAAACTGTCGCATGTAACCTTTTGGACGCCCCGTTAGTTTACATCTGTTGTGCATGCGAACTGGAGACGCATTTTTTGGTAATTTTTGAAGCCCCTCAAAATCACCTGCTTCTTTTAAAGCTTTGCGTTTTTCGGCATATTTAGCGACTGTTTTTGCACGTTTTACCTCACGGGCTTTCATTGATTCTTTTGCCATGATTAATTCTTTTTAAATGGAATTCCTAGTTCTGTTAGTAATGATTTTGCTTCTTTGTCTGTTTCAGCAGTGGTTACAAATGAAACATCCATTCCCGAAATTTTATTCACCTTATCGATATCGATCTCTGGAAATATAATTTGTTCTGTAATTCCCAAGTTATAGTTTCCACGACCATCAAACCCATTGGCTTTGATGCCTCCAAAATCTCTTACTCGTGGCAATGCCGATGTGACCAATCGGTCTAAAAATTCATACATACGCTCCCCACGTAAGGTTACTTTAACTCCAATTGGCATGCCTTTTCTTAATTTAAAAGAGGCGACATCTTTCTTGGATATAGTCGCGACAGCTTTTTGTCCTGAAATGGTTGTAATTTCTTCAACCGCATGGTCAATGAGTTTTTTATCGGCAACAGCAGCACCGACTCCCTTAGAAATTACAATTTTCTTAAGCTTGGGAACTTGCATTACATTTTTGTAACCAAACTCTTCCGTAAGCGCAGACACTACCTTGTCTTTATATTCTTGTTTTAATCTTGGTGTATACGTCATAACTCTTAAATTACTTCGTTAGATTTTTTGGCAAAGCGAACTTTCTTCCCATCTTCCATTCTATAACCCACACGTGTAGCTTCACCCTTAGAGTTTAGAAGAGAAAGGTTAGAGATTTGAATCGCTGCTTCCTTTTCTACAATACCACCTTGAGGACTTTGTGCATTTGGTTTCATATGTTTTTTAATCATATTAATCCCCTCAACAATGGCTTTATTTTTTTCAATGAAGACCGTTAGCACCTTGCCTTCAGAACCTTTGTGGTCGCCAGCAATTACCCGTACTGTATCTCCTGTTTTAATCTTTAGCTTTCCCATGTTTGTTTTGTGTTTAAAGCACTTCAGGTGCTAATGATACAATTTTCATGAATTTTTTATCTCTCAGTTCTCTAGCAACAGGGCCAAATACACGAGTGCCGCGCATTTCTCCACCAGCATCTAAAAGAACACAAGCATTGTCATCGAAACGAATGTAAGAGCCATCAGGGCGTCTTACTTCTTTTACGGTTCTCACAACAACAGCTGTTGAAACCGCACCTTTTTTGATGGTCCCGTTTGGAGTAGCATCTTTGACGGAAACCACAATTTTATCGCCAAGTGAGGCGTATCTGCGCTTGGTTCCACCTAAAACACGGATGGTTAATACCTCCTTTGCTCCAGTGTTGTCAGCTACCTTTAATCTTGATTCTTGCTGTACCATAATTACTTCGCTCTTTCAATAATTTCTACTAATCTCCAACATTTAGATCTACTCAAGGGTCTTGTTTCCATAATCCTTACAGTGTCGCCTTCGTTGCAGTCGTTTTGTTCGTCGTGTGCTACGTACTTTTTTGTCTTAAGTACGAACTTTCCGTACATAGGGTGTTTTACTTTTTTCACTTCAGAAACCACAATGGACTTCATCATTTTGTTACTTGTAACGATCCCGATACGCTCTTTTCTTAAATTTCTTTTTTCCATCTATTAAGCAAATACAATTATTGGTCGTCTCTTTTTGTTAATTCTGTAGCCAATCTCGCAACACTGCGTCTTACAACGCGCAATTGGATTGGGTTTTCTAAGGGTGATATCGCGTGTGTCATTTTTAAATCTGAATACGCTTTTTTTGTATCACTAAGTTTCTCTTGTAACTCAGCCGTCGATAATTCTTTAATTTCTGATTGTTTCATAATATCATTTCATTAAGCCTCGTAATCTCTGGCAATTACAAATTTTGTTTTCACCGGTAATTTTTGAGCAGCCAAGCGTAAAGCTTCTTTGGCAACTTCAATAGGTACCCCACCAACTTCAAAAAGAATGCGGCCTGGTTTTACAACAGCAGCCCAGTACTCCACAGCACCTTTTCCTTTACCCATTCGAACTTCCAATGGTTTTTTGGTGATGGGTTTATCTGGAAATATTTTAATCCAAAGTTGTCCTTCTCTTTTCATATACCGCGTTGCAGCAATACGAGCAGCCTCTATTTGACGAGATGTCAAAAAGTTAGAGTCTAATGATTTGATACCAAACATTCCACTTGAAAGACGGTGTCCTCTTCCCGAGTTGCCTTTCATACGCCCTTTCTGGACTTTGCGGTATTTTGTTTTTTTAGGTTGTAACATTTTCTATGCTTTAAAAAATTACTTTCTACGTCTATTTTTTGGGTTAGAGCGTCCACCACGATCTCCTTTTTTGGACAAGCCAACCAATGGAGATAATTCGCGTTTTCCATACACTTCGCCTTTCATGATCCAAACTTTGATTCCCAAACGACCGTATGTGGTGTGGGCCTCAACAAGTGCATAATCAATGTCGGCTCTAAATGTAGACAATGGAATTCTTCCTTCTTTATAGTGTTCATTTCTTGCCATTTCAGCACCATTTAAACGGCCACTGATTTGGATTTTGATACCCTCGGCATTCATTCGCATGGTAGCGGCAATACCCATTTTAATGGCACGTTTGTAAGAAATACGGTTTTCAATCTGTCGCGCAATACTTGCTGCCACCAAATGTGCATCAAGCTCTGGACGTTTGATCTCAATGATGTTCAATTGAATATCTTTACCCGTTAATTTTCTAAGTTCTTCTTTGAGCTTGTCCACTTCTTGACCTCCCTTACCAATGATGATCCCAGGACGGGCAGTAGTAATGGTAATCGTTACAAGTTTTAAAGTTCTCTCAATAATAACTCTGGAAACACTCGCTTTGACAAGACGAACAAAAATGTACTTTCTGATTTTATCATCTTCAGCAAGTTTATCTCCATAATCGTTGCCTCCATACCAGTTGGATTCCCATCCTCTGATGATTCCTAAGCGATTTCCTATTGGATTTGTCTTTTGTCCCATGTATTACTTACTTTCTGTGTTATTTTTAGCTCCAAGCACAACAGTTACGTGGTTGGAACGTTTTCTAATTCGGTGTGCACGACCCTGTGGAGCGGGTCTCAATCTCTTAAGCATGGTGCCACTGTCGACTGTGATTTCTTTAATAAATAAATCCGCTGCTTCTACATCGGCTTCTTCATTTTTGGCTTGCCAATTGGCAACGGCTGAAAGCACAAGCTTTTCCAAACGTCTTGAAGCTTCTTTTTGACTGAATCTTAAGATGTTTAATGCTTTTTCAACTTTTTCACCACGGACTAAATCTGCTACCAAACGCATTTTTCTAGGCGATGTAGGACAATTGTTAAGCTTTGCAAAAGCAACTTGCTTTTTGTTGGCTTTAATCGTTTCTGCCATTTGTTTTTTACGACTTCCCATAGCGCTTATTTTTTACCTTTATTTTTTGCGCCAACATGCCCTCTAAAAGAACGTGTTGGTGAAAATTCTCCTAACTTATGACCTACCATGTTCTCTGTTACATAAACAGGTACAAATTGGCGGCCGTTGTAAACTGCGATAGTTTGGCCTACAAAATCAGGGGTAATCATACTGGCTCTTGACCAGGTTTTGATGACCGTTTTTTTGTTAGCTTCCACGTTTGCAGCAACTTTCTTTTCTAATTTATAATGAACGTAAGGTCCTTTTTTTAATGATCTTGCCATGTCTTATATTATTTCTTTCTACGTTCTACAATATATTTATTACTTGCCTTGGTCTTAGAACGTGTTCTGTAGCCTTTGGCTGGTATGCCATTTCTTGAACGAGGGTGCCCTCCAGAGGACTTCCCTTCACCACCACCCATAGGGTGATCAACTGGATTCATCACAACAGGTCTGGTTCTTGGACGTCGGCCCAACCAACGGCTGCGACCGGCTTTACCAGAAACTTGTAACTGATGGTCTGAATTGGAAACAACTCCAATGGTTGCATAACAGTCTAATAACAACAAACGCGTTTCGCCTGAAGGCATTTTAACTGAAGTAAATTTCCCATCTCTTGCCATAAGTTGTGCAAATGAACCCGCACTTCGAGCGATCACAGCACCTTGCCCTGGACGCAATTCAATACAAGAGATAATGGTTCCCAAAGGAATTTGGCTCAATGGCATCGCATTCCCTACTTCTGGAGCAATACCTTCATTACCGGACAATAGTTTTTGACCTACTTGCAATCCATTTTGTGCAATGATATAGCGCTTTTCACCATCTTGGTAGTTGAGAAGGGCAATAAATGCCGTTCTGTTTGGATCGTATTCAATAGACATTACTTCGCCTGGAATTCCAGTTTTGTTGCGTTTGAAATCTATGATACGGTATCTTTTTTTGTGACCACCACCTTTGTAGCGCATGGTCATTTTTCCTTGACTGTTTCTACCACCTGAACGTTTTTTCGGAGCCAAAAGGCTTTTTTCCGGCTTGTCAGTAGTAATGGCGTCAAATCCATTAACTACTCTAAATCGCTGTCCCGGTGTGATCGGTTTTAATTTTCTTACTGACATGTCTAATTATATATTAGCGTATAAATCAATTGTTTCACCTTCCGCCAGTTGTACAATTGCCTTTTTAGTGGCATTTGTTTTACCATGTTGAAGCCCCGTTTTTGTGTATTTGGTTTTTCGGTCTGGACGGACATTTATTGTTCGAACTTTATCAACAGAAACACCATAAGCAGTTTCAACTGCTTTTTTGATTTCTACCTTGTTCGCCTTCGTATTCACTAAAAAACTAAAGCAATTTCTCAACTCACTGTCGAGGGTTGCTTTTTCTGTGATGATGGGTTTAATTAAGATACTCATGGTGTTCTTATTTACTTAAATTCGATTCAATTCCTTCAATAGCACTTTCTAAAAGAATGACTTGATTGGCGTTTAAAATTTTATAAGTGCTTAATTCTGAGCTTGTTAAAACCTCAGAACCTTTCAAATTGCGCGACGACAAATATACATTATTATTTGGCGTACCCAAGACAAACAAAGACTTTTTGGTTTCCAGGTTAAGCGCCTTTAAAACATCTGTAAAATTCTTCGTTTTTGGTGCCTCAAAATCGAAGTCTTCCAAAACAACAATGGCCTTCTCTTGAGCCTTAATTGTCAAAGCCGATTTTCTGGCCAAACGCTTCACGTTTTTATTGAGTTTGAAACCATAGTTTCTAGGTCTTGGACCAAAAATACGTCCACCACCTTTAAAAACCCCGGACTTGATGCTACCAGCTCTGGCAGTACCTGTACCCTTTTGTTTCTTAATTTTTCGTGTGCTTCCTACGATCTCGGCACGTTCCTTAGCCTTGTGCGTTCCTTGGCGCTGATTGGCCAAGTACTGCTTTACATCTAAATAGACGGCGTGGTTGTTAGGTTCAATAGCAAACACCTTGTTAGAAAGGTCTGCCTTTCTACCTGTGTCTTTTCCGTTAATGTCTAAAACTGCTACTTTCATTATTTCTCAATCTTTACGTAAGCGTTTTTATGACCAGGAACACACCCTTTTACAACGAGTAAGTTTTGGTCTTCTACTACTTTTAAAACTCTTAAATTTTGAACTTTAACGGTATCCGTTCCCATACGCCCAGCCATTCGCATGCCTTTAAAAACGCGTGCGGGATAAGACGCTGCTCCAATGGAACCCGGAGCTCTTAGACGGTTGTGCTGACCGTGTGTCGCTTGACCCACACCAGCAAATCCATGGCGTTTAACAACACCTTGAAATCCTTTACCTTTACTAGTTCCTGTGACGTCCACAAACTCACCTTCTTCAAAGTGCGCTACAGTGATTGTATCACCTAATTTGTACTCCTCCTCAAAACCTTGGAACTCAACGACTTTTTTCTTAACAGAAGTACCGGCTTTCTTGGCATGACCCATTTCGGCTTTAATAGCACTTTTTTCTGTCTTGTCATCGAAACCTAATTGAACGGCTTCATAACCATCCTTTTCTTCAGTTCTGACTTGGGTAACAACGCATGGTCCAGCTTGAATGACAGTACAAGGCATGTTTTTGCCGTTCTCATCAAAGATGCTGGTCATTCCGATTTTTTTTCCTATTAACCCAGACATAATTATTAATTTATTTGTTTACTTATTATTTTACTTTTTATTCAAAAATTAAGGGTCAAAATACATCTCAACCCTTGAATTGTATTTTTTCCGCTTTTCCGTTGCTCGCAGCTCGGGACATGTTGACTGAATCGAGTTCAGTACTTTGTTATACTTTAATTTCTACTTCAACTCCGCTTGGCAATTCTAGTTTCATCAAAGCATCAATGGTCTTTGAAGAAGAACTATAAATATCCAATAGTCGTTTGTAGGAGCTCAACTGAAATTGTTCTCGCGCTTTTTTATTAACGTGTGGAGAACGCAATACAGTAAATAATTTTTTGTGCGTTGGCAATGGAATTGGTCCGGTGACAACAGCGCCCGTACTTTTAACGGTTTTTACGATTTTATCAGCAGACTTATCTACTAAATTGTGATCGTAAGATTTTAATTTTATTCTAATTTTTTGGCTCATATTCTAATGCTTTTAAGCTTGGATTCCTTTAGCTTCTTTTATAACTTCTTCAGAAATGTTAGACGGCGTTTCCGCATAGTGTGAAAATTCCATCGTGGAGGTAGCACGACCAGAAGACAATGTTCTTAACGTCGTTACATAACCAAACATTTCAGAAAGTGGTACGGTAGCTTTAACTGTTTTGGCACCGGCTCTGTCGCCCATGTCACTAACTTGACCGCGACGGCGGTTCAGGTCTCCAACGATATCCCCCATGTTTTCTTCAGGTGTGATGACCTCAAGTTTCATAATGGGTTCCATGATAACGGCTTTGGCTGCTTTCGCTGAATTTTTAAATCCAAGCTTGGCGGCAAGCTCAAAAGACAGTTGATCTGAATCCACGTCGTGGTAAGAACCATCTTTTAATGTGACTTTCATGGCGTCTACTTCGTAACCGGCTAGCGGTCCATTCTGCATGGCCATTCTAAATCCTTTTTCAACAGAAGGAATAAATTCTTTTGGTACATTTCCACCTTTTATTTCAGAAACAAATTCCAAGCCTACTTTACCCTCTTCAGCTGGCTCCAGCGCAAAGACAATATCCGCAAACTTACCACGTCCACCAGATTGTTTTTTATAAACTTCTCTGTGCTCAGCACGTTGCGTTATGGCTTCTTTATATTCTACTTGTGGTTGTCCTTGGTTAACCTCCACTTTAAATTCTCGTCGTAAACGGTCAACAATAATGTCCAAATGCAGCTCCCCCATTCCAGAAATAATGGTCTGGCCTGAAGCTTCATCGGTACGAACAGTAAACGTTGGATCTTCTTCTGCAAGTTTTGCTAATGACATCCCTAATTTATCGACATCGGCTTTGGTTTTAGGCTCAACAGCGATACCGATTACAGGATCTGGGAAATCCATGGATTCCAATACAATTGGATGTTTTTCATCTGTCATGGTATCCCCTGTTTTGATGTCTTTAAATCCAACAGCAGCTCCAATGTCTCCAGCTTCGATGAAATCAATGGCATTTTGTTTGTTGGAGTGCATCTGATAGATACGAGATATACGCTCTTTTTTTCCAGATCGGTTGTTTAAAATATAAGAACCTGCATCCAAACGTCCTGAATAGGCTCTAAAAAATGCCAAACGTCCTACAAAAGGGTCTGTTGCAATTTTAAAAGCCAAGGCAGCAAAAGGCTCTTTGACATCTGGCTTGCGAATTTCTTCTTGCTCAGTGTCAGGATTCATCCCTGTGATACCTTCTTTATCTGTTGGTGATGGCAAGTAGCGACACACAGCATCTAAAAGGAATTGAACCCCTTTGTTTTTAAATGCAGATCCACATACCATTGGAATGATGGCCATATCCATAACGGCAGCACGCAGTGCAGCATGCACTTCGTCTTCTGTAATAGAATCTTCATCTTCCATAAATTTTTCAAGAAGATTTTCGTCATAAGTAGCGACTTCCTCTATAAGGAGTGCACGGTACTTTTTCGCTTCTTCTTTCATGTCCTCAGGGATTTCGATCACGTCGAAAGTAGATCCCTGGCTTTCATCATGCCATATGATAGCACGGTTTTTAACCAAATCAATAACACCTTTAAAGTCCGCTTCGTCTCCGATATTAAGGACAATAGGGACAGCGTTAGATTTTAGCATTTCTTTAACTTGTTGACATACACCAAGAAAGTTTGAACCCTGGCGGTCCATTTTGTTAACAAATCCAATACGGGGTACTTTATAGTTGTCCGCAAGTCTCCAATTTGTTTCAGATTGTGGTTCCACACCATCTACAGCACTGAAAAGGAATACAAGACCGTCTAACACTCTCAAAGAACGGTTTACTTCTACAGTAAAGTCTACGTGACCAGGGGTGTCGATGATATTAAAGTGATATCCCTCTGTTTCATTAATAGATTGACCATTTTCTGTTGGAAAATTCCATGTACAAGTCGTAGCAGCAGAGGTAATGGTGATACCGCGTTCTTGTTCTTGCTCCATCCAATCCATGGTTGCAGCACCATCGTGAACTTCTCCAATTTTGTGAGAAACGCCTGTGTAATAAAGAATGCGCTCCGTGGTGGTGGTTTTTCCTGCGTCAATGTGTGCAGCAATTCCAATGTTTCTTGTATATTTTAAATCTCTTGCCATTTCTGATTAGAATCTAAAGTGTGAGAATGCTTTGTTTGCTTCGGCCATTTTGTGTGTATCCACACGTTTTTTTACTGCAGCACCTTCTTCTTTGGAAGCTGCTAAAATTTCAGACGCAAGCTTGAGGGCCATTGATTTTTCATTGCGCTTTCTTGCAAAACTGATCAACCATTTCATGGCCGTAGAAATTTTACGATCGGCACGAATCTGCATTGGGATTTGGAAGGTAGCCCCTCCAACGCGACGACTGCGCACTTCAACGTGCGGCATCACATTTGACAAAGCGTCTTTCCACAACTGCAGAGCTGTTTTTTCTTCGTCCGTATTTTTTTCTTCTACAATGGCTATGGCATCGTAAAATATTTTAAAAGCAACAGATTTTTTACCATCCCACATCATCATGTTCACAAAACGTGTCACAAGCTGATCGTTAAATTTAGGATCTGGTAAAATAGGTCGTTTTTTTGCCTGTCTTTTTCTCATGTCTTCTCTTTAAAGTGTTTTAAATTACTTTTTGGGGCGTTTAGCACCATATTTAGAACGACGCTGAGTGCGACCCTCAACACCTGCTGTGTCAAGTGCGCCGCGAACAATGTGATATCTAACACCTGGTAAATCTTTAACCCTTCCGCCTCTAACCAATACTATCGAGTGCTCTTGGAGGTTATGTCCTTCTCCGGGGATGTAGGCGTTTACTTCATTACCATTAGTCAACCTTACCCTAGCAACTTTACGCATTGCAGAGTTTGGTTTTTTTGGCGTTGTTGTATAAACACGCGTACACACACCACGTCGTTGTGGACAGGAATCCAAAGCAGCCGATTTGCTCTTCTTAGTTAGCTTGACTCTTCCTTTTCTTACTAATTGTGATATTGTTGGCATATATTATATGTAATAACTTTACTTTCCTCTTCTTAGAGGCGTGCAAAGGTAATGATTAAAATGTATTATTCAAATACTACCCAGGGTTTTTTAAAATATTTTTGATTTTTTTTTCTTCCTATATATTTTGACTCTTTTTTGCGTTAGTTTTACATCAAACATTTTCGATTGACTTCAAAACACTTATTCATCCTAAAATGCCTCTTATTTTTGGGCAGCGTCTGGCAAATAAATGCACAGGGGATTTCCTTAAATCTAAAAGGCCATTCTCCAGCGGATCAAGAAGTTTTAGAAAGTTTGTCTGCAGCAGTCATTTTTGAAAATGTGGCAGCACTTCAAACCGAAATTAAGCACATTCAAAAACAACTTTACAACAAAGGATACATCAGCCTAAAGTTTTTGGGTTTAAAAAATGAAAAATTAGAATACACTGCAGAATTTGAATTGGGACACGCCTACAAATCCATTTTAATTTTTGGACATTCCAGCTTGTTTAATCCCTTGGGTTACACTATTGAAAAAGACCTCGATTCTAATCAATTTTATGTGGAGGTCCCCATATCCGCTCTGGAAAATACTTTAGATCAAATCTCTATAGCATTGTCCAATGAAAGTTACACTTTTGCAACGCTTCAACTTCAAAACATTCAACCAGAAGACGAAATCAAAATCAAGGCCGATCTTGTTTTAAACAAGGGTGAAAAAAGAACGCTGCAAAACATCAAAGTCTTGGGCTATGACAAGTTCCCGACTTCATATATTAAATATTTTTTGCAAATTAAAACTCAAAAACCCTTTAAATTAGAGCGTATTCAATCTCAAATGAAGCTTCTAAATCAGATGCCCTTTGCACAACAAAAACGTCCCGCTGAGGTGTTGTTTACCAAAGATAGTACTACTGTTTATTTATACTTAGAAAAAATCAAAAGCAACCGCTTTGATGGATTTTTAGGGTTTGGCTCCAACGAAACCACTGGGAAGATTGAATTTGATGGCTATTTAGACTTGAAACTCATCAATAATTTAAACTTTGGCGAATCACTTAACCTGAACTACAAAAGTGATGAAATTGATCAAAAAACACTCGATATTAATTTTCAGCTTCCCTATTTGTTTGGAACCCCTTTGGGTAGTAATTTAAATCTGAATATATTTAAAAAAGACAGTACCTTCACAACGGCCCAACAGGCGGTTAAACTCTTTTACCAGCTTAACGAAAACCAACAACTTGGTCTGGGGGTCCGTCTACAACAATCCAATACCATTACTTCCACATCCAATCTTTTTGTAGAAGATTTTGACAGTCAGTTTTATGAAATAAATTACAATTACACCAAGCATCAGCAATCAGATCTGCTTTTTCCAGTGCAAAGGCAATTTGAGATATCAGTCGCTTTTGGTAAAAGGAGTGCCGCTACAGAACTAAAGCAACGACAAATACGTCTAAAAGGGTTTCAAACTTTTAATTTAAACCCAAAAAACAGCATTTTCTTAAAAATACATTTGGAGGAACTGAAATCTGATCAATATCTATTAAATGAGTTGTTGCGGTTTGGAGGCATCACTTCTGTTCGTGGTTTTCGTGAAAACAGTTTGTTTGCTACTCGCTTGGGGGTGTTGTGCAGCGAGTACCGCTACCGATTTTCACCCGGACTTTTTATTCACTCAGTGATAGATGCCGGGTATTTTCAAGATTCTGATAATATAAACTACCAAATTTATGGATTTGGTTTTGGCTTCGGATTGAGAACTAACGGGGGGGTGTTACGACTTACTTATGCCAATGGTAAAACAAAAAATATTCCATTCGATCTCTCAGAATCTAAGTTGCATTTGAGTTTCACAAGTACTTTTTAATAAAAAATTTAAATCATAAAAATTGCTTGTAAATAACTCAGGATTTGTTAAATGTTTTAATATTCTAATTTTTTAGTATACAAAAGTTGGTTATTTAAGTTTTTATCATCACATTTGTCATGACTAATTCAAATATTTAACAAAAATGAAAACAAAGTTTAGTGTAATACTAACGCTAATGTTAGCGTTGGTGGTGCAAATTTCTTTTGCACAAAACAAAAATGTTTCAGGAACTGTTTCTGACGATTCTGGTTTACCACTTGCAGGCGCTACTGTGATTATTGATGGTACATCTACCGGAGTGACGACAGATTTTGATGGTAAATTTAAAATTCAAGCTTCTTCAGAAGATACTCTTCTTATAAGTTATGTAGGATTCACTACTCAGAGTATAATAGTTGGAGACTCTTCGTCATTTCAAATACAAATGGTTGCTGACACTTCACTTGATGAAGTGGTTGTAGTCGCATTTGGTTCCAAGAAACGGGACGAATTGACATCCGCTGTATCAGTGATTTCTGGAGAGGACCTTGCAAAATTATCCCCATCAACTTCAGTGGATAATATGCTTCAAGGTGTTGCGCCAGGAGTTCAGGTTGTTGCTGGAAATGGTAAGCCTGGGCAAACAGCATTCGTTCGTATTCGTGGTATCGGGTCTATTAATGCATCAAGTGCTCCCTTATATATTATAGACGGTTTGATTGCTCCGAATCTTAATTCTGTCAATCCTATTGATATTGAAAGTATCTCGGTTTTAAAAGATGCTGCAACGTCTTCGTTATATGGAGCTCGTGCTGCAAATGGTGTGGTTTTAATCACAACTAAAGCGGGTGTTAAAAATAAAGGTGCCACCGTAACTTTATCTTCTCGAATGGGCTTTGGATCTATGATTCAAAACAATTTCAAAATGATGAATGCCACACAGAAGATTCAGTATGAACGTGAACTTGCTTCTCTAGGAGTTGGTAATGCCGCAGGCACTCCAGGTGCTCAAATCTCTGACCAGGCTGGCTACGACAGATTAATTGGCAGAGAAACCGATTGGTTTGATACGCTTCTTAGAGATGCCACAATTGAATCTAATTCACTTTCAATTGCTGGTGGCTCACAAGATTTATCTTATTTTTTGAGTATAGGACACGATCGAAATACAGGAATTATTAAAGATCTTAACGGTTTTGAGCGTATGAACGCTAGATTAAATGTATCTTATAAAGCAAAAGACTGGCTAGAAGTTAGTACAAATTTTAGTGTTACAAGTACAACTTCTGATGAGCCACGTGATCGAAATAATGTTCAAAATCCGTTCCGAGCTATGTATGACTATAATCCATACGAAACTAAATACCAAGTTGATGATGACAACAATATTCTTTACGATGAGTTTGGTCAGCCTCTTTGGAATTTAACAGGAAATGGATTTTCCATATCAGAAGCATTGGTAAATAACCCAGAAGATGAATGGTCTACAACAATATTAGGAGGTGTTACAGCGAAAGCAACAATTTCTGATGGGCTAACTAATACATTTAAAATTGGTGCTACTAATGTAAGATCTAGAAGAGAGTATTTTAGCCAACCTGGTTCCGTTCTCGATGGCTATGTCGGTGATGCTGATAATCCTGGTTCAAAAACAGACAACGGATCTATGTTTCTTAGTTATGTTATAACAAACTTATTATCTTACAATACGGTCATAAATGAAAAACATGACTTTACTGTAACTGGACTTTTTGAATTTAACAAAAACACTTCAAGGTCTTACTCCTTGAGCAGTATTGGATTCTCTAACCCAGACTTTTCTGTTCAGTCTGTTGCCGCTCTTCCAGATGCAGCTTCAACGTCATTGTTTGAGAATACTATTCTTTCATATGGTGCGTTTATTGACTATGGATATGACGGTAGATTTTTCGTTACTGCATCTGCAAGAAGAGATTCATCTTCTGTTTTCGGTTCAAACAACAGATCCGGGACGTTCACATCAGCAAGTGCTGCTTGGAATATGGCCAAAGAAGATTGGTGGGATTTTGAATTAGTGAATGATCTCAAATTACGTGCTTCTGCAGGTACTTCAGGAAACAGTAATGGTATCGGATCTTATGCTTCACTTGCAACGTTAGGCTTCGGTAGTTTAAATGGTGCCTCTACTGCAATTCCAACGGATAATGGAAATCAAGATTTAGGATTTGAAGAAAACTTCATATTTGATATTGGTCTTGAATTTAGAATGTTCAATCGCAAACTTAGAGGTGTAGTAGATTACTACGAAAGAACAACATCTAACCTTTTATTAAATTCACCCCTACCTTCTCAAGGTGGAGAACCAGATGGAAGTATATTTGCCAACATTGGTGAAATGGTGAATAAAGGATTGGAAGTTGAACTAAGTTGGGATGCAATAGCAACTGAAGATCTCCAATTAACTATTGGTGGAAATATTGCTTTTGTTGACAACGAAGTAACTAAACTTGTACCTTCATCGAATAATCCTAATGGTGATGATATCATAAGAGGTAACAACGTAATCCGAGTAGGTGAAGAAATTAACACTTTCTTCTTACCAAAGTGGGCTGGAGTTAACCCTTCAAATGGTGAGCCATTATTCTATGACTCAGATGGGAACGTTACAAACGTGTATGACTCAGATGCGAACGTATTAATGAGTGGTAAATCTCCATTAGCAGATTTTGACGGAGGTCTCAATTTATATGTTAATTACAAAGGATTTGATCTAGCTACTGATTTTTATTTCAAGTCTGGCAACTACATCCTTAATTACATGGAATCAAATATGGTTAGTGATGGAGTCAATGTCCAGGATAACCAAAGAGTTGACGCTTTCAACTATTGGAGAAATCCTGGTGACACAAATGTACTACCAAGTCCACTGTATGGAAATGAAGCACAACAAAACTCTGACAGATGGTTACAAAAAGGTGACTTTATAAGATTGAGAAACCTAACACTTGGTTACAATGTGCCAGTTAAAGACATCAACAACTTAGGACTTACAAGTCTTAGAGTATTCCTTCAAGCACAAAACCTTTGGACTTATGCTCCACATTTTAATGGAGACCCAGAAGTCGGTATTGGTAGTGGAGAAACTGGAAACAGTGTTGGCTTTGGTAACTACAATTTATATAGCTACCCTACACTGAAATCATTTTCAGTTGGAATTGACGTTAAATTTTAAATCAATAAGACATGAAAAATATATTTAAAACATTATTATTAGTATTTGGTTTACTACTAGTTCAGTCTTGTGACGACGAATTAGTTCAGTTACCAAATGATTCACTATCCCCTAGTTCATATTACACGAATTCTAGTGAAATGGAATTCGCTACTAGAGGAATTTATTCTGCCTTTTTAGGCGGTTCATATTACGGTGGAAGTCTACTTAGCCTTCCAGACATTATGTCTGATAACGTAATACTTGCACAGAGAGGTCGTAGATCTAATCAATCATTCCACGAGTGGAGACACTCTCCAAACTTAGCTTGGGGAATGCTATACTCTCCATATATTGTTACTAATAGAGCCAATTTAATTTTAGCTAACATTGATAACATTGAGGATGGTGCTGAAAAAGATAATTTTATTGGAGAAGCGCGAGCAGCTAGAGCTTTAGCACTTTTTGATATGGTTCGCGTTTACAGTAAGATTCCTACTCAGAATGGAGCAGATTCAAGCTTAGGACTTCCAGTAATAACTGGAACTGACCCTAATGTAAGAGAGTTAAGACCTAACGTATCAGTATCTTATACATTCATTAAGGATGAGCTAGAGGCAGCTAAGGCTCTTATTAATTCTGACAACGGAGTTGGAAGATTAAATAAAGGAGCTGTAAGTGCACTTCTAAGTAGAGTTTACCTCTATATGGGAGAGTATCAAAACGCAATTCACG
>Ga0209503_10000719_pt1 | contig 18693 bp, 6 predicted proteins | sample SouAtlMetagenome_2_FD_187448 | JGI IMG/M metagenome (GOLD analysis project Ga0209503, IMG submission 187448) | Marine eukaryotic phytoplankton communities from Atlantic Ocean - South Atlantic ANT15 Metagenome (SPAdes) (version 2) | ecosystem: Environmental > Aquatic > Marine > Oceanic | place... | reverse complement strand
GCAGTTGGTAGCTCGTCGGGCTCATAACCCGAAGGTCGCAGGTTCGAGTCCTGCCACCGCAACCAAAACAGAGAAGGGTCGACCATGGGGTCGGCCCTTTTTTGATGTTTTCTCCCGGAATGGCTGCGTTTATCGGCTGCAAATGAACACGGGGGAGCTTCAGACGGTGTATTTGACTTTTGCTTTTTCTTAAACTACTGTTTTAAAGTAGTTTACCTGTTTTTTTGGGGTATCGATTGTCTGGGTTTATCGCCAATTCTTGGGGATTGACGTCGCTTGGTCAAGCGAGAGTGAAGTGGAAAAATGGTGATGAATTTGTAGATGTCACACCGCTCAGGGCGCTTTCTGATTACATGTTTTTGTCCTAATAAAAACGCTTTTTGTCGTTTTTCATAGCCCGTTGGTTGGAGGGCAATTCCACGCATTTCTTTCTGAACACCGTCAAACCGATGTATAATTCGACGAAGGGCTCTAAGGGCCTATTGCATGAAGGCGAAGAATGTGGAACTTGGACGGACCTGTTTTACGACAGGACTAAACCAAAGGAACCAAATCTCTTGTGATGCGTCTCACATCTCTTTTCACGGCCCTCTTCTTGTTTGTGGCCTCCTCCTTTTCCCAAGTGCAGCAAATTGCTGTGAATTCTGCCCCAGCCCCTGACGGCTACTCAGTAGAATTGGAAATCGTCAATGACAATATCGGCCCAGTCATCGGTGCTACAGGTCTGGCAGACCTGACCGGTTACAGCACGACACGTATTTACGCCGTGACGAACAATGCGACTGATTTCGTGTCATCCGTTTCGGGTGACTCGTCGAACCCGACATATGTCGAAACCACGACGAGCTTTTGGCACGAGGTTGCACTTGGGGGCGGCACGCCGAATGGCATCTCTGGCTTTTTGCTGGGGACATTTGCATCACTTGGTTATGACAGTTGGGTGACCATTGGATTGGATCAGGCACCAGATGCGGCAGCAGGAGAGGCCGCGGTAAGCACGGTACAGTCCGATACAAACCCATGGCTGACTTCGTTTGATCCGCTCGGCGGGAACATCTCTATTGATGATGGCATCGGAGGTGCTTGGTATGCCTTGAATGGTGATTCCAATGGTTTCGCCGGTGACGATAACAGGGTGTTGCTCGGGCAGTTCACCACAGACGGTGAGCTCAGCGGCCAGCTCTATGTTCAGGTCTTTATCGAAGGTGACGGTGCAAACGAATTCCGTGACACCTTCTACTTCGGAGCGAATGCGCCAACGCCTGGTTGTATCGATGACACGGCTTGTAACTATGACGCAAACGCCTCAGAAGACGATGGGTCTTGTACCTATCCAGCTGCCACCAACCTGAACTGCGATGGCAGTTGCGTCAATGACGCAGACGGTGACCAAGTTTGTGATGAGGACGAAGTTGGGGGTTGCACTGACGCCACAGCCTGTAACTATGACGGTTCCGCAACAGACGATGACAGTTCCTGTGAGTACACCACCTGCGCTGGTTGTACAGACGCAGACGCGTGTAACTATGACGCCACCGCCACCATCTCAGATGCGAGTTGCTTGGAATTGGATGAATGTGGAGTCTGTGGAGGTTCTGGAATCCCCGCAGGAGATTGTGATTGCGATGGAAACCAACTCGACGAATGTGGAGCTTGCGGTGGAGTCGGCATTACTGACGACTGTGGAACATGTCAGCAGCCATATTGCTACAACCCCATTACCCACATCCCAGCGTTCGGAGTTGCTCCAGAAGATTGCACTCCTCCTAACCAGTATATCTCTGGCACAGGTGGAGGCATGACCAACTTGGACAGCCCTTTCAATCCCCTTTGGAATGCTGCTTGTTCCGGATGCACGGATTCAGGCGCTTGTAACTATGACGCTGATGCCACTGTGGACAGTGGATGTGAGTACGAGAGCTGTGCTGGTTGTACCGATGCATCGGCTTGTAACTATGACGCTTCCGCAACAATTCTCGACGCCTCTTGTGTTTTCGCGGATGGTGCTTGTGAGACTTGCAACCCCGATGGCACCGTCAATCCAAATGATGACGATGGTGATGGCGTGTGCAACGCTGATGAGACCGAAGGTTGTACGGACCCCGCTGCCTGTAACGCAGGAGAATATTCAGACACGGACAACAGCCTCTGTGAATACGCTGTCGACGTAAACAACGGCATTACCAACCTGGACTGTGACGGCAACTGCTACAACGATGCCGATGGTGACGGTGTGTGTGACGAAGATGAGATTGGTGGTTGTACAGATTCTGCCGCTTGCGATTACGATGCGGATGCAACGGATGATGACGGTTCTTGTACTTATCCAGTCGACATCTATGGCTATGATTACGTCGATTGTGACGGAGCTTGCTTGAATGATGCTGACGGTGACGGAGTCTGTAATGAAGATGAGACCGAGAGCTGCACAGATCCTGCAGCGTGTAACTACGACGACAACCCTCTTGCAGACACGGACAACACCCTTTGTGAGTATCCATCAGACGTTTGCTCTGATATCCAGAATGCTTGCAACACGACTGACGCTTCTTTGCTGGACTGCAACTGCAGCTGCTTGAACGACGCTGACGGAGACGGTGTGTGTGACGAGTCAGAGATTTCTGGTTGTACTGATGCCGGTGCAAATAATTACGACGCTTGCGCCACAGATGATGACGGAAGCTGCACGGGTTGCACGAACCCCATCGCTGACAACTATTACGCTGGTGCAGACGTTGACGACAACACTTGTATCATCAGTGGCTGTACTGACACTGAGGCCTGCAACTATTTCGACCAGGCCAACCAAGAAGACGGCTCTTGCCAGTACCCAATCGACCTCTACGGTGTGGATTATGTGGACTGCGACGATGTTTGTTTGAATGACCTCGATAGCGATGCCATTTGTAATGAAGAAGAGGCTTTGACATCGGAGGGTGGTGCTATTGACGTTGCGCTTGCTGCTGGTGCTGCCATTGACAGCTCAGCTGCCCTTCTCGGTTCTACTTTGGACGACCCCTCTGCAGCCACTTGTGGTTCAGTCTTCCTCCCGGTTGACGCTGCGTGGGATGCTGCTGGATACAACCTCAATACACTTCCCGCTGAAATTCTCGCGGAGTTGATGGAGGGCCACTTCTTCCCAGGTCTCTGCGGTCCAATGGCGGACGGCGCCTCATACACAAACAGCTTGGGTGAGTCCTTCACCTACTCTGGTGTGAGCATGAGCCTCATGAACGCGGATGGTGATGCCTTTGCCATCATCGATGGAGGCTTCCTCTTCGGAAGCAACAGCTACCTGTACTCTATCGGAAGTGTAATCCCTCTGGATAGCGCTGACCCTTGTCTCGGTTGTGCTGGTTTGGACATGGATGGAGCCATTGCCGATTACACTGTAGAGTGTGAGAGCGAATTGCTCACGGCCACTGCAGCTTCTGCTACGGCCTATGCCTGTTCCGAGTTGGAGTTGGATGCTGTCTACAGCGACAAGTTCCGCTTTGATGGACAGAACCAAAATGAGAATGGAGGTGGGACGAGCCAGACTTGGAACGTTTTGACTGCTGGAGACGATGCGAGCTTCAATAATGGAACGGATGCCTTGCTCCAATTCTATGACATCGATGGTGACATGGGGGAGGCCGTGTATTTCGTAGAAGATCTCGCTGCTGGTGGTGTCACCCTCACGCAGTATGAGAATGGCACGGCCATCCTCGAAGGTGCTGTTGTCGATATGGACGACGCCAGCCGCGGTCTTGACATTCACTTCTACTTCCAAGGCCGCACCAGTGGTGGAGCTTGGGCCGGTGGTTTCAAGAATGACTACGGTTGCTCTGTGAACACGGACGATTGGACCATGTATGTCTTGAACGACAACATGAGCTATGCCACGGGTCGTGGTGACTGGCAGTTCGGAACGTTGCTTCGCTTCAATCACCAGCCATCCAGTCAGTACTTCGGCTACCAGTTGGGTGATGGTGCCAACAACCACAATTGCGATGAGAACGGATTCTCAGGTTGGTTCAACTGGAGTGGTGCGATTGCTGGTGAAGCTGCCTACGGCCAAGCTGGTGACATTATTGCTACCCTTGATCCAACAGTGGGTCAGCCTACGGATTGCCAGGACGGTGAGTTTGTGGAGTTCCACTACGTTGCATTCGACGAGCTCTGCAACATTGCTCAGCTGAATATTCAGTCCGTTACCCGCGATGACAACACTGCTCCGACATACGTGTCCGGTGGAGTTGACATCACTCTGGATTGCGCAGAAAGCGACCAGTGGTTGCTTGACAACCCTGCCAGCGCTGAGGTGGTCATCTTCTCTGACAACTGCGATGACAGCGAGTACGGGTGTGCCGCTGGCTTTGACCCGAACACAGCTGGTTTCGCTGACGGAGATGATGTCTTTGTGTGTGTTGAACACGTGGGTGAGACCACTGCTCAGTACACTGCAAGCAGTTGCCGTGTCTTGAATCGGACTTGGGTGGCTACGGATTGCTTCGGCAACCAGACCTATCACACTCAGGTCATCACCATTGAGGACAACACCGACCCTGTTGCGACTGTGACTGCTCCTGCGGACATCACGTTGAATGTGAATGGACTTTGCTACGTCGACCTCGACCCAAGCAACACGGGCGAGGGAATGCCGAGCTACAGTGACAACTGTGACCTCGCTGACACTGGCATGAGCTACAGCGATGCCGTTGTTGACAGCACGAGCACAGGATGCTACAGCATCATCCGTACATGGTCTGTGATGGCCACGGACAGCTGCGGTAACTCTGATGCCAGTAGCGCTGATCAGCGCATTGACATCCAAGACTTGATTGCGCCTAGCTTCAGCTATGAGCCAGTTGACACCATCGAGTGCAACCTCTGGATTGACGGCGCTTGCGACTACAGCTACTTGAACAGCATTGGTTTGGCCACTGCCACCGACAACTGTGAGATGAGCCACGTGGACGTTCAGTGCACCCCGCTCTCTAGCGCTTGTACTGATGATTACATCATCGACTACACTGCCTATGACATGTGTGGTAACAGCACCTCGATTCAACAGATTGTGGTAACGTCCGACTTCACGGCACCTGAGTTCACATTGGCTCCTGCTGACTTGACCTTGGAGTGCAGCGATGCTTCACTGACTGGTGATGTCGATGGATACGCTGTGCCAGAGTACACGCCTGGTGACGGTCTCCACGCTGAGGCGATGGACAACTGTGATGCTGACATCACGGTGACCTATTCTGATGTGATTCTGACCACGGCTTGTGATCAGGAGTATGTCATCCGCCGTACATATAGCGTCTATGACTGCGACGAGAATTTCAACCAGTACATTCAGGACATCACCATTGATGACTCGACAGCTCCGGAGTTCACCTCCTTCCCAGCTGACGTTGTCGACGTTGAGTGTGATATGGTGCCTGGTGTTGAAGCCTTGGTCAATTTGGCCGCCAGCGACAACTGTGACAGTGCACCAAGCATCGCCTATGACGGTGAGGTTCGCACGGACGGTCCTTGTGAGGACACGTACATGTTGGAGCGCAGCTGGACGACAACGGACTGCGCAGGCAACAGCCACACGCAGACCCAGACTATCACTGTGGTGGACACACAAGGTCCTGAGTTGACCATCGCGTGCCCAGCAAACTTGACTTATGAGAATGAGTGCTTCTTGGGCACTGCTTCAGCTCCAGAAGAAGAGGAAGAGGAAGAGGAAGAAGAGGATACCCCTGTTATTTTCACTTACTACTTGGACAACTGGACAGATACCGAAAGCTCAGCTTCTATTACAGATGCAGATGGCAATGAAATCGCCAGCTATGAGATCGGATTCTTTGACAGCCCAAGCGGTTTCATTACCGAATCCCTGAACCTCGACCCAGGAGATTACACGATTACTTTGTTTGACACCTATGGAGATGGTTGGAGCGGCCAAGGTGTTGTTCTTTCGGGTGCATCCTCAGGTTCCCTTCTCTTCACTTCAGGAAATGATGCCTCTCTTGCGTTCACTGTGGAAGCTCCAGGTGCCGAAGAGGAAGAAGAGGAGGAAGAAGTGGCTGGAGTACTTGTCACATTGACGTTCAATCCTGACCAGTGGGCATATGAGGGCTATGCGTCTCTCTCCGATAGTGAGGGAAATACAGTGGCGACCTTTGCAAACTTCACAAACAACACACCGTCAATCAATGACCTGATCCTTGCACCTGGTTCATACTCCATTACGCTGGAGGACACATACGGTGATGGTTGGGGCGGCAACGGTGGTTTCAACGCATTGGTTCTTTCTGGTGCAGCTTCTGGCTCTCTGGATTTCTCTGATGGACTAAGTGTTTCCATGGACTTTGAAGTCTCTTCTGCTGCACTTGACCAAGTGTCTACGGATAGAAATGGTGAGCCCACATGGAGCGTCAGTGACAACTGTGACTCCGATGTGGATGTGAGTTACACATACAATGATGTAGTCGTAGCAGATTGCGGAGACGACGACAACCCACAAGGTGGATACACAGTGACCCGCACATTTACCGTCACGGCCACAGACAACTGTGGGAACGAGACCATTATGACCTGCGATCAACTTATCGTCTTCACCGACACTGAGGCGCCATCGGCTCTCGGCTCTCCTGATGAGTTGTATCCAGCGGCTATAGCTTGTTCTGAGATGGGTGATCCGTACGATGCATCCTTTATGCCGATTACTGCGACGGATAACTGCGACGACGAGCTCACTTATGAAGTGGTCAATGCATATCTCACTTCTGGTTCCTGTCCAGGCACTTGGGTCCGCGAATGGGCTGTAACGGATGATTGCGGAAACATCTCAGCCGAGGGAACCATCCAATACATTCCAACTTATGACATTGTTGCTCCTGAGGTGAGTATCGAGTGTCCAGGTCTTGCAGCCGAACCGGTTGACCTGACTTTGACGTTCACAACTGACAACTATGGGTCGAGTGAGGCATCTGCTAGCATTACCGACAGCGACGGTGCAATCATCGCCGATTATCCTGTAGGCTCTTTCCCATCAAATTCAACTGTGGATGATGCTCTGACCTTAGCTCCAGGAGTATACACCATCACCCTTGGTGACGTCTATTCAGACGGATGGAATGACGTTCAGTGGGGAGGAAGTGTATCCGGTGAGAACGCCTTGGTTATCTCTGGTGGAGTATCTGGCTCACTTGGTTTCGAAAGTGGAGCGTCTGCTTCTCTTGAGTTCACTGTTGGTGCAGGTGCTGCTTCGCCTGAGACCACGGTTTACTTGGATGAGAACTGTGATGCAGACCTGAGTCCTGAAGCGCTTGGTTTCGCTACTGCCGAGTACTCTGATGACTGTGATACAGATCCAGCGCTCGAGATCACATACACAGACGGTCCTCGTGACTACGCCTGTGGTGAGGAGACTGGAACATTCACGTTCACCAGAACTTGGACTTCAACTGTGACAGATCAGTGTGGCAACAGCAGCTCTGATCAATGTGACCAAATCATCGTTGCAATTGATGATTCAGCGCCAAGCCTCGATCTGGATTGCCCAGTTGGAGCTAACCTGGTCAACGTCTGTTTCTCTGATGTGGACACGAGCATTGAGGCCTTGGGTGAAGTTCAGTGGACTGCGCTCGACAACTGCGATGAGAACCTCGATGTGAGCTATACCTACAGTGATGTGGTTGAATTCGACTGTAGCCTAGTTGGTGTGGACGATACCCCTGAGGGCAGCTACAATTTCACGCGGACCTTCGTGGTGACGGCCATCGATTGCAACGGCAACACAACGGTTGAGTCTTGCACACAGAACATCAATACGTTTGATATCGAAGCGCCAACCATCGACTTGACCTGCCCAGCAACGGCAACGGTTCAGCATGATGACAACTGCGCAGCAGATCTTGATCCATCTAATACGGGAAGCGCTTTCGCTACTGCAATGGACAACTGTGACACCGATGTGACCATCACCTATGACTATACAGATGGTGCGCCGAGTTACACCTGTGGAAACGGAGGCTATGAGATGATTCGGACGTGGACCGCCACTGCCGAGGATGACTGTGGTAACGTATACAGCACCAGCTGTGACCAGACAATCATTGTTGAGGACAACATTGACCCTGTTGCGAGCATCGCTTGCCCAGCTGATGCTACCGTGAGCTTGGATGACAACTGTGAGGCTGACCTCAGCACGGATGCACTTGGCAATGCCACTGGATCGGGTACGGACAACTGTGACGACAGCGTTGACATTGTCATCACACATGAGGACGGTGCACCCACCTACTCTTGCGCTGGCGATGACGACCAGTTGGATGGCTCATACAGCTTCACGCGGACGTTCACGTCCACTGCCACTGATGACTGCGGCAATACGCACAGTGTGAGCTGTGATCAGTTGATTACGGTTATCGATGAGATTGCGCCAACGCAAATCTTCCCGAACCTCGCGACAGACACCTTGTATCTCGACCTTGACTGCGCTGCGGACTTGGTTCCTGAAACAGCTCCTGCGCCAGAAGCCAGTGATAACTGTGACAGCGATGTGGCTGCTGTTGTGACTTACGAGGACAACTCTGCAACCTTCGCTTCTCTCTTCGGTGACTTAACGGTTGAGGTAGAGACTGTGGCTGAACACAGTGACGGAGAGCTTGCTGGCATGAGCACGTACCATGTATATGCCGTGCTTCCGCAGGAGGGCGACTTCCTCAGCTCAATCAGTGGTGAGGGTTCCTTCAGCACACAAATCCGGACTAGCACGAGCTTCTACCAGCACCCTGCAGGTTCGCATGTGCCGAATTCACTCAATCCTTTCCTTTATGACGCATTCCCTGAGTTGGAATACGACAGCTATGTGACCATTGGTCTCAGCCAAGCTCCTGACGCGCTTGCTGATGAAGGGTCCGTCAATGTGGCCGGCAATGAATGGACGAACAACTTCGAGTCTGGCGGCGACGTCATCTTGAACGGTCAGTTCGGAGGTGCTTGGTTCGCTCTTGCTGGAGATGCCAATGGCTATGCTGGAGCAGACCGCCGCGTCTTGGTGGCTCAGCTCACAACAGACGGTGCCATCAACGGACAGATCTTCGCCCAGGTGTTCCCTCAGGGTGACGGAGGAAACGCACAGCTCTTCACTGCACCAATTGGTGATGGATGTGAGGGAGATGACTCCGCAATCGAGGGGAGCTATGTGGTCTCTCGCTTGTGGACGTCCACTGTAAGTGATGACTGTGGCAACGAAAACACGGCTTATGCATACCAGTACATCGTGGTTCTCGATACCATTGCTCCGCAGTTCACGAACACGTGTGACATCGAGAATGGTGAGACTGTCGAGTACACCTGTGCTGATGACAACGGAAACGGTGTCAACGACATCTTCGACTTCACGGAGATTCCAGCCCCATGTGCTCCAGACTACATCGAGAATTGCGACAGTGAAGTGGCCTTGACGATGACCTCTGTGGAATCGGGTTACGTCCCGAACGGTGACATCGCCAACTACTGCATGCCAAGCACAGTGGAAGCCATTGCAAATGGTGAGACCTGTGACGACCGTGCTCCAGAGGCCATCCGCCTCTTCAACTTCGGTGGTGATGAGTCTTATACGATCGTAAACGGAGGAAACAGCATCGTTGAAATTCTCCAGGACAGCACGATGCACATCGTTCTTGAGACCCAAAACGCTGCTGGAGATGCAGGATTCATCTTTGACGCCATTTACGACGGCGGGCACGACTGGAATGAGTGGCTTGCTTTGCCGGGCATGCACAACTACAAGAAGGACTGTGCTGAGATCTTCCCAGGCATCGAAATCTGGACCGAGTGGATTTACTACACGATGTCCAGCGGTACGATGAGCGGTACGGGTCGTTATGATGGTTCCGAGTTCAGCTTGAGCCACCAGCCTCTGAATGAGTACTACGGTCTCCAGGTCGGTGAGGGTGCCAACAACAAGAACGAGAGTTACGGTGCCAGCGCATGGTTCTTCTGGACAGGAGAGTACGTGCTCGACGGCGCAAGCCAAGGTGCAGTGGCTTCTAGTGGTGACATCTTCTTCGATCTCGATTGTTGCCTCGGTTGGCAGATTGACTACGACTACACAGTTGTGGACGACTGCGGAAACAGCAACGGATTCAGCTATTCCGACATGGGTACGGGTGAGTTCGGCAACAGTGCCAATAGCACGGTCAGCGGACACACTCCAGTTGACATCACGTCTGGTGCGAGTAGCCTGAAGGATCCAATCCGCATCACGGGTCTGCAGCCAAACCCAACCAACGACATCTCTACGCTTGGTTTCGTTGTAACGAACAACATGCGCTTGCGCATTGACCTGTACACCATGGGTGGAGGCTATGTTAGCGAGTTGTTTGATGGCAACGCGAGTGAAGACGTTCAGTACATGTTGGACATCGATGCCACGACATTGTCTAGCGGCATGTACCAGATTCGCATGTCAAGCAATGACTACGTCCTCGTCAAGAAGCTCCTCGTGAGCGAATGATCAGACTGTAGTCGACACCTAAATTGGAAGGCCGCTCCAAATGGAGCGGCCTTCTGCTTTTTTCTGGTTTGATGCGGACGTGACCGATGTCATCTTGTTCGCTGACGTAGGTTGCTTTTTTGGGGGAATTCGTCCCTCACATTTACACTGTCTGACAGGGGCGAAAGAAGCAGAAGCGCTTCGAAGTGGCCCCAAAACATCAGCAAGCATGGTTTTGGTTTTCTATTAGAGGGAGGTGTTCGCAACGGCGTTCACCTCCCCGCTTTTTTGGGTATGTTGCTGTCTGTGACATCACCGACTCAAAACCCGAATCGAGGGGCCGCTGATTCTGACCGTACGGTGTTTCCACTGAGTGGAATTGCCCGCGCGGTTGGCAAGATGTTGGACGAGCGCACTGGGGGGCGACTCTATTGGGTGCGGGCCGAAATCAGCCAATGCAGTTTTTCTGGGAAACACTGCTACTTGGACCTTGTCGAAGAGAATGGGGGGACCCGTTTGGCTCAATTCCGGGGTACCATATGGGGGGGGAGGCTGGCTTCAATTCGGAAGGATTTGGGGGAGGAATTTGATGAGGTTCTCAAGCCAGGTCGGGAGATTGTATTTGCTGCGTACATGGCGTTTCATGCGGTCTATGGCTTTTCCTTGAATATCCAAAGCATTGATCTCGATGCCCTTTTGGGTGAAATGGAACGAAGGCGGAAGGAAACGTTTGATGCTTTGAAAAAGGAGGGGGCCATCGGCAGGAATGCCAAGTTGACCCTGGTGGAAGTTCCTCAGCGGATTGTGCTGATTGGCTCTGGAGGCACGGCGGGACACACGGATTTTCTGGCCCACCTCAAAAACAACCCATATGGGTACGCCTTTGACCTCGGTTGTCTGGATGCGCCAGTGCAGGGTGCAAAAGCGGCAGGTGCGTTGGTGGATGCTTTGCATCGCGCAGGTCGGGCAGCGATGCGCGCCCCCGTGGATGCCGTGGTTCTGCTTCGGGGCGGTGGAGCCAAACTCGACCTTGACATATTCAACGATCTCACCTTGTGTCGGGCAATTGCTGCCATGGATGTCCCCGTGATCACTGGAATTGGACATGAGACAGATTCAACCCTTGTGGATTTTGTGGCGCATTCTCACTGCAAGACTCCGACGGCTGTGGCGGATTGGTTGGTCGATCGCATGGCGAGTTTCGAGTCGTCAGTGGGACGTGAGGGACGGGCTGTGGCTGCAGAATGTCGAGCCCTGTTGTCAGAGCAGTCGGGTTGGCTCCAAGGGATGCAGTCCCTTCTTGTTGAACGGCCCCTGTCGTATCTCAGGCGGGAGCGCGGTGAGCTCCACAATGGGGCCAATGCCATTGTCCGCAGAACGCGGACTTCGATGTCGATTTCTCAGGAGGCATTGGTCCGAATTCAAGCGGAATGGACGACGGGTGTGGCTCAGTTGCCGAAGCAATGGAAAAACGCACTTGAGGAAGTGGAGTCCAAGATTCAAAGAGAGGCGGTGCGACAGTTGAAGCAACAGGAGGAGCGTATGGCGGCGATGAAATCTACCCTCGCCCTACTTGGGCCTGGGGCCACCTTGAAACGGGGTTTTTCCATCACCCGGATCGCAGGGGAGTCCATCCGAGACGTGGGTGGCTTGATGCCGGGAATGGAGGTGGAGACCGAGTTGGAAAGCGGTACCTTCATCTCAGCAGTTAAGAAAGTGAGCCCTGCTAAAAAAGGAAAAGCGGACAAAACATGACAGACCCCAAGGACTACACCGCTGCATTTGAAGAGTTGAAAGGAATTCTTGCTGCCTTGCAACAGGATGAAATCGGCGTGGATGATCTCGCGGCAAAGGTCAAGCGCGCAGCACATCTCATTTCATACTGTGGTGAGCGCCTCCGAAGCACCGAAAATGAGGTGCAGAAGGTCTTGGATGAACTTGGAGAGGAAAACTGAGCTTCTTCCTTCATCTCGTATACAAATTGGCTTGAGGCTCTTCGATTAGAATCGGGCAGTAGCAATCGCCAGTTTCATAAATTGTTATATGGCCGTTCGTCCATTTATTATTTGGGCACTTGTCTGCTTTTGTTTTGGAGTGAAGCCAGCCTCGTCCCAGTCGGGCTACACCGTGTATGGGCCTGCTTTAGAAGGGCGTTCCATGTCCACTGAGTCAACGGTGGTTCGCCATTGGAATGAAGATCTTTTGGAGGCCATTCGTGGAGATTTTGCACGTCCCACTGTACACGCTCGGAACCTGTTTCATTTTTCCTTGGCCTGCTTTGACGCGTTTGCCGCCTATGATGATGTGGACAGTGTGATCTTCCTTGGGCAGGATTTCCAAGGGTACAGTGTTCCTTTTGAGGCATCTCTTTTGGAAATACCGCAGAATCAGGAGGAATTGAGGTTGGCTCAGGAGATGGCCATTAGTTATGCGGCGTATCGCCTGCTCACGCACCGGTTCGCTGACAGTCCGAGTGCATCCGCCTCTTTGGCACTGTTTGAGTCGACCATGCTCCAATTGGGTTATGACCCCTCCAACACCAGCTTGGCTTATGCCGAGGGCCCGGCAGAACTGGGGAATCACATTGCAGCTGAACTCATCGCTTTTGGTTTGCAGGATGGGTCCAATGAGGCTGGGGATTATGCCAATCAATCGTACACATCTGTTAATCCGGCGTTGGAGCTGGCGGAGGCGGGCAATGGGGACATTGTGGATCCAAATGCATATCAACCGTTGTCGATTCCAATTTTCATTGATCAAAGCGGCAATGTCCTCAGTGAGACGCCAGATTTTCAGGGTGCTGAATGGGGTTGGGTGGCGCCGTTTGCTTTATCGGATTCTGTGAGGGTTACCCGTACTCGGGATGATGTGGATTGGCCGGTGTATCTCGACTGTGGCCCCCCCCCTCTGTACCAAGCAGATTCTACGGTTGATGGCATTTCAGATGCATATGCTTGGGGCTTTGCTTTGGTGGCCCTTTGGAGTGGGCATCTGCACCCAGATGACGGTGTTATGGTGGACATCAGTCCGGGAAACTTGGGGAATGCCTCGATTACGGGACCGAACTCCTTTGAGGCCATGGACACCTTTTACAATTGGATTGACGGTGGAGATTACAGCGTAGGTCACGATGTGAATCCCAAAACGGGTGCTCCATATGAGCCGAACGCTGTACCACGTGGCGATTATTCGAGGGTACTTGCTGAATTCTGGGCTGATGGTCCGGACAGCGAGACGCCACCAGGACACTGGTTTGTTTTGTTAAACGGTGTCATGGATCACCCGGATTTCACCACGCATTGGATGGGTGAAGGGGATGAGCTGGATCCGCTTCGTTACGTGGTAAGGGCATATCTAACCTTGGGTGGAACGTTGCATGATGCTGCCATTGCGGCTTGGTCCCACAAAGGTTATTATGATTACATCCGCCCCGTTTCTGCCATTCGATACATGGCAGGACTGGGACAACGGAGTGATTCCACACTGCAGAGCTACCACCCTGGAGGATTGCCTTTGGTTCCGGGGCACATCGAATTGATTGAAGCTGGAGACCCATTGGCATCGGGGGGCGATGTGGGCAAGATTAAAGTATGGGCTTGGCAGGGGCCGGATGCCATTATTAGCCCCACATGGGATGAGGCTGAAGTGGGTTGGATTCTCGCTGAGGAGTGGTGGCCGTATCAACGCCCGAGTTTTGTGACGCCGCCATTTGCTGGATATGTCAGTGGCCACAGCACCTTTTCTAGGGCAGCAGCGGAAATTTTGACCTCCATCACGGGGGATCCGTTTTTCCCCGGAGGGATGGGGGTGTTTCCGGTGTCGCAGAATCAGTTTTTGGTTTTTGAAGACGGTCCAAGTGTGTCTTTTGACATTCAATGGGCCACATATCGAGACGCTTCAGACCAATGTAGTTTGTCAAGAATTTGGGGGGGAATCCATCCCCCTGCAGATGATTTTCCAGGCCGTGGTTTAGGGGTTCAACTTGCCGCGCTTGGTTTGGAAAGGGCATCGCGACAATTTGGAGTGGTTACACCTCTGTCTGTCGTCTGCGTATTTGATTTAGATGCAGATGGTGTGGTGGGATCCAGTGACCTTCTGTCGGTTCTTGCGGATTTTGGAAGTCAGGGAAGTGACTTGACTGGGGATGTGGATGATGACGGTGTCGTTGGTGTGGCCGATGTTCTGGATATCCTTTCTACATATGGAGAGCCGTGTTTGGATTGAGGGTGTAGGTTCAGCGACTTGGCCTATTTTTCGGCATGCGTTCTCAATGCCTGGTTGTATGGCCTGTGTCCAGTCACCTTCTTCCTCTGTTTTTTCTGTTGTCTGTCGTGTTGGAGTTCTCTGGCCAGACAGACTGTGGCTTTCTTAACGGCCCAGTGGGCCTGACGGCCGGCTGTCAGGACTCCTGTGTTTGGGTGGTGCCGGACTTTGAGCCGGCCCTCGAAACGACGGGGTATACAGTGGATTCAATAGCTTACGCTCCACCGTTGGCTTTGGGAGAAGGAACGGAGCAGAGCATGTCCGGCAACAATTACACGGAGACCATCCCTCTGCCGTTTGGGTTTAGCTTCTTTGATACTGATTTCTTTCAATTGAAGGTCAGCCGCAAGGGGTTTGTCACGTTCAACACAGGACTCGGAGGGAACTACAATTACCCCAGTCAACCGTTGGGCAGCAGTGCCCTTCCGCCAAACTCGATTATGGCTCCCTATGCCTACATCAGCAATTCAGGCGGGGCAATTCGCACGTCCACGCTGGGTGAAGCACCGTGTCGTCGGTTCGTCATCAGTTGGGAGAATTTGCCTCAAACGGGATGCAATTCCAATGAATTGGTAACGCAAGTCGTGCTTCATGAGACGTCCAGTGTAGTGGAAATGCACATCGGACAATTCACGTCTTGTCAGCTCATCACGGCGTGTGTGGGCATCAATGGTTCAAGTGGTGAAGGGGCTTATGGCCCAGATGGGTATGACACCGGAGAATTCGCCATTGACGACCTCGCCTTCCGCTATGCGCCATCGGGAGCGCCTCAGACCGAGGTGGTCTATTTGATTGGCGAGGACATTGTTGGACAAGGAGACAGCGTTTCCGTTTGCATTGAGGAAGCCACGGAGGTCATTATCGGGGCCAATTTCCCAGTGATTGTGCCTCCACCCCCCGCAGTTGGTAGTTGCGATGGGATTCCAGATGAGGCATGCGATACGAGCCTTGTTTATGACTACAACCTCGGTGCCTTCCAGACCGGAACGTTGAACTTTCCTTTTGACGGTGACCTGCTTGGATTTGAGGTCACCAACAACTGGTCTTCCAATGGCGCCAGTTGGCCTGGAGACATGGGGCTTCAGATTTGCACGCCTTCAGGCGTTTGCGGTTACATCGAAGGATACAACGTCGATCTAGACGGGGTTTATCTGGGTGATTTCCCGGGCAATTGGAACACCACATTGGGTGGGTTTTATGAATCCTGCTTTACGACACCGAGTCAGTTCACTGGCGACGGCAATTGGAGCATTACCATCCAAAATGGATGGTCCTTTTCAAATGGTGGGGTGAATTTCGATGGCACGATCACCCTCTTTTATCTCTGTAACCTGGAACCTGAAGAACCGGATACCTCTCAATTCATGGCCACGGACACGGTCATGATCCAGTTCGATTTCGAATCGCAAACGGCGGGCTTCTCCATTCTTGATTTGGATGGAAATCCATTGGACGTGCTGTGCAGCGGAGATGAGCCAGCCTCTCTTGTGGCGGAGACTGAGGGCGGCACATGGTCGGCTGATTGTGTGGGTTGCCTCAATACGCCAGGCCAAATTGACCCGACACAGGCCGCTCCAGGTATTCTGGAAGTGACCTATACCATTGATGGTGACTGCGGAGAGGTGACGGAAGTGCAGGAAGTGCAGGTCGGGTTGACTCCCAACATCAACACGGGCAATGTCGGGGCACTGTGTCCTTTTTCTGATCCCGTTCAGCTGGTGGGGACGCCTGGCGGTGGGGCTTGGGAGGCAGACTGCGGGACGTGTGTTAGCCCAGACGGGATTTTCGATCCCGCTGTTGGTGCGGGCACCTTCGATGCACAATACACGTTTGGAACCGCGTGCACAGCCACGGGCACGGTAGAGGTCAATGTGGGGGAGGCAGTGGCCGCCGATTTGGAAGATTTGAATTACTGCGAGTCCATTGGAAGTGTGGAACTCGACGACGATGGAATTGCAGGAACATGGACAGCGGATTGCGGCGGGTGTGTCTTGCCGTCTGGAATTTTCAATCCGCCAGGTCCGGGCTCCTACACCGTGACATTCATGCCGGGGGCGGGCTGTGGCATAGAAAGTTCCGCCACCATTCTGGTCGACGAAAGCCTGCCAATTGGATCAGCGAATGTCCCAGAGGCCTTGTGTGTGGATGCTGCACCCCTTGAATTGGAAGCGGACGTTCCTGGCGGAAACTGGAGTGCGTCCGGTACCGGTTTGGATGGGGCAACATTCAATCCTGGCACTGCACCGCTGGGCACATCGGTCCTCAGCTACACGGTGGAGAATGGCAGCTGTTCGAACAGCGCCACGTTCTCAACAGCGGTCTTGCCCATCTTGACGGTAACGTTGCAGGAAGAGGACCCCTTCTGCGTCAACAATTCAGGTGGAGCACTCAATGCGGATGTGGACCTCGATGCAGAGGCGGTCTGGTCCAACGTGCCCAACTTGGAGTGGAGTTCGGATTGTGGTGGGTGTGTTAGCGGAAACGGGGTGTTCGATCCCGGTGAAGCAGGCGTTGGGAACCACACGGTGACGGTGGCCTATGACGACCCCCTGGGCTGCAGCGTTTCCGGAAGCATTGACATTGTGGTGGCACCGGCTGTGGACGCGACCATCAATGCCATTCCCGACCTCTGTGAATCAGGGGCAAATGAACTGTTTACCGCAGCCCAGGCTGGCGGAGCTTGGACAGCCGATTGTGGCAACTGCATTACGCTGGGAGGAACCTTTGACCCGGGTGTCGGGGCCGGCAATTACACCATTACATACAGTATTCAGGAGGTGTGCACGGACATCGATGCGGTGGAGATTGTGGTGGTGCCCCAACGGGATGCGACCATTCTCGTGGATGTTCCCAATGACGAGCTGTGCATCGGTGTCGATGAGTGGCAAATGGGGGCAATCTGGGCCGGTGGTGTCTGGAGTGCGACCAGCCCTTCAGGACAGGATTGCATCGGGCCTGAAAGTGGCCTGCTCAATTTGCAGGCTGCAGGCGTGGGCACGGTGACTGTGAACCACGTCTTGGAAGGCTTGTGTGGGGACGAGGATTCACATGTGCTCGAGATCCTGGCCTGTGCCGTGGAGATGGTCAACATCTTCACGCCCAATGGGGATGGAAAGAATGACCGTCTGGTCTTCAAGTACATCGAACTCTACCCAGACAATCAATTGACGGTATACAACCGAAACGGAGCCGTCGTATACGAGGCCACGGGTTACGAAAATGAGTGGGATGGAGACGGTGCTGCTGACGGAACGCATTATTTCGTCCTGCAGCTTCCTGAGGGCGTCGAACACGCCGGCCCCCTGATGATCCAGCGCTAAGCTAGAACGTGCTTAAACCCGTTCCTTGGAGAGGTACTGCTCTTCAAATGCGGTGCGCCGGAGGGATGTGCGAAGGGTCCACATGGTTTCCTCTTGGAATTGCATGAACTCGATGAGGCAGTGCGCTGTGACTTCGTCACCCGCGTGTTGTGCTTCGGTGACGATTTGCCGTTCCTCTTTGAGGATGTGAGAGAGCGACTCTCGGAGCATGCGGTTGCATGCACGGTGGTGCATGACACCATCGGTGGCTTTGATTGTGGCGCTCTCAAGGCATTCTGCCATGGTGGAGACCGGATGCCCTTCCAGACAGCGGATGCGGCGACCGATGGCATTGGTTGCATGGTCTGCGTGCCGGATGAAGTGGGGCAGCATTTCTGCCATGGCAGGATACTGTTCTCCCCACCCGTTCCACAGTGCGCTTCGCGCGTTGAATCGAAGCATCTCAAAATCGGCGAGCAGGCGATTCAGGCTGGGGACGAGGCGGTCGGCCCAGCTGCGGTCGAGTTGGTTGGAGAGGGTGGGGTTCATCGTGGTCATGGCGAGTCTGGCTTGTGAAGGGAGAGAAGCACATCCCAAAGTCACCGGAGTCATCCAAGTGGCCAATGACATTTGACAGTCTTCGAAGTGACG
>Ga0209503_10000715_pt1 | contig 18748 bp, 11 predicted proteins | sample SouAtlMetagenome_2_FD_187448 | JGI IMG/M metagenome (GOLD analysis project Ga0209503, IMG submission 187448) | Marine eukaryotic phytoplankton communities from Atlantic Ocean - South Atlantic ANT15 Metagenome (SPAdes) (version 2) | ecosystem: Environmental > Aquatic > Marine > Oceanic | place... | reverse complement strand
CACGTGACTACAAACTTGCCAGCATCGAGGGCATCGACGGAGGCCTCTTTTTGATCGGCAGTGGTGTACGTGTTGACAAGGAATTCGGAGCCCTCTTTTGTCCCGTCCGCAGCATAGCGCTGGGCGTAGATGTCGTACCCAGAGCTAGAAGACGCTTGATTCTGGGACGTCCACACCACCACAAATTTTCCAGAGCCTAGGTGAGCGACGCAGGGTAGCCATTGTGTGATACTGGTGTGCGTATTGACCAAAAACTCCGAGCCATCCTTCGTGCCATCCGCAGCATAGCGCTGGGCGTAGATGTCTTCGGTAGAGCTGCCAGACACTTGATCCCACGAGTTCCACACCACCACAAATTTACCGCTGTCGAGGGCAGCGACGGTGTGATAGTCTTGGTTGTTGCTCGTGTGTGTGTTCACCAGAAACTCGGAGCCCTCTTTCGTCCCGTCGGCCTTGTAACGCTGGGCGTAGATGTCATTACTAGAGGTGCCAGAGGCTTGATTAGTGGACCTCCACACCACCACAAATTTCCCAGCATCGAGTGCAGCGACGGTGGGCCAAACTTGGTTGTTGCTCGTGTGTGTGTTCACCAGAAACTCGGAGCCCTCTTTCGTCCCGTCGGCGTAGTAACGCTGGGCGTAGATATCGGTGCTTCTACCAGAGACTTGCTCATAGGACCCCCACGTAACCACGAATTTACCAGAGCCTACATGAGCAACGGCGGACTCGAGGTAAAAGCTTTGCCAATTTGTTGTAAAGGTGTTCACCAGAAACTCTCCGCCCTCCTTCGTGCCGTCAGCAGCATAGCGCTGGCCGTAGATGTCGGCGCCAGAGCTGCCATGCACTTGGTTTTGGGACATCCACACCACCACATACTTGCCATCCTCGAGGGCAGCGACGGAGGGGTAATCTTGATCGCTACTAGTGTGCGTGTTCACCAGTGTCTCCGAGCCTAGTGTCTGCAATGCTTCACCACCAAAGCTATGCCCACCCTTGCACACACAAGCAGTGCTGTCTGCGCTGCTGGTACCGTCGCCGACCTCGGTGCTGGCATCGCAGCTCAAGTCCGTGTGCGGCTGGCATAGGTTTGTCGTAGAGTCCAAGCCTTGCCATTTTCCCTCCACACAGGCGGAGCAGGAAGCATCTTCCGTCAACAGCGGCGCTTGCTTTCCGCTCGTCACCAGCTCGAGGCCTTTGTCGCAGTCCGCATCCGTATAGGCGGTGCAAGTGGCGGCCGCTGCCGAGTCCGCAAAGCTACCAGCAGCACAAGGAGCGCAGGTGGTGGCGCCGGCATTCGAGAGATCACCAGCGGCACGAGAAGTACCAGCGGCGCAGGCATAACAACCGGTGGTACGGTCTTCGTAAAGCTTCTGGTAGATGTCGTAGTTAGAGCTGCCAGAGACTTGCTTCCACGACTGCCATGCTACCACCAACTTTCCAGAGCCAACAGAAGCGACAGAGGGTTTATTTTGGGCACTTGTCGTGTAGGTGTTGATCCTGAATTCGGTGCTGTCTTTGGTCCCATCCGCAGCATAGCGCTGGGCGTAGATCCCGTCGTTCTCGTCCCCGTCTTGGCCAAAGGAATTCCACGTGACCACAAACTTCCCATCGCCTTCATGAGCGACGGAGGGGTCCGCTTGGTTGGACAGCGTTGTGGTGCTTACCCTGAACTCGGAGCCCTCTTTCGTCCCGTCCGCAGCATAGCGCTGGGCGTAGATGCCATCGCCCGAGCCGTCTTGGCCATTTGACTCCCATGCCACCACAAACTTGCCGGCATCGAGGGCAGCGACAGAGGGGTATTGTTGACTGTTGGTGGTGTACGTGTTTACCAGAAACTCGGAGCCCTCTTTCGTACCGTCTGCCTTGTAACGCTGGGCATAGACTCCTAATTCTATGCCATTTTGAGGGTCGTCTTGGCCTTGGGAATTCCACGCGATCACGAACTTTCCAGCATCAAGGGCAGCGACGGAGGGATTAGATTGACTAGATGTCGTGTGTGTGTTGACTTGAAACTCGGAGCCATCCTTTGTCCCGTCCGCAGCATAGCGCTGGGCAAAGATGCCGTAGTCGCCACTTCTTTCGATACAATTCCAACCAGTAGTCCCACAGGAATAGGCATTTCCGTAAGTGTTGTAATACACACCCCCGTTTGTTACGCAACCACGGGCTGCATCCCACCAAGACCGAGTGCCACCATATGTTTTACCCAAAGCAGTAGCAGCAGCTTGGCATGCAGCCTGATCAAATGCGAGGCTAGGAGAACCTGAACTTTTAATTATATATTCTTGACTACTAGACTGCCATGCAATCACAAACTTTCCAGCACCAACAGAAGCGACGGAGGGGCTATCTTGACTGTTGGTGGTGTACGTGTTGACCAGAAACTCGTCTGGTGTCGTTCCATCTGCCTTATACTCTGGTGTCCCATCTGCCTTATAGCGCTGCGCGTAGACACCATAACTAGAGCCGTCTTGATTATTGGACTGCCACGTGACCACAAATTTACCAGCATCGAGGCCAGCGACGGAGGGGAGGTATTGAAAGTCACTGGTGTGTGTGTTTACCCGAAACTCGTCGCCCTCCTCCGTGCCGTCGGCAGCATAGCGCTGTGCGTAGATGTCATCAAGGTGAACTTGGCCATATGACCGCCACACGACCACATACTTGCCGTTCTCGAGGGCAGCGACGGAGGGCAATTCTTGAATGTGAGTGGTGTAGGTGTTCACAAGCGTTTCTCCGCGGATTTCCACCAGTCCGCTTGTCGCGGTGAAGCTATGCCCCGCCTCGCAGGCGCACACTCTGTCGTTCGTGCTTGTTGGCGCGACTGTTTCGGTACTGTTTGCGGAGCAGACATAGTGCGTCTGGCAGTGCTCTTCTCCGCTGATTTTTGTGCCGGTGTAGAATTCCCCCGCGGCGCAGGCGGCCCAAGCAGTACAGGAAGAAGCATTGGCAGCCGAGTGTTCGCCGGCAGGGCAGGCATCGCAGGAGGAAGCTACGCTGTCCGCATTGGGCTGGTAGGTGCCGGCCGCGCAAGGAGTACAAGTGCCGTCCTGTAAGGCATCGGGGCTGCCGGCCAAGTAATACCCAGCAGCACAGCGAGTCCATGGGGTGCAGGAGGCGACACCCGTCTTTACAATGCACACCGTAGAACCATCACAAGCTTTGTTCTGGTTTTGAGTATTGTAATACACGCTGCCTCCGTCGTGTCGAAAACATCCATTCGGCCAAGTAGAGTAACGATAGATCTCATAATTAGCATTCGTCAGCCTACTTTCACAACTGTTGCTACGCCTGCACCAGCCACCACCAGAAGTGAAAGAAATATATTCGTTTCCTTCGGTTACAGCCTTATCCTTACAACTTTGCAGTGTAAAGCCACTCTCAAAGGCAACACTTTCCGAGCAATATTTACCAGTCTCAACTGTACTCCATGTTGCTGCTGGGTCTACAGTAATCGTTCCTGCGCCTACGGAAGTCGCGTAGGCTTGACAGTCGGAATTGGAGAAAATATCGGTCAAGGCTATGACCCCAGAGGTTTGTTCTGTGTAAGATACGCCATAGGTCTCCGCAGGGCAAGCCTCGCAGCTGGTGGTGCTGCCCACGAGCGAGTCGCCAGAGGCGCGAAAGGTGCCGGCCGAGCAGGCATTGCAGTGCCCGTAGCCTTTCGAGTAGCGCTGGAGCTGTATGTTCTCCGAAGAAGACCCGTGCAAGGAGTACCATGCTACCACGAATCGCGTCGCGTCCGGAGAGGCAGCCACGGAAGGTTTCTGTTGATCGTTGGTGCTCTCACTATTCACTTGAAACTCTGCACCATCCAGTGTGCCATCCGCATGGTAGGCTTGGGCAAAGATTCCCTTCCCGCCGCCGTCGTGGCCGCCTCCGGAATGCCATGCGACAACAAAGCCACCATCCGAAAGGCCGGCAACGGTGGCGTGTTCTTGCGTGTTGGCAGTCTCATTGTTGACTTGAAATTCCGAGCCCTCTGTTGTGCCATCCGCAGCGTAGCGCTGGGCAAAGATCCCATTCTGAGAACCGTCTTGGCCAAAGGAATGCCATGCGACCACAAACTTTCCATTCCCAACAGAAGCGACGGAAGGGTACAATTGAGAGTCTGAAGTCTCCGTGTTCACAAGAAACTCGGTGCTGTCCTTCGTGCCATTCGCAGCATAGCGCTGTGCATACACGCCCCAACCAGAGACGTCAGCACTACTCCATGTGACCACGAATTTGCCGGCATCGAGGGCAGCGACGGAGGGGAAGTATCCTTGAGTACCAGAGGTCTCCGTGTTGACAAGGAACTCAGAGCCGTCCTTAACGACATCGTATTTTGAGGGATCTACAACAGTCAATGGGTACATTTCTCCGGTGTTTGTGTCTATCTGAAAACAACTCTCATAACAAGTGACAAAACCCCCATTGTTTTGTTTTTGACAACCTGCAAAAGGTTTATTGTGTGCAGTAGCGTATGTTTCACAGAGTGGTACACAGTTGTCACACGAAGACCCTGAGCACGACGTGCTGTAATAAGGGGGATAACTGCCAGTCACAGTCTCACATTGTCCTTTTTCATATGTAATTGGGCGATGAAACCGCTGCCCGTAGATGTCGTACTCAGAACTGCCAGACACTTGATTCTCAGACTTCCACACCACTACAAACTTTCCAGCACCAAGATGGGCGACGGAGGGGTTCTGTTGCCTATTCGAGGTGTGCGTGTTCACCAGAAACTCGGAGCCGTCCTTTGTCCCATCCGCAGCATAGAGCTGGGCGTAGACACCATAGTTCGAACCGTCTTGGCCAGTGGAGTGCCACACCACCACAAATGTTCCGGCATCAAGGCCAGCGACGGAGGGCTGCTCTTGATATTGTTGTGTGTACGTGTTTACCAAAAACTCAGAGCCCTCTGTTGTCCCGTCCGCAGCATAAAGCTGGGCGTAGATATTGTTGTCATAGGAACCGTCCCAATTATACGACCCCCACACGACCACGGACTTGCCATTGCTTAGGAAAGCGACGGAGGTGGCTGTCTGACTACCTGCTGTGATAGTGTTTGCCCTCGTCTCAAGGCCTTCTTTTTCGTACAGCACAGGGACGTACACGCTGTGCCCATCCGCGCAGACGCAGGCGCCTTGGTCGGCATTGGGCACTTCGTTGCTCCGACAAGCCTCGCACGAGCTCACTGCTAAATCGCTAAAGAGATCGCCACCGACACGAATCAAGCTGGCCTCGCACTGCGTGCATATCATGGAGCCTGCGATGGGGTCCTTCTGGTAAGCGTAGCGCTGGAGGTAAATATCATGGTATGAAGTGCTATGCACTTGGTTATTGGACGTCCACGCCACCACAAACTTTCCGTCCGCACCCCCAGCAACGGAGGGGTAATTTTGATTATCCGTGGTCTCCGTGTTGACCCTGAATTCGGAGCCGTCTTTCGTACCGTCCGCCTTGTAGCGCTGGGCGTAGATGTTATCACTATACCATGTGACCACAAACTTCCCAGAGCCTAGGTCAGCGACGGAGGGGCTATATTCGTTATTTGTGGTCACCGTACTGACCAGAAACTCGGTGCTGTCTTTCGTGCCGTCCGCCTTATACCTCTGGGCGTAGATGTCGGCGCCAGAGGTGCCAGAGGAGGCTTGATTGTAGGACTGCCACGCAACCACAAACTTGCCAGCATCGAGGGCAGCGACGGAGGGGTTTGCTTGAGTGCTGGTCGTGTAGCTGTTAACCCTGAATTCGGTGCTGTCTTTCGTACCGTCTGCCTTGTAGCGCTGGGCGTAGACGCCTTCATTAGAGCCGTCTTGGTCATGCGACACCCACGTAACTACAAACTTGCCAGAGCCAATGCCAGCGACGGAGGGGTTTTGTTGACTGCTGCTTGTGTAGGTGTTTACTAGAAATTCTCCACCCTCTTTCGTCCCATCCGCCTTGTAGCGCTGGGCATACACCTCGGAGTTATACATGTTTAATTGCTGGTACGACGTCCATGTGACCACAAACTTCCCAGAGCCTAGGTGAGCGACGGAGGCTTGATCTTGATTGTAAGTGGTGTGCGTGTTGACCCTGAATTCGGAGCCCTCTCTCGCACCATCTGCCTGATAGCGCTGGGCGTACACACCATAGCCCGAATTGTCTTGACCCGACGACTCCCATACGACCACAAACTTGCCAGCATCAAGGGCAGCGACGGAGGGTTTGTTTTGGGTTATTGTAGTGTAGGTGTTTACCAGAAACTCGGAGCCCTCCTTTGTGCCATCCGCAGCATAGCGTTGTGCGTAGATGTCGTAGTTAGAGCTGCCAGAGGCTTGGTTGTTCGAATACCACACGACCACGGACTTGCCGTTGCTTAGGAATGCGACGGAGGGGTTTGCTTGACTGTTAGTGGTGAAGGTGTTGACCAGTGTCTCGTCGCCGTCTGTGGTTTGGAGACTACCCCAATTGCTCGTGTCCAGATGGTAGCCGTTGGAGCACTTTTCGCACACATCCGCAGCAATTGCGCCTTGATCGACACTGATCTCGTAGCCGGTCGGGCAGCTCTGCGCCGTGCACTCCGCGGCTCCTCCAGTGCTGTAGGTATCGACGGCACAAGCAGTGCACGAAGCGGCAGTGGCTGGAGCGTACTCGCCAGCCAAGCATGGGGCGCAAGTGGTCACAGCGCCGCTGGACAGATCGCCGCCGGCGCGCGAAGTACCAGCGGCACAGCCCGTACAACCGGAGCGTTCAAACTTAAAGTCTACCTTGAAGATACCGCGGGAATCGCTGTCCGGCGAGTGGTACGCAATCACAAAGGCATCGTTGCCGAGGCCAGCGACGGAGGCGTAGTCTTGGTCGCCAGTAGTCGCACTGTTCACCAAAAACCCTAACTCGGAGCCCTCCTTCGTGCCATCGGCCTTGTACATCTGGGCGTAGATACCTTTGCCAGAGCCGTCTTGGTTCGAGTGCCATGCTATTACGAATTTGCCAGCATCGAGGGCAGCGACGGATGGGTTTTCTTGATTATTACCTGTGGGTAAGTTCACCACAAACTCGTTGCCCTCTTTTATCCCGTCCGCAGCATAGCGCTGGGCGTATATGCCCCAACTACCGGAAGCATCTTGACTATAGGACCCCCATGCGACCACAAACTTCCCAAAGCCAAGATGGGCGACGGTGGGGTTTTGTTGAGCTTGGTCGGTCTCTGTGTTCACCAGAAACTCGGTGCCCTCCTTCGTGCCGTCTGCCTTGTAGCGCTGTGCGTAAATGTCGTAGTTAGAGCTACCAGAGACTTGATCCCGAGACACCCACGTCACCACAAACTTTCCAGCATCGAGGGCAGCGACGGAGACGTACTGTTGATTGCCTGTGGTGTAGGTGTTTACCAAAAACTCGGAGCCGTCCTTTGTGCCAGAGGCAAGGAATCTCTGGGCGTAGACACCGTCGTTGCTGCCGTCTTGATCAGTGGAATGCCATGCAATCACGAATTTCCCAGAGCCAAGGCCGGCGACGGAGGGGTATTGTTGGTTATTTGTGGTCTCCGTATTGACCAGAAATTCTCCGCCCTGTTTGGAGCCGTCCGCTTCGTAGATCTGTGCGTAGATGTCGTTGGCAGAACTACCAGACGCTTGGTTACTCGACGCCCACGCGACCACAAACTTGCCAGAGCCTACATGAGCGACGGAGGGCTGATATTGCCAGCCGGCGGTCACTGTGTTGACCCTAAATTCGGTGCTGTCCTTCGTGCCGTCCGCTGCATAGCGCTGGGCGTAGATACCATTGCCAGAGCCGTCTTGGCCATCCGACTCCCACACCACCACATACTTGCCATTCTCGAGGGCAGCAACGGAGGCCCTTTGTTGACCGCCTGTTTCGTAAGTGCTCACCCTCTCTTCCGCTCTGGTCCGTTTGATCTCTTCCAGATAGGAGTGCCCCGCCTCGCAGGCGCACACTCTGTCGTTGCTGCTTGTCGGCGCGGTTTCCTCGGTGCTGTTTGCGGAGCAGAGATAGTGCGCCAGACACTCCTCGGCCCCACCGGTGCTGAAGGTGCCGCTGGCACAGGGCAAGCAGCTGCTGGCGCCGGTGGTTCCGATGTACTCCCCAGCGGGGCAGGCGGTACAGGCAGCGGCGGTGCTGTCAGCGCTGCCTTGAAAGCTACCAGCGGGGCAGGGCGTGCAAGTACCGTCTTGGGTTGCGCTGGCGCCGGCCAAGTACTCCCCAGCAGCGCAAGTGGTCCATGCCGTGCAGGAGGCGGACTCCGCACTGCTGTAGGTCTCCGCAGCACAAGCCTCGCAGGTGGTTGCATTGCCTGTCAGGCTATCGCCCCCTGCTCGGTAGGTGCTGGCAGCGCAGGCGGTGCATTGGGCCCCGTCGAAGCTATGCCCATCCTTGCATACGCAGGCGTTGTCCTCGGCATTTGGCTCAGAGCCAGCAGAGCAGGCCTCGCAAGTGGTCAGTGCTAGGCTGCTTTTCAGATCGCCGGCCGGCCGAACGGCCCCAGCCGCGCACTCTGCGCACAGCATGGAGCCTGCGATGGGCTGCTTTCCGTACAAGTAGCGCTGGAAGTAGATGTCGCGGCCAGAGCTACCAGACACTTGATTCTGAGACGCCCACGCAACTACAAAATTGCCATCCGAGCTCCCAGCGACGGTGGGGTATTCTTGATGGCCTGTGGTGTACTCGTTGACAAGGAATTCGTCCGCCACAACTGCACCGTCCTCGTAGACTTTTGCGTAGATGCCGTTTGTATTTGAAGCGTCTTGGCCATAGGACTGCCATGCGATCACAAACCTGTCAGAGCCTAGGCCAGCGACGGAGGGAAAATTCTGACTATCCGTGGTGTGCGTGTTTACCAGAAACTCGGAGCCCTCTTTCGTCCCGTCGGCCTTGTAGCGCTGGGCGTAGACTCCTACCGAAGAGCCGTCTTGACCACTAGACACCCATGCTATTACAAATTTACCCGCATCGAGGGCAGCGACGGAGGGGTCTTGTTGATTGTTGGTCGTTTCCGTGTTCACCCTAAATTCGTCTGGTGTGGTTCCATCTGCCTTGTACTCTGGTGTCCCATCTGCCTTGTAGCGCTGGGCGTAAATGCCCCAAGTATTGGAAGCATCTTGACCATAGGACTCCCATGTGACCACAAACTTTCCAGAGCCTAGGTGATCGACGGAGGGCTCTTGTTGCATGTAATCGGTGTAGCTGTTGACTTGAAACTCCGAGCCCTCTGTTGTCCCGTCCGCCTTATAGCGCTGGGCGTAGACTCCATAACTAGCGCCGTCTTGGCCATAGGACTGCCACACCATCACGAATGTTCCTTCATCGAGGGCAGCGACGGAGGGTCCTATTTTATGGCCAGTAGTGTGTGTGTTTACCAAAAACTGGGAGCCCTCTGCCGTCCCGTCCGCAGCATAAAGCTGGGCGTAGATTTTGTAGTAAGAGCCTGCAGAACCTGTATGCGACTGCCACACCGCCACGGACTTGCCGTTGCTTAGGAAAGTGACGGAGGAAAGCTCCTGATCACCTGTGGTGATAGTGTTCACCCTAAATTCGTCTGGTGTGGTTCCATCTGCCTTGTACTCTGGTGTCCCATCTGCCTTGTAGCGCTGGCCGTAGACGTCAATGCCAGAGCTACTAGACACTTGGTTTTTGGATTGCCATACAACCACATACTTGCCGTCCTCAAGCATAGCGACGGAGGGGTTCTGTTGCTCGTTTGTCGTGTACGTGTTGACTCGTGTCTCGTCGCCCTGCTCTGCCGCTACAATGTTGCTCGTGTCCAAATGGTAGCCAGCATCGCAGGCACAGTATGCATCGGCTATCGAAGTTCCGGCAATTACCACTTCGTCCGCATCGCAGGTCGGCGAGGAGTGGGCAGTGCACTGGGCCACGGTGCCGCCACTGGACCATTCGCCGGAAGGGCAGGGCGTGCAAGTGGAATCGGTGCTTGCAGTACCGTCAGTAAAGTATTCCCCAGCAGGACAGCTGGTCCATGCCGTGCAAGCGTTTGCACTGTTGTCGTCCGGCTGAAAGAAACCGGAAGCGCAAGCGCCACAAGAACGGTCCGCGGTCGTACCGCCGTCGATCACTCCTTCTCCAGCATTGCAAGTAGTGGGTCCGGTCTTTGTGGTGCATTGGGTTGCCACGGTGACCGCCTCCGGTTGGTAGGTGCCAGAAGCGCAGGGAGAGCAGGTACTCAGACGCCTATATAAAAACCAAGATTGAGTATCATACTGCACACTGCAAGTTGTCTGTGCCGTCGGATAACAACGGCAATTCCACGATGAGGATACTAACTCCCAAACGGAATATGTAGACTTTAGTGCAGTACATCGGTTGGAGCAGGTCACACTATCTATAGAAGTCGTGCTAGAATAAGTTGCTCCGCTCGTACTTATTAACGAAGAATGACCCGAAGAGCACCGTGCATGCTCAGTGACACTACCATAATTGTCGTTGGCGTACAAGGCACCATTATGAATACTAACGGTATATTGTCCAGCACCACAATAACCCGTAATCTGGGTCGCCTCCGCATGGCCCAGCCACAAGAAGAAGCATAAGGAGAAGAAAGAAAAAGATTTCATTTGTAGCTGGCTGTTGTATACTATACGAGGCAAGGCCATATATATAGACAATAAATTATTTGAAAGTAGCACGACGGAGGCAGATTTCCGCCTCCTTTACCAGAAACAACTCCCGCTTCGAGACACAGCGGCACAGCGGGCAGCTCAGACCGGCCTCGAGGTCCCACCGCACGAGACACTCCGCATGGAAGCAGCCGTGCCCGCAGCCGAGCCGGTACATAGGCTTCGAACCAGACTCGTAGCAGATCAGGCAATCGGAAGATACGTGCTTGTGTGGCAAGAGGCAATCCAAATTCTCCAGCACCTTGTAGTGCCTCGCAAACCAATCCTGCTCCTCCTTCGTCTCGCCCACGGGGACGGAAAGCTTTGCCACAAAGGCACCGAGCTTTGGCCGTTGCCGGAAGCCGTAGTAGCCCACCTTCAGCGGCAAGGCTCCGTGCTGTGACAACAGCTCTACAAGCTCCTCGGCCTGCTGCTCGGCTGCCACGGAGACAGCAGTTTCGCCTGCCTTGAACAGACCAGAGCCTTGCCGCTTGTTCGCATCGGCACCGTAGGCGAGCAAGAGGCGAACGATATCTATGCAATTGTTCTTTGTGGCCACGAGGAGGGGCGTCTGCTTGCTCTCCTTCTCCACATAGTCTTTGTTGATCTTTGCATGGCTCTTCAGGAGGCGGTGAAGGCCTTTGGTGTCGCCGCGCTCGGCAGCATGGTAGACAGATATTGTATTAATCATAAGGGCTTGCTTTCGAAAGCTTTTCCCTCTTGGATATATACTTAAAGGTGAATATAGAATAACATCAAAACCCGCAGCAATGAACAAGACAGAAGCAGAACTCCTCTTGCAGTTGATCGCGGCAGAGATCGATATGCAAGAAGCACAAATGAAGAATTTCAGATGGGAAATAATTTCCATTTTGCTCGTGGGCCTTGTTTGGACAATATATAATGCCTTCCTTGCTGTCTGGATCGAACACCGAGTACAGAAAAGTCTCGAACGGATAGAAAAACTACTGGAGAAGAAATCAGTACCGGTGGGCTACACGGAGTACACAAAAATAGAAGAAGTATAATTTCAAACAGTATAAGCGTATGCGTAAGCGTATATATTACTGCTCTCATGCTACACAGAGAGCTCCATGTCCGCCACGCATCCCTTTTTCATATTCTACATCGGTCACATCGTAGACCCTTTCCTCCTCTACTGCCTCACCACAAGCGCCTTCTGGAGCATCGGCGTAGCTGTCCTCTGGGAGATCCTCGAGTATGGCTTGTTTTCCATATTTGGCAACTACTCGCCGCTCTTCTTGGAAGGCTTCAACAACGAAGAGGGAGAATTGGAGTCCCTTACCGATATCCTCATCTTCGATATAGGCGGTGCAATCGTTGCCGTTGCATACGCACAGGTACTCTACAAGGCCATTGGGATACAAATGAAGACCCGCATCCGCCTCTCGTGGCAAAGCTGGACAGAGCTCCTACCACTCCTAATAAAGGTACTCGTGCTGTCCCCCATGGCCGCCCTAGGATGGGAGTGCGCCTCCATCGTCGAAGGATGGTGCCAAAGCAACGGGTACCTGCTCTTCCCTTGGGGCATGATAGCCATTGTCCCCATCAACACGGTCTTTATTCTCTACTATTTTGAGGCAGGCAGCGAGCGCTGGTGGATCGTCGGAAGCGCATATATCCTCTTCTTGACCGCCTTCCAACGCATCGTGCCGGGCGCTCCCCTCGCACTGTCTCTTTTTGCTTTCCTGACCGTAAGTGCATGGTTGTACGGTCTTTTTCGGAACAGGAAAGAAAACTATAAACGCATAGAACCGGTAGATCGCAGAGACCTCCTTTGAGCATGTTCCGACGATTCCTCTGCCGCGCCAGCACCGCTCAGGCGACGCTGCCCATCGGTGCGTACATCAACGATCTATACGCATGCGACAAGACCCTCCTACAAATGATACAGAAGACCGAAATGGAAATCCTAAGGGTCACCAAGCTTGGCTCCAGCAAACATGTCGCCAAGAGAAGGATCATGCTCAAGAGGCACAAGGCCAGCATAGAGGGAAGAAGGGACACGATCCTTGCCAGAATCCTCCAACTCGAAGCCCTGCACATCAACAACATGCAGATCGATGCCCTTAAGGGAGTTACCAAAGCCTTCAAGGGCTCAAAGTACACCATCGGCGATGTAGATCAACTATTGGACAAATTAGAAGATTTTAAGGAAGATTTTGAAACCATCAACGAAAGACTCTCCGAAGATATATCCTTCCAAAATGCAGACATCGACGAGGAAGAGTTGCTCGCCGAGCTCCAACAACTGGAGAACAAGGACAGGCCCAGCATACAAAGCATCCTCACTAGCGTCCCAGAAGCACCTCCTATGGAAACACCTGCCGCACAAGTGCCTCCAGAGACAGCTTTCGAACACCCAGAGCAACAAGAGCATGAGAAAAGCCTTCTCCCAGCTCTTTCCTGAGGCCGTATACGGACCCTTCAGCAAGCGCGAGGGAGACAAGGGCCCGCAGGAAATCATGCACCAGCGCTACGAACAGCTCCAGAAAAAAGAGCTCCGCTTCATCGCAGAAGATGTCAAAAGCCAGAAGGCCATCAAGCGCTACTGGCTCATGACCGCAAAGGCACTCGAACAAGTCATATGCATCAACAAAGAAGACAGAAGGAACAATTGCTTCTACGAAATCATGCCCTCCCCTGACTGCACCTACAGGGACACCTGCAATGCCTGCCAACAGAAGCTCGAACACTTTGGCACCAGAGCCTATCTCGACCTCGAGTTCCCAGACCCATGCGATTGGGAATCGTTCGTCACCAGCGTCAGCGACTACGCAGAATTGGGAGAAGAGATCGCAGACATTTTTGCCGATTTCCTTGCCCAGAACTACAACTGCTCCGCAGAGCCGAGGATCATGAAATCCCACAGGGCAGGCAAATACTCGTGGCATGTCGTCTTCAAATGCACGCGAGAGGGCCAAGAAATACTCTTCCGCAACTCGCTCACCCTGCTCACCGCCATGAAGGAATTCTTCAAACAGGGACACGCCGAGCCATACGTATACTTTAGCAACGAAAACGGTGAAATTGTACAGAAAAACGCCATCGACGATTCCGTATACTCCACGCACAAACTCTACCGAACACTACACTCCCAAAAATACGGAAGGCTCACCGGAAGCTTCGTCGTACAGGAAGGACCCAAAGAATTCAAAGAACACTTGGTGCTACAACCAAGAACAGCCGAAACGCGCTTCTTCGAACTCGAAGAGGCAGAGAGCACCACCAAAATCAACAAGAAGTCCGGCAGCACCAAGGGAAAACGCAAAAACACAAGCACAGAAACAGCACCGAAACGGAAGAAACGAGCCAGCGCCTCCCCAGAAGCACAAGGACTCCTCCGAAAAATAAAGCTATGGGACGAAACCATGCTATTCCTCAAGAAGAAATTCCCCACCATCGAAGAGTACAAGGCACAGGTCAAATGCCTAAGAAGGGTCTATGTGCCACTAGACAGGGACCACAGGTGCCCCATGAAAAGGGGCTCGGGGCCAGAAGGAGCACACCGAAACAACCACTCCGCACTCTTCTTCTACCCCATGAGCGGAAGCCTCTACTGGAAATGCCACAAAAAAGAGTGCCAGCGCTTGGGAGGCTCCGTCAGGGTAGCCCTACCACTCATGCTCAGGCAACAATGGGTCAACCTCTTCAACACCAAACGACTCATCCAATGTCCATCCGAGTAGTCAGGAGATCGTACTTGTCCGCCTTCAAAAAACCCATCTCGTAGAGCACATACTCCGAAGCAGTCGTCGCAAAGACCATGATCAAGAGCTGCCACAAATTAGTGGTAATTATAAACACCACCGTGAACAAATACACCAACTGGGCCGCAGTGGTCAGGCTCAAGAACTTGTAGAATTCCGTGCGCCATGCAGCAGCTTCCACGCCAGCAGCAGTGTACCGAGGAAGCTTCAACAACATACGACGCTGCTGATGACGGAGCGAGTACAGATAGTTGGACAGGAAAGACAGGACAGTGTTCAGAAGAGCAAAGCCCAAGAAAGACAAGGAACCCGAACACTCCACATTCGCAAACACAGAGTTCGTCAGGAAAAACACAGAGTCAGGAAGAGCTTTGCAAGACATGCTTCTGTGCAGGAGGAAGTGCTTCTACAAAACAGCTGTCGTACGCATATATACCCCGCTATAGGATACACAGAGAAATTACACGGAGAGAATACACGGAGAAATTACTTAAAGAAAAAAATGTAAAACAAATTAGTATTTTAAAGCAGAAGGAGGCCGCGAGAGGTACAAGTAGAAAATATTTGCTGTCTTGCCGGACGATACCTCCACCGTCAAGTTGTCCGGAGCCAACAAACGAAGTTGATCTTGGAGCATCGCTCTTGCCTCCTCCCTTGAGTCTCCGATTGACCCCACCGCTTCGTTCGCTTCGTTCGCTTCGTTCGCTTCGTTCGCTTCGTTCGCTCCCGTCGGTGCACCGAAACCTCCCAGACTGCTCAAAAAGTGAGCCCCTACGAAAAGAGCCAGAATTACAGAGGTCAATTGAGTCGAAAGTCCTGCGGCCGTAGAGGAATCGGAACTCGAACCCAAGAAATAACTCGTTGCCAAACCACCCAGAGAAATAAACAACTGCTTCAAGCCATCCAAAGTCCTCCTCCTAATGTCCTTCAAAGCATCCATGGTGTAGCCACGCACACTGGTAAAAGTATTCCCCTCGGGCAGGTAGGTAAATTTCAAAATCAATTCCTCGCCAGATGCCAGTGTCCCCCCTTCCGCACAAAGCCTTTCCTTCTTCTCCATAACTTTCTCACCCACGTACTCCAGTTGGATGGATTTCGTATCGCTCAAACTTGACAAGGCATCCAAATAACAAGTGCCACTCACGCCGGAAAAACCGGCCCATTTTAAAAGCGACAAGGCTTGCTTTACCAACTGCTTTGCCATAATGCTCCACGACAGGTGCCGTGCCGCCTATATACGGCTCCCAAACATCTCAGCGCCACAGGAGATGAAGGCTGTGCCATGCTGGCTTTTCGTTTTTAACACGAGGGGTTTCGTATCCAAATTTACCCTACACCTAACACCCAGAAGTCTCGTGGAAAAATTTCATCAGTATAGCCAAAAAGGCAGCAACCACCAACAACCATGCGTCCCCACCAATAGGCTCCTCATGGGCTCCCCGCTCCGCCCCGCTCTCGCCGCCGCTGCTCCCGCTGCTCCCGCTGCTCCCGCTGCTCCCGCTGCTCCCGCTGCTCCCGCTGCTCCCGGCCCCGCTCTCGCCGCCGCTGCTCCCGCTGCTCCCGCTGCTCCATTCGTTTGCACTGCCTTCCTTCGCGTTGCCAGACTGCTTCATTTCACTTGTCCGCTACTCAGAGGCCCTCTTATATATAGTCTCCAGACCACCACCGTGGTGGCGGTAGTAGGTACCGGTTATCTTGCCAGAGGCATCCATCCTATACAGCTTTGGCATCACCGTACGACCTGAACACAGTGAAGCATAGGCCTCCGAAGAAAAAGAAGGGTAAAAGGTAGAGGTCTCTTGGAAATTGTCCGTCAAGAGACGACCACCTTCGGACACGTCCACATACAACATACGACAAGAAGAAGCATCATTACGGAAACCAAAGTCCCGAAGCAGACGAGAAAGAGCAATCGAATCCGAACAAGAAGGCTGCATGAACATTATCAAACGATCCGTAGAAGACACGCCAAGCTTGGTCGTCTCCACCAACTCAGGAAAATCAGAAGCCAAAGAGGCCAGCGAAGGCAGGGTCACCGAGTCCAATAACAAATCGTAAGAGGGCAAAGACATTGTTTGCGTATATACAAAGGCCAGCGTTCGCGTATATACACTTATCCGTCAAGAGGAACATGTACAAAGGGAGAGAACTCTTGATCAACGCATACCACCAGAAGAAGAAGGTCAAGAAAAGCGCCATCAAAGAATTCCTGCACCGCATCTTTCACTCCAAAGACGATGATTTTGTAGAAGAAGTACTCAAGGCCTGCAGAGGAAGCAGCTTCCGGCTCATGCGCTACATCGACAAAGACAAAATGCATACACTCACAGACAATGCCATCACCAATTTCATACTACTCATCCTATGCGACAACAAGGGACAGTGCAGGAAAAAACACGAGCTCAGGAAACAATTCACACTGCTTTGCACCATAGCGGAGAAGGCACTCAAGGCACAAGATCACAACACAGCATGGATCGTTGACAAAGCAATACGTTCACCTGTCATCGATCGCGTCGAATTCAAGAGACCCAAACGCTTCAAAAGCATCGTAGACAAAATATACAAGGAACACGGTGGACACGAAAATCTATACCTCAAACACGTACACAAAATCATCGAGGCGCACGAAAAAGACACGCAAGACTTTATCCCCATCGCTCCAGTCCTAGACATGCACAGCAAGAAGACCAATGTATACGAACAAGTGCTCAAGAGAAGGGGAAGAAACTCATGGTACGAAGAAGGAAAAAGAAACGCTGACATGATACGAGAAGTCATCGATTTTGCAAAAATATCACTCTCCCAAAACACACAGTTGCCACTCACCAAATTATACACCAGAAGCCCCAAACGAAGATCACACCAAGAACTCTTTCAGATCTCCGATAAAGTAAAACAAAAATACAAACAGAGGGAGAAGAGCTCCAGCATATGAGGGAGAATTCAACAAAAAATATATAACATACTAAGTATATAATGCCAGTGCCTCTCTCACCAGAAATCGGACCAGAAGCATGCAAATCGGGACCATGCAACTGAGCCAACCCAGACTCAGAAGCTCCTCCATTAGAGTCCTACGCCAAAACAAAGAAGAGGCAGAACAATTTCTACAAGAGGCCTTCAAGGCATACCCCGCGACGCAACGACTTACCGAATTTGTTTATGATGAAGAAGACAGGACACTCGGAGGAGGAAAGTCCGGAGCAGAAGTATCGAAAGGCAAATACAAGGGAACAGAGGCCGTACTCAAAATATACGAAAATAGGGGACTCGAGAAAGAAGTATTCCGACAAAAGCTTAGCATAGAGGAGAAAAACATGAAATACAGGACAATCAAAGGGATCAACAAAGGAGATGCCATCCTCAGCTACATTCGATCCGTCAGAGACGTGTACTTGAACATACTACTCAAAGGCATAACACTCTACCAAGAACTCACAGACGATAACAAGATAATCAAAAAAGAAACACTCACCCCCAAACTATTTCAATACGGGTTCCTAAAGGGAAAAGGAGGAACCTACAGAATCTTCATGATCACCGAAAATTTAAAAACACAGGGATACAAAGAACTAATCAAATTCATACAAAAAGACCAGAGCACTGTCAGCAAACTCAAAATTCTAAGAAGAATCGTAGAAGCAGTCGAGGTCAAACACGAAAGCGTCAGGACAGGCGGAGGAGAAATCGTAGGATGCCACAGGGACCTCCATCCGGGGAACATCTTCTGGAAAATACGAAAAGACGAAAGCCTTGGAGGATTCGATTACAGCGTCAAACTCATAGACTTTGACCTAAGCATTACAGACTCAGACATACTCAGCATCAAGAAGGAATGCGACAGAAAAACCATGTCCAACAACAAACTGAAAAAACTCATGGGACAATGGAACAAAACCTTTGGGGATTATGTCGGCTGGGCCAACAGCCTCAAGAAAGACAAAGCCTTCAAAGGAACCATAGCAGAAAAAGATGCAGATCTATACATGGTCGTTGGATATCTCACCAACTACCTCAAAGGAACAGAGGCCCTAAGAGAAATAGAAGCCAGAGTAAGCAAAATGAAAGGACTCAACAGAATCAGCGGAAGCACCAAAGAACAATTTATCGCCATTCTTAAAGCCGCCATACAAGAACAAATCTACAAAGAAGATGCCATCGTTGCAAAACCCAGAGGAAGCAGCATATACTATGAACAGAGCATAGGGGGGCTCAAGTTTTAGAATCCGTATCTTATCCGTATTATCCGTATCACCCATATCATCCATACATATCCCATATTTACATACTTGTATTACATATTTTGTAGTCTTATTTCGACAATTTCCCTATGCCAGCGGAATCTGTCAAAACTCCGAAATCGAAAAACAAAAAAATAAAAAATGGAAATATGGATTGCGGTGTTTTGACAGATTC
>Ga0209503_10000713_pt1 | contig 18778 bp, 14 predicted proteins | sample SouAtlMetagenome_2_FD_187448 | JGI IMG/M metagenome (GOLD analysis project Ga0209503, IMG submission 187448) | Marine eukaryotic phytoplankton communities from Atlantic Ocean - South Atlantic ANT15 Metagenome (SPAdes) (version 2) | ecosystem: Environmental > Aquatic > Marine > Oceanic | place... | reverse complement strand
AACCATCGGCATCATCGCGGAAGAGTTCGGCTATGGTGTGGACTTTGTCTCGGCCGAAGTCCAAGAAGCAATCGAGGTGGAAACAGACAACGAGGATGACCTCGTCTCTCGCCCACCGATTGTGACCGTCATGGGCCATGTCGACCACGGCAAAACCTCCCTGCTCGACTACATCCGAAAGACCAACGTCATCGATGGCGAGGCCGGAGGAATCACGCAGCACATCGGTTCTTACAGCGTGGAGCTGGAGGAAGGTGCCCGCATGACCTTCATCGACACACCTGGTCACGAGGCCTTCACGGCCATGCGTGCCCGCGGTGCGCAGGTCACAGACCTGGCCATCATCATCGTCGCAGCCGACGATGCCGTGATGCCACAGACCAAAGAGGCCATCAGCCACGCGCAAAGCGCTGAAATCCCCTTCCTTATCGCCATCAACAAGTGCGACAGAGAAGAGTCCAACCCGGATAAAATTCGCACCGAACTCGCCGAATTGGGCATCCAAGTCGAAGAGTGGGGCGGAAAGACACAGAGCCAAGAAATCTCTGCCAAGACCGGCATGGGCATACCGGAACTGCTCGAAAAAGTAACCTTAGAAGCAGAGCTTCTCGAACTCAAGGCCAACCCAGAAAAACGAGCGATAGGCACCATCATTGAGTCCAGTCTCGACAAAGGCAGAGGATACGTGACCAACCTGATCGTCTCGGCGGGAACCCTGCATATCGGAGACGCCATGCTCGCTGGACAATACAGCGGCAAGGTCCGCGCCATGACCAATGAACGCGGCGAAGCGCTTCAAGTGGCAGGCCCCTCAACACCGGTGTCCGTCCTTGGCCTTGACGGCGCTCCCAACGCCGGAGATGAATTCCACATCTTCGAAGGCGAGAAAGAAGCCCGAACCATCGCACAGAAGCGCCAGCAATTGCAACGTGAACAGGGCATCCGGACACAAAAGCAGGTCACCCTCGAAGAGCTTGGCCGAAGGATCGCAGTGGGAGAATTCAAGGAGCTCAACCTCATCATCAAAGGCGATGTGGACGGTTCAACCGAGGCGCTCGCAGACTCCCTGCTCAAGCTGACCACAGAGAAGGTTCAAGTCAACGTCATTCACAAGGCAGTCGGCCAGATTTCCGAAAGTGACGTTCTCCTTGCCTCTGCTTCGGAAGCCATCATCATCGGATTCCAAGTTCGACCCAGTGGCAGCGCGAGAAAACTCGCAGAAAAGGAAGGCATTCAAATCCGCCTCTACTCCATCATCTACCAAGCCATTGAGGAGATGAAGGAGGCCATGGAGGGCCTGTTGTCCGCCAAAATCGAAGAACGCATTGTCGGCACTGCAGAAATCCGCGAAACGTTTAAGATTTCCAAGGTGGGCACCATTGCAGGTTGCCTGGTCACAGACGGCACCATCCACCGGAACCATGGCATCCGTGTCATTCGGGACGGCATCGTGGTCTACACTGGCGAACTTGGGTCGCTCAAGCGGTTCAAAGACGACGCCAAAGAGGTCAAGAAAGGCCTCGAATGCGGCTTGAACGTCGAGAAGTTCAACGACATCAAAGTGGGAGACATCATTGAAGCCTACGAAGAAGTCGAAGTAAAGCAGACCCTCGACAGCTGATTCCGTGACGGTGGGCGCCAAGAGCAAGTTGCCCCGATTGGGGACCACCATCTTCACCGAAATGACCGCCCTCGCCCAACAGCACGGGGCGCTCAACGTTTCACAAGGGTTTCCAGACATCCCTCCCCCTCAAGGGTTGGTAGAGTCCGCCATTCAAGCCCTGCAAAACGGGGTGCACCAGTATGCGCCGATGGCTGGCAGAATGGACCTGCGCAATTGGGTCTGCCAACACCATGAAGAGCGTCACGGGGTGCAATACAACCCGGCTACAGAGTGCACCATTGGCGCAGGGGCTTCCTCGCTGCTGTTCGCTGCAATCCAAGCCTTCGTTCACCCCAGGGACCAAGTGGTGATTCAGACACCAGCTTATGACCTCTATTCGCCTGCAGTCACCCTGGCCGGTGGGCGGGTAACCGAAGTCCCCCTGCTCACCACCAACGGCACGTGGAATCTCGACGCCCTCCTCGACGCAATCCATCGGGACACCAGGTTGGTAATCCTCAACACCCCGCACAACCCCACCGGAACCGTATGTCCACCAGGTTTTATGGATGCCTTGGCCGCTCACCTAGAAGGGAAACAAACGTTGATCCTCTCCGATGAAGTCTATGGCCCCATTGTGCACGACGGCACCGATGAAGTTTCACTGGCACAGCATCCAGCACTTCGCGAACGCGGCATCGCCTTCGGAAGCTTCGGCAAGCTCCTTCAGGTCACGGGTTGGAAAATCGGGTGGGCAGCAGGCCCCCCTGCGATGACAGCTGAGCTGCGAAAGGTGCACCAATACGATGTCTTTTCTACGGGGGCGCCACTTCAAGCGGCACTCGCCAACTTCCTGCCAACAGTGGAAGGGAAGGCCCACCTCGACGGCTTGCCCGACATGTACCAAGGAAAGCGAGATCGGCTACTCGCGGGGCTAAAAGGGACCGGTTGGGAATGGACCCCCGCTGCCGGCGGTTTCTTCCAGGTCCTTGACGCCCGGAACCTGATCGACGGAAACGACGGTCACTGGGCACGCGAATGGACCCGCACGCACAGCGTGGCCACCATTCCCATGTCGGCCTTCTTCTCACCACCCACGCCACAACTCCGCGTCTGTTTCGCCAAAGAAAACGCCACATTGGACGCAGCCATAGAGCGCCTGTGCCACATTGCGTCCGACCATGCCCGCTGAGCTTCACATCGTCGGTCTCCAGTCCGACCTCCACTGGCGTGACCCGGACGCCAACCTCCACCACTTCGACGGGGTCTTGTCCAGACTTGAAGGCAAGGCAGCAGACGTGGTGATCCTGCCAGAAATGTTCACCACCGGTTTCAGTTGGCCCCCTTTGCATCCCCAGGGAGGGCAGGCTGCTGTGCTAAAGTGGATGCAAGCTTGGGCCGACCGGCTTCAAGCGGCCATTGTCGGAAGTACAGGCTGTCACGACGTCAAAGGGCACCCGAAAAACCGATGTTGGTTTGTCCCTCCCACAAACGAGGGCAGCCCCACATTCTACGACAAGCGACACCTGTTCACCTTGGCTGGTGAGCACCGCCACTTCAAAGCCGGAGAAGACCGAGTAGAACTTGAATTCCGAGGGTTTAGAATCCTGCTCCAGGTCTGCTACGACCTCCGCTTTCCCGTCTTTGTCCGCAATCACCACGACACCCCCTACGACCTGGCCATCTATGTGGCCAACTGGCCCCAAAACCGGGCTGCAGCATGGCGAACCCTTCTTCAGGCACGCGCCATTGAAAACCAATGCTTCGTGGTCGGACTCAACCGCTCAGGGCAAGACGGCAATGGCCATCGGTATTCAGGAGACAGCCTCATTGTCAGCGGTGCCGGAGACCTTCTAGCCGATGCCGGGAGCACTGGACAAGCCCATGTCCTTCGCGCAAGCCTGTCTATCCAAAACCTGCTCGCGTTCCGCGAGAAACTGCCGTTTCTAGAAGACGCAGACCACAGAAGGTCCAATTAAACCCGCTCAAGCAGGGCGCCCAGAGGCCGCAAAAACAGCGCCGAAAGCCCTTACTTAAAGGCGCTCTCTCCCGTGATATCGAGGCCCGTAATCAGCAGGTGGATGTCATGCGTGCCCTCATAGGTCACCACCGACTCCAAGTTCATCATGTGCCGCATGATTGGATACTCACCGGTAATGCCCATTCCACCCAGCACCTGCCTGGCCTCACGCGCAATCTGCAAGGCAATCTCCACGTTGTTTCGCTTCGCCATGGAAATCTGAGCGCTGGTGGCCTTCCCCTCGTTGCGCAACTGGCCGAGGCGCAGCGTCAACAGCTGGGCCTTCGTGATCTCCGTGATCATCTCCGCCAGTTTCTTTTGCTGCAACTGAAAGGCTGCAATCGGCTTGCCGAATTGCACGCGCTGCTTCGAATAGCGCAAGGCAGCATCGTAACAATCCAAGGCAGCGCCGATGGCGCCCCAAGCAATGCCATAGCGTGCACTGTCCAAACAACTCAAGGGAGCACCAAGTCCTGAACGACCAGGCAAAATGTGGGACTTCGGCACCTTGACATCCTCAAAAATGAGCTCTCCAGTATCAGAAGCACGCAAGCTCCACTTGCCCGTCATCTTCGGGGTGGAAAACCCTTCCATGCCGCGTTCGACCACAATACCGTGTATGCGCCCCTCCTCATTCTTGGCCCAAACCACAGCAATATCAGCAAATGGCGAATTCGAAATCCAGAGCTTGGCACCATTGAGAATCACATTCTCTCCGTCACCAGCATCCTTGTAGTGGGTGACCATTCCGCCGGGATTCGATCCGTGGTCTGGCTCAGTCAAACCAAAGCAACCCATCATCTCTCCTGTGGCCAACTTGGGCAAGTACTTCTGCTTCTGCTCTTCAGATCCGTACTTCCAGATGGGGTACATCACCAAAGAACTTTGAACGGATGCCGTACTCCGCAGACCGCTGTCACAGCGCTCCAACTCCTGCATGATGATGCCGTAGGAAATCTGGTCCAACCCTGCGCCGCCATACTCCTCAGGGATATATGGGCCGAACGCACCAATGGCGCCCAGACCGGGCAACAGGTGCTGGGGAAAGACCTGCGTTTCCGCAGCGTCCTCAATGATTGGACTGACTTCTTGCTTGACCCACGTGCGCGCAGCATCGCGAATCAGCTTGTGCTCCTCAGTGAGGAGGTCATCCATCATGTAATAATCGTGACCTTGATACAGATCGGTCTTGACGGAACCCATGTTCATGGTGCGAAAATACAATGCAAGCCATCGTACACTTGACTGCTCATGGACCCAGAATCCAAATCCGAAACAGAATTTGCAGGCGCAACTGCTGTAATCGGACCTGAAAGGGAGGGGCAACGCATGCAAGAGGCCCTTGTTGGCCTCTTTCCCGCATGGCTTCCAAGCCGAAAATCCTGCCGAAAGGCCATCGACCGAGGCGAAGTCTGGTGCAACGGAAAACCAGCCAGCACGGCCCGCCGCGCGTGCATCGGAGACCAAATACAATACAAACCAATCCCAGCAGAAGTGCCCAATCCAGGGCCGGTGGCAGATCAAAACCTGAACATCATTCGTCCCCAATCAGCCGATTTCGCTTTCGTGTGGAAGCCCGCTGGACTTGCGACCAGTGGGCCGGGCCTCCGCAACCTCGCCGCCATCGTCGCCTTCCAATCAAAGAGCGGCCGTGCCGAAGGACAAAGGACACTCCGCCCCGATGCACCCGATGGAATGCCTGCACCCCACCCCGTCCATCGCTTGGACCGCGCCACGTCCGGATGGGTGTGCGTCGCACTCACACTGAAAGCCGCGCAGTCTCTGGGCCTTGCCTTTGCAGAACGTAGGGTTGAAAAGCGCTACTTGGCTCTGGTGGCAGGGCGCATCGAACATGGGCAGTCCGACTTGCCCTTGGACGACAAAGCCAGCCGAACGGATTGGCGTGTCCTCGGCCACGGCCCACTCGCCGTGCATGGAGAGGCCACCCTTCTCGAGGTTCGCCCCAAGACCGGCCGCACACATCAAATCCGCAGGCACTTGGCCGCTGCAGGGCATCCACTCGTCGGCGAGGATCAACATGTTGCGCCTGGGCACAGCGCCAAAGACGCGCCGCGTTACACTGGACACGGCCTGTTCCTCTGTGCCATCGGACTCGCCGTTCCCACCGGGGAACACGGACCGGCAGCAGAAGCCATCGGCACAGTGCCGCGCAAATACCGCCGCATCCGATGGACTGCAGAAGCCCTCAAACAACACGGATTCCACTGATCACAAACTGGCCTCGTAGCCGTCGTCAATCAGCAGGCCCTTTTTCTTGTATGCTGACACTGCGAGGTGATCCGCGCGCTCATTCATGGGGTTTCCAGCATGGCCTTTGACCCAGTCAAATCGAACATTGTGACGCCGATACACCTTCAAGAATCGCTGCCACAAATCGGGGTTTTTCTTGCCCTTGAAGCCTTTTTTCTCCCAATTGAACACCCACCCCTTGTCGACCGAGTCAATGACATATTTGCTGTCGCTGACCACCCAGCACTCGGTACCGTCTCGTTTCAACGCCTCAAGGGCGACGATAACCGCCAAAAGCTCCATGCGGTTGTTTGTCGTCATGCGGTATCCAGCCGTGAACTCCTTTCGGTGCCCCCCCCATTGCAAAATGGCGCCGTAACCGCCCGGGCCCGGATTACCAGATGCGCCACCATCGGTATGGATCACAACGGGATCAGCCATGAACTTGGAACAATTGGGCCGCGTTGGCGGAGAACAACTTGACGGCAATGGCCAGAAGAATGATGCCGAAGACCTTCTGCAAAACAGCGATGCCAGCCTCCCCCAACAGCCGCTCAATTCGGCCCGTCAATCTCAAAACGAGGTAGACCAAAGCCATGTTCAGGAGAATGGCAAAGGCGATGTTCACCGCTGCAAATTCAGCCCGCAAGGAAATGATCGAGGTCATGCTCCCCGCGCCGGCAATCAACGGAAAGGCAACCGGAACAATGGTAGCCGTCTTCATTGACTGCGGACTCTGCTCAAACAAGGTGATACCCAGAATCATCTCCAATGCCATGAAGAACATGACGATGGAGCCGGCCACAGCAAAGGAATTCACGTCAATGCCCAGAAAATTGATCACCCCCTCTCCGAGAAAAAGAAAGGCGAGCATGATGCACAAAGCAACCAGCGTCGCCTTTTCAGCATGAATGTCCCCTGCCTTCTTTTTAATGTCCAGCAAAAAGGGAATGGAGCCCACGATGTCAATCACAGCGAACATCACCATGGTGGACTTGAGGAGTTCTGTCCAATTCAGTTCCATATCGAAAATTCAACCCGCTTCCGGGCCCAACAAGGATAGCGATTCCCGAATGGCACGCAAGGTCTCTGTCGCATAGTGTTCCGCCTCGAGCTGTTGGATTTTGCCAGCGATGGTGTCCGCATCGTCACCGGCTTCAAGGCGCACCTCTGCCTGAAAAAAAGCAGGACCCGTATCATATTCGGAATCCACCCAGTGCAATGTGATGCCCGTCGCATCTATTGTACCATCAGCCCAAGCGGCGGCGACAGCCCGGTGCACATGGCGCCCGTACATCCCCTTTCCGCCAAAGGCGGGGAGCAAGGAAGGGTGCAGGTTCAACATCCGGCCGGAAAACGCCGCGACGAGGGCATCGGGCACCTTCACGAGAAACCCTGCCAAGGCCACAAAGTCGACTTCCAGTTCCTTTAGGCGCGATTCGACTTCTCCAGAAGCCAAGGCCGGCCTGTCCATTACCCAGGTGGAAACACCCCACCTCAGCGCGCGGTCCAAGACACCCGCACCCGGATGGTTGCTGACCACCAGCACAACCTCCACATTCTCAACCTCGGCGGCGGCCCGCATGAGCCGTTCGGCGTTGGTGCCCGACCCACTGGCCAGGATTGCCACCCTCGCCACGCGATGTGCCATCAGCGTGCGGACTCCGAATTGAACGTGGCAGAATCCGAGAACTGTCCCCGCTTGCGATCGGCATTGTCTCCCCGCAACTGGGTCAAGAGCGCCCCCATCGCAACCACATCCGGGTCATCTGGAAGCGCATCCTGAAGCGAACCAGCGATCCGCTGGCTCACCGCCATCGCCATTTGAATGCTGTTGTCAGAGGCGAAGTAGTATTCATCCTCCAACGAGATGAAATACGACACGTCATCGGTCAGGTCTGTCAACAACTCTGACCCAACCTGCTTGGCAAGTTGGCGGGCCCGGGCGCGGTCGGCCTCAGGTAGGGTATTGTCCATAGAAATCTCCGCAAGAAGCTCTACAACAGGCAACATGACCCGAGAAAACGGAACATTTCTCGATGGCGTGGAACGAAGGAGCAAATCCATCACCTCGAGGCCCTTGGCAGGATCACCTCCTTGGACAAAGGATTCTGCAAGATTGGTCATCTGGAGGCGAATGTTCGTGGCCATCCTTCGGTTGTTCTCGTCCATGTAGATCTCCCCCTCAGCGTCCATTCCGCCCCATTGGAACTTCTCCATCACATTGTCATACATGATGTCGCGCGCTATGCCCACGGGCTGCCCACCGCGAGAGCCATACTTGACTGGCACCAAACGCCACGCCAGGCCCTCCAAACGGAAATAATCCTGCAATCCTACGTAGCTGTCAGGTCCGATGGTCACGGCAAAGTAGACCGGACGCTCCCAGTTGTTGTTGCGGAGGATCTCCATGACCATGAATTGGTTCTTGAGCACATACTGGCGAGGCGTTCCGTTTCCATCGGTCACGGTCCACTCCAACGCATCCACCATTCGGCCCGCCTCTTCGGGCAGCACAAGACCGGAACTCAACGCATAGGCGCTGTCCACCGGAACACGGAAACTGTTGGACGGCATGTGCGCATACTTGCGCCCACCTCCGTAATCCACCATATCATCATCATCCAAGGCCATCTGCATCGCCGCCTCAATTTCAGCGTATGGGTTGTCTGGATCAACTGGAGGATCCATCAAAACAATATCCCTGGTGCCCTGCCGGTACTGCTGTTCTCCCATCCGAATTGGAACGGGAGGGCTGTCGTATGCCCTGCGCTTCATCTGCTCGACATACCAGTCAGTGTTGAGGAGGCTGAGGTTCACAATGCGCACATCCGTGCGGTACCCCTCAACTTCCTGCACGTACCACAGCGGAAACGTGTCATTGTCCCCGTTGGTGAACAGAATTGCATTGGGTGCAAGGCTGTCGAGGTAGTTCTTGGCCATATCCACACCCGTGCTGCGCCCAGCGCGGCTGTGGTCATCCCAACCTTCAGCCCCCATCTGCAGAGGAACCAAAAGCAACAGGCCCGACAAGACAGCTGCATTGAGGCCTTCATTGCCGGATCGACCCAGCGCAAAAGCCAACCCGATAAGCAAAGCAGAGAGGCCTGCGAGATACATCACTGTATAACTCAGCGTGTGCGTTCCTCCGGTGGCAATTTCCACCCCGAAGAGCAGGGCAGCCAGCCCAAGCGGCGCCCCAATCGCCATGCCCAAATCCTTGCCCTTCAGGTGGCCAGACATGTCAAAGAGGGCGTAGACCCCAAGGCCAATCCAGATGGCAAACGCATAGAAGGAGCCAACGTAGGCATAGTCACGCTCTCTAGGCTGAAGCGGATACTGATTGAGGTACACCACAATGGCGAAGCCGGTCAGCACAAAGAGCAACCCGGTCACTGTGAAATCCTTCCATCCCCTGACAGCCTGAAAGACCAATCCCATCATGCCAAGAAGCAATGGCAACAGGTAGAATCGGTTGTGGGCCTTGTCCTCTGCGCGACTGGCCGGCACATTGTCTCTACTGCCCAATCGCTGGGCATCAAGAAAGTCCAACCCCGACAGCCAATTGCCGTCAATGAAGTCTCCATGCCCTTGCACATCGTTCTGACGACCAGAGAAATTCCACATGAAATAACGCAGGTACATCCAGCCCACTTGATAGCGGGCAAAGAAGGTCAGATTTTCCCCTTGAGACGGCACGAGGAGTTCGTGATAGCGATCCGCCTGGCCTTGCAATCGCTGAACCTCTCGGATGTCCTCCGAAGAACGTGTCCGGTTTGCCTTCTGCGTTGCCGCCCGGATTTGCTGCTCGATGCCGTTCAATGAACGCTGAATGGTTTTGGCATAGCTCCGCCCCCTGTCCAATCCTTTGGAAAGGTCCTCCATCATGAGTTGCGCCAACGTGCGGCGAACCTCAGAGTTGCCCAAATCCGCCAACCGGGCTTGGTTGCCCCTTCCCACAATAATCTCCGTGTTGGAGCGCACTTCATAGCTGGCACCAAAACGCTGACCGAAGGACCGATACAGGTTGTTCAGGGTTCGTTTGAGTTCGTCTTTCCCCAAGCTTCCCCCGAGGATTTGGGAGCCAAGGTGGGCCTCGAAGGCGCTGGCATCGCGGGCCTCACCATCCAGGGGACTCATATAGGATACAGTCTCATTCCACCCCTTGTAGTTGGACCACTTCTTGTACTCTCCCACATGGTTCGCCTGGCTCGAATACATGCGGGGAAAGAGCATGGTGAAACGGCTGTCGTACTTCGGAAGGCCGTTCTTCTTTTCGCCACTGTCTACATATTCCTGCTTGATGGTGAAACTGCCTTCGCCTTCCTCAACGTATTTCTCTGCAGCAAACCGCTCACGGAAAGTGGCCACCCTGCTGTCCACCGTGCCGCGCTTCTTGTAGACGCTGTGGCTAGGGAAATACGTCGGGGTACCATCCTCATATGGGTCTTCCATGTCATTGGGGGAGTTCCAATATTGACCTTCGGACAAGGGGCGATCACCATACTGTTCCCGGTTGAGGTAAGAAAGCAGGGCAAAGAGGTTCTCAGGGTTGTTCTCGTCCATCGGCGGGTTCGCTGCGGAACGAACCACAATGAGGGCAAACGTGCTGTATCCCACGAGAATCATGGCCACAGACAATGCCGCCACATTGAGCTGCCACCAGCCCTTCTTGCGGCTGTATCGCAAGGCCCCAATAAGGAACCCCGTCACCGACAGCAGGTAGACAACCACCCCTGTGTTGAATGGCATGCCAAAGCTGTTGACAAAGGCCAATTCAAACCGGGCCGCCAACTTGACAAAGCCCTGAATGAGCCCAAACTGAACAAACAGCAACAAGGCCAGAGACAAGGCCAACGCCCCAATGAACGTGATCCATTTGAAGTCATTGCGTTTGAAATAGTACACCGCCACAATGGCCGGAATGGCCAACAGGTTTAGAAGGTGGACACCGATGGACAAGCCCATCAGGTAAGCAATGAGCACGATCCAACGGAGGTTGCCGGGCTCTTCAGCGCGGGACTCCCACTTGAGGATGGCCCAGAATACGAGGGCGGTGAAAAGCGAACTCAAGGCGTACACCTCGCCCTCAACGGCACTGAACCAGAAGCTGTCACTAAAGGTGTAGGCCAAGGCGCCAACAGCACCACTGCCGAGAATGGCGAGGCGCTGTCCCGGCGTCGGTTCGGTCTGGCCCTCATCCCAACGGCTCATGCTGAGCTTGTGGGCCAAGTGCGTGATGCTCCAAAACAGGAAGAGGATGGTAAACGAACTCGCCATCGCACTCATCACATTGACTGCTGTGGCTGCGTAGACCGCAGGAACAAACATCGAAAACAGCCGGGCAAGGAGCATGAACATTGGAGCCCCGGGCGGGTGCCCCACCTCGAGCTTGTAGGCCGAAGCGATGAACTCCCCACAATCCCAAAAACTGGCGGTCGGCTCGATGGTCAGGAGATACACGATGGTGGCCACCAGCCACACCGCCCATCCGGAATAGTCATTGAATCGCTTGTAGTTCATGCGGAAACTGGGTATTCCGACCGTAAAGAGACCGATTCAGCCGGCCCCCGGACTCGCCGGATTTACGCGAAAATAGGCCCCGCTCAGCGGGTGACCATCACCCGACCAACTTGCCGTGCAGCACCGCCCTCGACTTCTAGGAAATAGGTGCCCCTAGCAAGGCCGCCAAGCTCCATCTCCCACTGGCTTGCCGCCGCTTGACCTGAACTGACCACGCGGCCCATGGCATCGCGAAGGCGCCAAGTCAAACCGCCATCTGGCGCAGCCTCAGGCCACGTCACATGCAGCCTTGATGCAACCGGGTTCGGGTGCATTTGTAGCCCCCCCACTGGGGCACGTGTTTCCAGAACTGCATTCCCACAGTCGGTCATCACCCCGAATTCCAGCTCGATCAACCCTTCCAAGATGACCAAGTCAACCGTCAACTCTTCCTCTTCACCAACGGAAAGGGAAAGCGTCATGCCAGACAATCCATCCAAGGCCGCCCCATTTTCAAATTCAAAAGACATCCCATAGCACCCCTGAGGCAAGCAGAGGACAAGGCTTCCCACGTCTCCAACCGCCGGATCTAAATCAAACGCGCCGCCGAAATCAAACGCGCCACCGTACAGGCTCCACCCCATGGAGAGGCCGGGCATCAATTCGGCGAGGGTCTCACCATCCAATGTCACTTCCACCTCTTCGCAATCCCCTTGATTCACAAGGTCAATGCACTGGCTGAGTACCTCTTCGCAATCCCAGAACGCTGCCGTCACACAGGCCGTTTCAAACTCGGACCCAACAGCAAAAACATGGTTGATTGCCTGACCATTGAGGGTGGACCCATCGGAAAGAAACCACGTGAAATTCTCGCCTTGAACAGAGTCCGTCACCGCAGTCAAGGTCCAACTGCCATCGGGTTCCAAGACCGCCTCGATGTCCAAACTGCACTCCAAGGGTTCAGACTCACAGCCCGTTTCTCCAACACCAAACGAGAACATTTGCGTCCCATCCGGAGCCAAAGAAGGGCCTTCTTCAAAATACACAAGACCGCCACCGGGCGTTTCCAAACCCACATCGAAAGCGACGCCAAATTCGTTGTCTCCGTACGGTGCGATTAGCACATCATAGCAACCATCAAACAGACACAAGCCGAACTCCAAAACATCCGCATTTGACGGGGAAATGGAGAACATGTTCCCCTGGTCTGACCACCCTTCAGAAAACACAGACCATTCAAAAAGCCCTGAGGTTGCGCTGTCCGGATTGACGGTAATGACCACAGGTTCGCAAAGGGCTTCGCATCCATCAATTACAACCGCCATGCAGAAAGTGGCCCCTTCAGGACACCCAGGACTGAACACCGTAGCACACGCCTCATAGGTGCCCGATTCTGCATATTGATGCTCGGTTCCAAACCACGTCCCCGTGGAGGTCAAGCCGTCTCCAAAATCCCAGAAGATGCTATAATCTTCTGGCTGCATCATTTCAATCCACAGGGTGCCAGAACAAGGGGCATCTTCGTTTGGAAACCAGGCCATGTCCGCCTCATCCTCATCGAGACAAGAGCAGCCGGATATCTCCACCGGAACACACAGTATGGTAGTGTCTGGACAGGTAGGGCTCACGTAGGTCACACAAGCATCATAGACTCCGTCTCCAGGATAAACATGTTCAACTTCTTGTCCCTCCGCTCCTGTACCATCTCCAAAAGTCCAAGACACAATCTCAGCATCGATGAACTCGCAGATGCTCAGCACCTGATCGCAGCCAGAGGCATAAAACCCACCAACCACCATGTCAATGGCGTCCTCCACCCAAATCTGATCCGGACAACCTGTATACTCGAGACAACCCGATTGAGGGTCGTCCGACCCTGTGCAAACAACGACACCTTCAGGACAACCGTCTGACGCGTAAGACACACAAACCTCCCAAGGCGCAGACCCCATTCCAAAAGGCAATGTGATTGCGCTCCCTCCTTCCTGAAACAGCTCCCCATTCAAGGTGAACACAAGCTCAACGCCCTCGGGATAACCCGTCGGAATCACCATGATCACGCTGTCATTGTCCACCAATTGAACATCGAGTTCCAGTCCACAATCCAACGGGTCACATCCAATCACATCCACCGTGGTTTGGAGCGTCACCCCTTGTGGACAGAAGTTGGAGGAAAAGGCCACCGAAACGGGAAATTCACCATCACCACCGAATGCGTATTCAGCATAGTGGCCGCCTTGGACAACGTCATCACCAAAAGACCAGGTGGCGGACTCACCGGCTTGAAAATCACTCACCTCAAATTCCCAGACGCAACCACCGGAGGTCACGGATTCGATCTCCTCTGGACACTGTTCCAAGTCCAACCCATCACACGCGCCATAAAATGGCAATTCAACTACTTCAGCGAGCAACCCATTTCCTGCGGGAAGAATCTGCAGATACAGCACCCCATCAAGTTCTCCATCCGTGGTCAACTGAGCCACCAACACCCGCCCGTCCTCATCGGGCAGGCCATTGGAATATGTCGGGAGGACAAACCAAGCGCTGCCAATGTCATCGTCAATGGAAAAGCCCGACCCGTTCTCAAACTCCGTTGCAAAGGGGCTGCCTGTGCTCATGACCAACTGGGGACACGTCTCGCCCAATGAAGGGTCTTGAGGACCGTCAACACCTATGGTCAACCAACTGTCATATTCCAACTCGGGAAAAAGCGTAAACAAAAGCGGACTGTTCGCACAGGGAAACTGGCTCCCATTCTCGTCCTGATACCACTCGGTAGACGTCCAAATGGTGGTCGGGTGCTCCTGATCCCCAAAGACCGTCGTCACAATGTCGTCAGGCCCAGGCAAGGTGACATACAACCGATAGGTCTTCATCCCCTCAAGGGGTCCATCGGTGTGGATGGCCACCACCTCGATGTCCAGACAAACATCGCCGTCCACCAGAACGGGCTGGGCAGTCGCAAATGCCACCATCAGCAGGGTCAAACTCAAAAAAATCGCACGCATTGAATCGAAGAGAAGCGGGTTAAAAACCAAAAAGACAGGCCCAAGGTTGCACGTCAATCGGCATCGACGAACCGGGGGTCTGCGGGAAGGACCTCCCCGCAAACATTGCAAGTACGCATGGCCTCACTGCCGTAAAACTCACGGAAACGCGGCAAAAAGTCCTTCTCAATGTTCCTCAATTCGAAGTAAGTCTCGTGCAGTTTGTGGTTGCATCCATCACAGAACCAGAGCAACCCATCCTTCATTTCGCTGTCCGCGCGCTTTCTCTCAATCACCAGACCAAGTGACCCCGCCTCCCTCATGGGGCTGTGCGGAACCTTGGCGGGATGGAGGTACATGTCTCCAGGGCCCAGCTTCATGTCAACGGCCTTGCCCTCCTCTTGGATGCGGACCGTGATGTTGCCCTCGAGCTGATAAAAGAGCTCTTCGGTCTCGTTGTAATGGTAATCCTTTCGCGCGTTGGGGCCCGCCACAATCATGACTATGTAGTCTCCACTCTCCACATACAAGTTCTTGTTGCCTACCGGAGGCTTGAGCAGATCTCGGTGCTCCTCAATCCAAGCATTGAGGTTGAAGGGCTTGGCAATCGACATGGCCTCAAATTACGCCTTGTCCGTGGACTGCTGAATCGGTTTGCCCACGAGATACACCCCAAGAAAAATCAGCGATCCAAAAGCCAACAGGGGCCAACCGGCATCCACCATGTAATCTGTCCCTCCCCATTTGGCCTGGGCCATGCTCAACAACACCGCAATCAAGGGCTGCAAATAGATGTAGACACTGACCACAGTAGGGGGCAACTCCTGCAGTGCAAAGACATTGAGCAGATAGACGAAAAAGGTGGTCGCCAGCACCACATACAGCACGCCGGCCCATTCCCGCTGACCAAACAGCGACCAGTCGATCTCCGCCGCTTGGCTCCATCCAATGGGCGTGGTGAGCACCCAACCAAAAATGAAGACCCACGCAATCACGGTCAAGGGGCGGTATTTGGCCATGAGCGGCTTGACCGCCACGAGGTAAAATGCATAGCTGGTCGCGTTGAGCAGGATCATCAAGTCTCCCTGCCAAGTCGCATGAACCTTGCTTCCAGCACTGCTCCAAATCAAAATGGCTGCAGCACCAATCCCCCCCAAAATGACACCGACCAACCGTTGCTTCACAATAGGTTGCCCCAACATCACTGCACTGGCCAACAAAACCAGAATGGGATTGACCGTCATGATCAGGCTCGCGTTGACTGGGCTGGTCATGCTGAGGCCATTGAAAAACAGCAGCATGTTGATGCCCACACCGGTCAATCCGCAAAATGCCATCCGCGGCAAATCGGCCCGGTCCACGCGTTCAGGCCTCACAAAGAGCAGAATCCCAAACAGAACCAAGGCCCCCGTTACACGAAGAACAATGAAGCCACTCGGCCCCACCAAATCGGGCATCAACCCCTTTGCAACGAGGTAATTCCCCCCGTAAATCAGGGCGACAACAAACAGAGCCAAATGGGCAAGGAGGCGCTTCACAGCAGAGAAATCAAAGCCGAAGCGCGCTCAACCTTTCAAGGCCACTCGGGCACCTTCCACAGCCGCCTTTGCGGACCCTGCAAACACGGCATTCTCGGTCAACAGCACCGGGCGCTTCAGAAATGTATACTCTTCGATGATGAGCTTCCGGTAGTCATCTTCGCCCAAGTCCATGTCTGCCAAGCCCATGGACCGGAATTTCATGGCACGGCGACTGAACAGCGCCTCGTAACTGCCCGCATGGGCGCGCATGGCATCCACTTCTTCCGCGGTCACCCCGACCGACTTGATGTCCCGAATTTCCACGCCACAGGCGGCAGGTTGGAGGTCCGCTTCAATGCGTTGGCAAGTCTTGCAAGTGGGCAGCGTAAAAAACTTCATGGTCAAGGGTTGAGTAAGGTGTCAATGGCAACCAGAGCCGGCGACAAATCAATTGGTGTGTCTTGGTCATTGTCCACAACCACATCAGCTAGGTGTTGAACTGGTTCGAGGTAGGCAATGTCTCCGGGACGGACATGGCGATCCCACTGGTACTGGATGATGTCTGGGGTCAGGCTGCGCTCCGCTTGGTCCCGCACCATTCGGCGCGCCAGTCTGCGCTCCGGCGTGGCGTGCACCAGCACGGAAAGGTCTAGTCGCGACCGCACCTGCGTGTCGTGCAGCATGAAGAGTCCATCGAGGAACACGAGATCCCGCGCAGGGATGTGCAGGGGCTCTGGCAATACGCCGGGCTGATTGAATGTGTAGCTGTCGATGTGCAAATCCACACCCGACCGCAACTGGTCCAAATTCTCCGCCAAACGACCCAAAGCAAGCGCAGCGGGCACATCAAAATTGGGCTCCCCGTCCCCGTCCCGAGGAATCTCTCCGATGGGGCGATAGTAGTCATCCATGCGCAGCACCGCGGCCCGGTCACCAAAGTGATCCAACAGCCTCTGGACCACGGTTCCCTTGCCGGAGGCACTGCCTCCCACCACACCGACGATGCGGGTCTTCCTATGCTTCATGGCGCTTCAATTCATCGGCCATCGTCCGGTCATTGGCCAAACGCGGCACCTTGTTCTGTCCCCCGAGTTTGCCCCTGCGGGCCATGGAGTTGTGAAACGCCCCTGGCGGAAGCACTGTCAATAGCGCCGTGCGCAGCACCGAACCGGAGATCAAATCTCGATAGTAGGGGTTCCGCTCTTGCAATTCAGCATCCAGCGCCAAAGCAAAAGCGTCTGGGTCTTCAGGCACCTCAGCAAACTCGACGAGCCACTCGTGGTACGGCAATCCGCTTTCCGGATTCACCTCAGGCGCGACATGAAACTCCACAATCTGGGCGCCCAAATTCGCCGCCGCCTTTGCCATGGCGCCCTCCACTTCTTCTGCAATCACGTGCTCCCCAAACGCACTCGTGAAATGCTTGATTCGACCGGTCACCAGCACCCGGGCGGGCGCCAGAGACACAAACCGGACAGTGTCCCCAAGGTCATAGGCCCAAAGCCCAGCATTGGACGTCACCACAACAACATAGTTCACCCCCATCTCCACCTCACCGAGGCCGAGGCGACGGGCACCCGGGCTGCCATATTCCACCGCGGGGATGAACTCGAGAAACAGGCCATCGTCCGAGTTGACCAGAAGCCCGTCCCCCGGCTCGCCATCTTGATAGGCGATGAACCCCTCACTGGCAGGATACGTTTCCACCCGCGGAATGTCACCCCCAATCAACTCCGCAAAACGGTCAGCGTAGGGCGCATAGGCAACCCCTCCGAAGACGAACAACGAGAAATTCGGAAAGACCTCCAGCACATTGGCCTTGCCGGTGTAGGCCAACAGACGCTCGAAATACATCTGCACCCATGACGGAATCCCACTGATCAGGCGCAGGTCCTGCCCCGCTGTCTCACGAACGACGGCCTCGACCTTGGTTTCCCAATCCTCAATGACATTGGTCTCCCAAGACGGGAGCCGATTTCGCTGCAAATAACCCGGAATGTGGTGGGCCACAATGCCACTCAATCGGCCGAGTGGAACACCCCCCTCCGTATCGTGAAGTGTCGGGCTCCCTTGCAAAAAAATCATCTTTCCACCGACAAAATCTGCATTCCCGGTGCGGGCAACGTGGTGCAACAGGGCGCGGCGCGCTGAACCGATGTGATTGGGTAGGCTTTCCTCGGTCAAGGGAATGTACTTCGCCCCGGACGTGGTGCCCGAGGTCTTGCAGAAATACTTGGGAAGGCCCGGCCAGAGCACGTCCTTCTCACCGGCGACCACGCGCTCCACATAGGGCCTGAGCCCTTCATAATCCCTTACGAGAACCGCCTCCCGGAAGGCAGTGGCCTGTTCGGAAGCATCCCGTAAGGCGGCCATCTTATCAAATCCGTGATCCCGACCAAAGGCTGTCTCAGCAGCACGCGACAGCAGGTTGGACAGGACCCGAGCCTGCGCTGCGCCAGGCTCGGCATTGCGCGCCCAATCCTTGCGCCGCTCCCTTGCGGCCCAAGGCCGGGCCAACCGGCCCTTCCATCCTCCACCTGCTGAATTCGACATGGCCCGAAAGATAGCGGCCCGCCCCCCATACAGGGAGCGGGCCGCCCACGTCTTGTCGACGTGAAATCAGTGCTGTACTCGCATCTTCTTTGTCACCCGCGCATCGCCGGTGAGAAGAGAGAAGGTGTACATGCCGTCCGCGAGGGCGGATGCGTCGTACACCACCGTGTGCTCGCCTGCTGGGCGTGCACCGAGGTCGAGTACGTCCACGATACGGCCTTGAATGTCCCGAAGCTCGATCATGAAGTCTCCTCCCCAGTCAGAGGTAAACACGAAGCGCGTTTCCCCGTTGGTCGGGTTTGGATAGTTCCCCTGAAGGTGAACACCGTTGTACGCGCCG
>Ga0209503_10000711_pt1 | contig 18787 bp, 11 predicted proteins | sample SouAtlMetagenome_2_FD_187448 | JGI IMG/M metagenome (GOLD analysis project Ga0209503, IMG submission 187448) | Marine eukaryotic phytoplankton communities from Atlantic Ocean - South Atlantic ANT15 Metagenome (SPAdes) (version 2) | ecosystem: Environmental > Aquatic > Marine > Oceanic | place... | reverse complement strand
TGTGTGCAGTGTCAAAAAAAAAAAAAAAACTTTGCGCATTGAAAACACGCACACGCGCGTTCTCACCGCGCGGCCTCCCGGAGCGCTAGATACTCGGGCACGCCCACGGGCCGGAGCAGGCCGTCGACCAGCGCGGCCATGGGCCCGGTGAGGTCGAGCGGCGTCGTCGATGCGGGCGGGGCAGTCGCGGTGGCCGGTGCGCCCTCCGCGTCTCGAACCGGCTGTTCCCACGCGTCCCCACCTCCGTCGTCGTCGTCGTCGGCCGGCGCGCCGCCCAGCTGCGCCACGGCCGCCCGGATGGCCGCGTGGTCGCTGAGCTGGATGCGCCCCGACCAGCGCGCCGCGCCGCGGCCCGCGGGACGCAACCGGCTGCCGATGGTGAGCATGGGATTGGTCCGGTCCTCGGTCGGGAAGAACATGACGTTGAAGCGCTCCCCCGCACGCGTGATGGTGAGGTAGGCGCTGTTGTCCGCCTCGGCCGCCTCGCGGTGCTCGTCCGCCAAGACGCGCCGCTCGGCGGCGGCGTTCACCTCGCGCACGCTCACCCCGGCGCGCGGCGTGCGGCAGGTGGGGCACGCGAGGAAGGCGCGCCGCTCGAGCTGCGCGTTGCAGGCGCCGCACACGACGTGCCCACAGGGGAACGCCGACGGATCGGTAACGGGCTCAAAGCACACCGGGCACGGCTCGCCCCCTGCTGACGCGCCGCGCGCCCGTTTGCTCACGCGCGACAGAGCCATTGCACGCGTCGGAGAGGGAGCTGCCGGACGACTTCCCCGAGCGGCAGCGCGTCGAGTTCTTGGAGATCGTCAACCGCGCCAAGCAGGAGGTTTGCGCCTCCTTTTCCTTGGTATCGATCGGCCTCATGCAATATATGGAGCAGCGGCGGCAAGAACGCGATAGCGCGACGGCGGCATTGGTGGTGCCGGAGCCGGGCTCAGAGGGGCCGTCGGAGTGAGGCGCGCGTGTGCATGTGTTGTGTGAATGTGTCACCAATAATACAACGCAAACTCTCTAGACGCACACGTGCACATGGCCGAAAGCACCGCCACGATGTGCCAGAGCGCGTGGCTGTTGAGCACCGCGCCGCACGTCGTCGGGCACGCGAAGCACGTGGCCTCGCCCTCGACCAGCAGCCCGTCGGGGAACTCGAGCACGCGGTCGATCGCCATGCCAAGGGACACGAGCGCGAACCCCGAAATCTGCAGCGCCAGCACGACCGACGCGACCGTCGCGCCGAGCAGCGCGTACGCCGCCGGCGCGCTCATGAAGAAGTTGGCAAAGATGAGCAGGCTGGTCGCCTGCCGGAAGTGGCCGTGCTCCAGGTCGCCGTGCCCGCGCGAGAAGAGCCCGCGCCCAATGCTGCAGCCCTGCTTCTTGGGCGGGTCGTGGTGGTGGTCGATCCACGTAGACGCGGCCGGCAATCGGAAGCGGCGGTACACAAAGAAGAAGATCAGGATGCCGGCCGCGAGCGGCAGGTCGAGGATCGTCTGCAGGGGCACGTCGCGGAAGCCGCGCGTGGCCACGGCGATGTCCGCCGTCGTGCTCACGGTGATGCCGATGTAGATGGCCGCGTAGTCGAGCACACGCGTGACCGCCGCCCAGTGCGCGTCGGGCGCCGTGCAGTGGTAAAAGGAGGACGTGAAGAAGACGCACGCGGCCGTGAAGCCGGCCGCCGTGGTCAGCACGCCCTCGACGCTGCTGCGGTTCGTCGCGACGAACTGGCGCACGATCGAGTAGACCACAAAGATCAGCCCGCCCCCGACGTGCGTCCAAAAGGAGAGGCGCTCGTAGTGCCCGGTGGGCCCGAGCAGCGTCGAGGTGGTGCCTGGTCGCGACGAGACGTCGTTGGCGATGGCGACGCCGTAGAAGAGCTCCCAGAAGCGCGAGCACCCGCGCTTGGGCGCGCTCGGATCGCCGATGGCGTACTGGTCGACGAGCACGCACTCGGTCGGTGGCGGCGGCGCGTCGAGCCACCGCTCCTTGACGGCCAGCGCCGCCTCGGAGATGGGGGCGGGCGCCACCCTGCTCACGCCCGTGAGCACGGCGCGCGCGCCCACGCGCACCGGCGCCGCGAGCGCAAACGGCACCGCCTGCATCATCGGGATGGTCCCTATGTTCGGCGCGTGCGGCGCGGGGCACGGGCACGCGAGCGGCTTTGGCGCGCGGGGCGCCTCCCGGCGCGCCAATCCCTGCCGGACATCGGCCGGGTTGATGGAAAAGGTGATGGCCGCGGGCACCGCCCGCCGCGGCCCCGGCATGACGCCGGCAGCGGGGACACACGCGCCCACGCGCGCCACACTAGATAACTACACGAATCGCGTTATTCCGCACCCGGACCAAGACCCAGCGCAGCGCAGTCCGCGGCGGAAAGGTTGCACGACTCAAAGAAGTCGAGCCAGTGCGGCGGCAGGCGCGTCTCCTGCAGCTTCTCCTGCCGGGCCTGCCTGGCCTCCTTCTGCACGCGCGCCGTGTTTCGCTTCGCCTTGGCCAGTTCCGCCATGCGCCGCTCCTTGAAGTGGTGGTTCTTCGTGCCGTTGGCGCGCTGCGTCAGCTGCTGCATCGTGCTCCGGTGCGCGGCGCGCAGCTCCGTCGCCTTCGCCTTGCCCTGCGCGTCGCTCTTGCCCACCTCGTCGTACATGAGCGTTTCCTTGAGCAGCTTCAGGCAGTCGAGGTTGGTGTTGTACGGCAGCTCGGTGCCGAGGTGCGCGGCGTTGCTCATGACGCGCGCCAGAGCCAGTGGCTTGCTCTTGGGCAGGCCCTCCTTTTTGAAGTGGCGCTTGCGCTTCTCGCACGCCTCGTGCTCGCCCGTTTCCGGCGTCACGAGCTCGTAGTAGGTCTTGTGCAGCTGGGAGGCGCGCTGGCGCGCGGCGAGCTCCTCGGGCGTCTCGTCGCTCCGCGGCGGCTCGTGCGCCGTGCGCGAGAGCCGCCCTTGCTTCTGCAGCGCGCTCGCGTCGCCCGAGTGCGAGTCCACCACGACGGAGTAGCGGTAGTTGGACCAGAAGGCGTCGAGTGCGCTCTCGCCCACCGACGTGCTGATCAGGCCGTCGAGCTTGCCCTCGTTGAACTGGCGCACGAGCTCCGCATTCGTGCGCGCCGTGCGCACCGCCTGCTCGCCGTGGGCGTTGGAGCCCGCCAGCGTGCGCCACTTGCCCACGCGTCCGTCGAGCGTCTTCTGCAAGACCTGCGCCGCGTACAGGTGCGTCGCAAACACGATGCCGCCGTGCCCGAGCAGCCGGTGCGCCTCGCAGATCTGCACGAGCGCGTTCAGTTTGGTCGGGTGCACGCCCTGCAGGCGCGTGCGCAGCGACGGGTCGTTGGCGGACACCTCGTACGCCGCGCCGAAGACGGGCACAAAGGGCACCTCGACGACGACCTGGCGCACCTTGGCAATCAGCCCCAGCGCCTCCAGGTCGCGGATCGTCTTGCGAAAATGCACCGGCCCAACCCAACCGAAGACGCGCGCCTCGTGCTCGGCGCGCGTCTCGGTGGTGCGCTCCTCGTAGCTCCGGTACAGCGTGGCGGTGAACCCGAACAGCTGCAGCGCGCGCTCCATGAGCTTGCGCACGAGGGGCTCGTACGTGTGCGCGCCCACGTGGTGCGCCTCGTCGCAGAGCACGAGGCTCCACGCCGTCTCGTGCACCATGTCGTACACCGCCTTTTGCTTGGGGTCCTTTGGTGGCGCGCCCGCAAACATGGAGTACGTGGTGACAAAGAAGCGCGCGTGCACATTGTCCCGGTCCTTTTGCGCGCCCGTGTAGATGCAGTAGTCGCGCGGCGACAGCGTGGTGTCCTCCTTGAAGAGTGCCTCCAGCTGCAGGACCGCCACCTGCTCGTAGCACAGGAAGAGCACCCGCGGCGCTTCTCCCGCGCCTTGGCGCTCCAGGATGGCCCTGAGGGCCGCCATCACCATGAGGTACGTCTTGCCGCTGCCGCACGGCAGCACGAAGAACCCGTTCTCGAGCGCCGCACCCAACGGCTGGTCGAGGCGCATGACCTCGTGGATCTTGCGCAGTGCCTCCTGCTGCACGACAGAGGGTTGCAAGAATTTGGAGCCGGACTTGAAGCCGAGCGGTTGGCGAGGTCGCGCCACCTTGGGCACCCTGTTGGCGCTGCTGGCATCCAGCGACGGGCTGGGCGCGGGCTCCGGCATCGGGGTCCGGGCGCGCTTGGCGTCCGTTTTGCGCAAGAGCCGCCGGTTTTGGATGTGTGGCGTTGGCACGACTTGGCACGGTCGTAGTATGGGAGTTGGCAAACTTGACACGTATGGAGTGCACGGCAAACGCAAGTTGGCAACTGTGACTTTTTTCTGCAGAGAGTTGGCGCGTGCGAAGGGTGTGCTGAAGAGAGTTGGCAACTGCTACTGCTCGCGCAAGTTTTGTTGGCGCCACTTGGCGACAAACCCTGGGCTTGTGTGCCTCGCCGCTCGGAGGGCTGCGCTAGCACCCGTCCGGGTCCGCTCGGCCGAGCCGCGACCGCGCCGCCACCGGCCTCCAGAAGTCGCCAGCTATTATGGCGACTACGCCAAGCAACAGTGGCGGTGACGACGACGACGATCGCGAGAGCGTCGGCTCCGGGGGCGACGAGGTGGAGGAGGAGGAGGGCGAGGAGGAGGAGCAGGAGGGAGTCGACAGCGAAAACGAGGAGGGCGAAGGTGGCGACGAGGAGGAGGAGGAAGAGGGCGAGGGTGGCGATGGCGACGAGGAGGAGGAGGAGGCTGAAGACTTTGGCTCGCAGAGGCCGGAGGTTCTCAAGAAGAAGCCCCTCCCCGAGGACGAGGACGAGGAGGCGGCGGAGGGTGACGGCGAAGCCTCGTCCGAGGAGGACGAGGTGCCGCCCACGCACGACGCCCGCAAGACGGCGGCAGCGCCCCCCGTCACGCCGCCGCCGCCCGCAGCCAAGCCAGCGGCCACGCCACCGCCGGCGCCGGTCAAGAAGAAGGCGGGCTCCCTGTCGCAGGCCACGCTCGTCAGCAAGCTGAAGCCGACCAAGGATCGGGACGGCAAGAGCACCGAGGCGCAGGCGGATGCGAGCAAGGGGCCGCCTGACGCGAGCCGTCCCCGGGGCGGGAAGGCGGCAACCAAGCCAAAGCCAGCGCCCGCCGCCTCCTCGGGAGCGTCCACTGCCTCCACCGCCTCGGCCAAGCCCAACGGCAAGCAAAAGGCCTCGAGCACCAGCACCACCAAGTCCAAGGGCGCGCCCAAGGCCGCGCCCTCGGGCGCGGGCGGCGGCGCTGCCGCGAAGCGGTTCGAGCAGTCGGACGACGAGGAGGACGGCGTGTCGGGCGAGGAGGCGGAGGCCGAGGCGTCCCTGAACCGGCCCGGCGAGGGGCTGGCCGAGCGTCGGCCGCCGGCTTCGCTGCAGGACACGCACCCGGACGTGCACATGGAGGCCGACGCGGCCCGCGAGCGGGAGGCAGCCAACACCCGCGAACCCGCCTCGCGTCTCTCGGGGCCGCCGGCGAAGAAGGTGATCGCCCGTGTCGACCCGGCCGCGTGGCAGCAGACGGCCGTGTTCAAGGCCGTCGGGCTGGCGCACCGCTGGTACAAGCACGCCCACCAGGCCGTCGTGCACCAGCTCACCGAGGGGCACGAGGGCGACGCGATGCCCTTCGAGGTGCGCTTTGTGGACTACGTCGACAAGGGCAACAACAACCGCGCCGCTGTGCAGAAGCAGCTCCTGGAGGCGCAGCCCGAAAAGTTTCTCGCTCTGATGCGGATCGCCGGGGCCTCCGCAACGACCGGCGGCTATGCAGACAACCTGTACCACGCCTCGATTCCCATCACCGTTGTGGACGACGACAGCAGCCCAGACCTCATCCGAAAGTTCAAGGATTCGAAGCCCCCCGACAGCGCCCTCGGATCCAACCCGCGGGTGCACTGGCCGCTGGAGCCCAAGGTCGTGGAGAGCGCCTACCTCGAGCCCAACTGCCCGCTGCCTTCGCACCTGAACCCCAAGAACGTCCCCAAGGACGACCCCAAGAGCGGCCCAAAGTTTGTGCTCATCCCGGGCCAGAACCAGATCCCAAACATGGAGGAGTGGACGCACGTTTCGGCGTCGGCGGGCACCAAGCGCCCAAAGGGCGGCATCGAGGGTTCCAAGCGACAAAAGACCAACCAGGCCACGCTCCCCTTTGGTGCGGCGGCCGCCGCCGCCGAGGCGGGCGCGCCCGCCGCGCCCGCCGTTGCCGCCGCCGCCGCCTCGTCGTCCAGCGGCGCCGCAGGGTCCTCGTCCGACGCGGCGGGTGGCCAGGCCGACGACCCGCCTTACAAGAAGTGCCACATCATTCCCGTGGCCTCCGCCGAGAAGACGACCATGAGCATCGTTCCTGGCTCGAATAGCGTCGTCATCTTTGAGTGGTAGTGGACCGTGTGCGCATGTGTGTGTGTGTGTGTGTGTGTGTGCCTTGTGTTAGGCGCGGGTGCGATCGTGCCTAGGTAGCAGCCTCCCCGTTGCGGCTGCGCCGACGCGCGCGCAGACCGCGCAGTGTCGTGTGTGTCATATCTTGAATCGGTAAGCATGAAAGCAAGAGATCCTCCACCGTTTCCGATGGACGCTCCGCGCGCCTACGGCCGCGTGGAGCCCGACCAGTGGATCGCCACCGCGGCCGAGCAGCAGCGCGCGTCGCGCACGATCGTCGCGACCTTCCTGGCGTGCTTCCTCGGCGTGCTGGTGGCCGGCGTATTGGCGCTCGCTGGCGCCAGCACCGCCGACCTGGACTACGAGGGCCTGGACGGCGGCGCGCGTGCCAGCTGCCTGCGCGCGTCGCGGCGCGCCGACTACACCGTGGTCTACCTCAACCTCGGCTCGCCCGTGCAGCGCCTGCAGCTGCTGCTCGACCTGGGGAGTCCGGTGCAGCCCGGGGAGGCGAGCCTGCGCATCTTCTCCGAGCGCATGCACAAGTCGCTCACGATGGAGTGCGCGCCGCTCGACCCGCCGCTCGCCTACACGCAGGCGTGCACGGACGTCGCGATGCTGCAGGTCAACTCGAGCGAGCGCCAGAGCCTCACGCACACATCCTTCCTGTACCAGAACGACAAGGTCGAGCTGAGCAAGGGAAACAGCGCCTCGACGCTCGGGCTCGACGGCGTGCTCGCGCCCGTTGCGGGCCGCACCTACTGGCTCACGACGTCGCACCTGTGCTTTGCGCCCTCCGTGGCGTGGGGCGACGCGTCGGACGACGTGCTCCTCTTTGACGAGCACATGAACACGGCCGCCTCGAGCGTGCGCGCCTTTGAGCCCCTGAGCGACTCGCCCATCGCGCGCGCGTCCGAGGGCGCGTGCAACGCCTCGCTGCACGACGACGCGCCGATTCGCGTCTTCCCGCCGGCGGCGGCCAACGAGGCCGACATCTGGCTCTCGCTGAGCGAGCGCTTCCTCTACGAGTACGGCTCGAGCGTGCTGGAGAAGCGGCGCCAGGTGGTCGAGCTCGGCGCCGTCTGCGCGGCGAGCAGTCCCGATTTGGCGCACGTCGCGCGCATGTACGGCGCCGACTGCGGCCTGGCGCTGCGCCCGTGCCAGACCGAGCCGGCCGTCCCCTACCGGCGGCTCGCCACGAGCCGCCTGCGCGTGGACTACGCGCCCGAGAGCGGCGGCGCGTTGCGCGCCGAGCCGACGCTCGCGTTGGGCCGCATCGCGGGGTTGGCCGACTACACGGAGGCGCTCACCTCGGCGATCGCGCGACTCTTCGTGCTGCTCCTCACCGCGGCCGTCGTCTTCGTGCGCGGCTCGCAGAACGCCGCCAGCTCGCGCTACATGCTGCAGCACACCATCGACGTCATGCGCTGCCGGAAGCAGTTTGCCAAGCCGAGCACCCCGCTGCACGCGCTCGGCGCGCACTCAAAGACCGAGGTGGCCGTGGACGCCGCCATCTCGGTGGGCGCGCTCGTGGCGCGCGTGCTCGTGCTCGGCTTCTCGTGGGACGCGCTGACGGCCGACGGCAACCAGCTGGCGCTCATCGCCGAGCTGGCCGGCACCGCGCTGTCCGTCGTGCACCTGTTGCTGCGCTACGTGCTCGACTGGAACCTCAACGTGGAGGCGCCCCTGACCAAGCTGGGCGGGCCCATGTCGGTCGTGGACGCCACCACGGCCGTGCTCATCCTCTTCTCGGACGCGCCGCTCCTCACGTCGGACGACCGCAAGTTCGCGGCCATCGGCCGGCTGCTCATCTCGGTGCTCATCTCCATCGCCGTGCTCACGCGCTGCGTCTTTGCGGCGGCCATGGTGGCCACGATGGCCTCCGCGGCGCGCAACGGCAAGCGGCGCGAGCTGCACGCGCACCAGCTCGTGCTCGCCTCGGCGGCGCTCATCTGGGGGCTGCAGGCCGTGCTCGTGGCCGCGTGCACGGCGCTGCTCTTCGTGCGCCCCGTCGCCGTCTCGATGACGCGCTCGCAGCCCGGCACCATCGAGGTGTGGAAGTACGCCGTGTGGCTGGGGCTGCTGGCGGCCTCGCTGCCCACGTACACCAAGGTCTCGCTGCGGTTTGCGCAGCTCGAACGGGCGGAGTGTGCTAAGAAGGAGTAAAAAAAACAGTTCGTTGACACATTTGTTGACACGCACACGCACACTGCAAGGGTCTCCTCAAAGATGCGGCAACAGCAACACGAATGAAAACGCGGAAACTGCAAGAAACACGGCGACACCGATGCAGACGAGGGGTCCTAGGCGGGCGCGATCCTCGTCCATTGCGCACGCACGCACGCGCGTGCCAAAATTGGCGACCCTGGCGGCGTTCAGAACCCGTCCGCCTGGTAGGCGTCAAAGTCGCGCTTACGCCCCACGCCGCCGGGCGCGCAGAGGCGCTTTTGGGTGACCTCTAGCCAGTAGAGCGCGATCGGGATCGCCCAGCGCACAAACATGCGCAGCGTCCGCCAGTGGTCCTTGGCCGCGTACGCCGCCTCGACGCGCCGCAGCCGCCGGATGCGCGACCAGTATTCGAGCATGTTGAAGTGCGTGGCCGGCGGGAGCGTGCCGTTGGCGACCGACGCGGGCGGCGGCCACTGCGGCTTGCCGCGCGGCGGCCAGCTGCGGAGCACGTCGACGTGGCTCACGTCAAAGTTCGGGTCGGTGCGGGTGTCGCGCAGCGTGGAATACGAAGGGTACAGGTTGTACGTGTTGTGGTAGTGCGCGTTGGCTCGGACGAGCTGCTTGTGGAACTTGCACGCCACGCCAGCCGTGCCGCGCAGCGCGGTTGCCAGACCGCTCAACCACAGCAGGGTCGGGTGGTTGCAGCCCAAGTGCACATTTGCGGGATCCCACAGGTACACGTTCTTCGCGAACCACGACCACATGTAGGTGGCCGTCTGCGCGACGGCGCTGGGCGGATCAGCACTAGGCTCAAGTGCCTCGCCAATCGGCATGAACGAGGCGTGGTGGTCGCTCAGCAGCTTGGCCATCTCGAGGTCGCGATTGCTCAGCGCATCCTGCAAGATGGTCCGGATCGCCTGTACCTGCTGGAACCGGGGCGTCACGCCTGCCCAGAGCAGGTACGCCACCGCGTCGCGATCGCCGCTCGCGACCGCACGGAAGAGGTATTCCGAAAATTGGGCGTCCAGCTCCTCCACCTTGCCCTCCGCGTGCTTGACCAAGTCCCGCAGGTCGGCGCGGCTCGTCGCGCCGGTCCTCTTGAACTTGTTGAAGTGGTAGTGGTCAAAAAGGGCCATTTGGCGCTAAGCCGTGGCGGTGGCAGGCTTGGCGGTCGGTGGTGGAGGGTGGCGCGCGTCGGCGCTCCCCAGCCAGCGCCGAAAACCGGGCGCTTCTGGGCTGCTCCTGCTCCGCCCGCGCCCCCTAGCGTCGCCAGGTGGCCCGCCGCCACCAGCGCCAACCGTCATCCCGCCATGGCGCCAGTCGAAAAGGCGCTCGCCGACAAGCGGTTTCTGGAAAACCTGAAGCGCAGCCGCGCGGGACGCATCTTCCAAGCCCACCTGGCCGGCATGAACCTGCGCAACGAGACGGGAGGGCGCGACAACTCCATGCAGGAGGCGATCGACAACGAGCGCGTCTTCATCAAGACGATGGGCATGTGCTTGGACCGCGGGATGCCCTTCCCGTGCGGCCTGCCCACGCCGCTGCCCAAGTTCATCGCGATCCTCAACCTGTCGGGCGAGCGCATGCTCGTGTACAGCGACTCGTGCTCGCTCATACGGCTGCTGTGCACGCGCTCGAGCCAGCTGACGCCGAGCGAGCTGGTCACCCAAGTGGACACCTTTGCCGCGCACGTCAACCTCTCGCAGCAGGGCGACAAGGGTCTGGCTCCCCCCTTCACCAAGTTTGTGCTGCTCTCGCTCAGCCTGCCCTGGCAGGCGGGCGCGAGCGCGCTGTTCTGGTCGCTGTCCGCTTGCAAGTTCAACACGGTCCCGGACCCGCGCGTCGTGCTCGACGACCGCGCGTTGACTCTCACGAGCCACTCGACAAGGGTCTTTGTGGGCAAGCCGGTGCTCGATCGCACCGACCACGCGATCCCGATCGACAACGCGCGCGACATGCCGCTCGTCACGTCGGACCAGGTCAAAGACTTCACCAACGATTACGCGTGCGTCTGCTTGGACCCGTCGTCACCCGGAAACGGGGCGGCCGACGGGGCGCTCGGGGGCGAGGGCGGCGACGCGCAATCGCGCGCGCGCGAGGAGACGCTGCGCGGCCTCATCGCGGTGCTCAGGGAGCAAGCCACCAAAGACAAGGAGCGCTACGATGCGCTCCAGACCGAGTTCGACGACGCGACGGCCGCAAACCTTGGGGTCGTCGCCTCGACCGAGCTGCAGCGGCGCGAGGAGTTGAAAACGCACACGGAGGCCATCAAGGAGGCGCGCCGCAAAAACGAGGAGCTCGAGGGGCTCATCAAAGGCGCCAGAGACAAGTGTGACGCGCTGCACCGCGAGCAGGCGCGCGACAGAAAGACGCACACCAAGTTGCAGGAGCGCTTTGAGCAGTTCAAGCGGCAGTCGGAGAGCAAGGACACGCTCGCAAACTCGACCAGCGCCAAGGCGGCGATGCAGCTGCGGGCGCTCGAGGACAAGCTGGCGGCGGCGCAGCGCTCCCTGGCGAGCGCAAGGCAGGACGCGGCCAAGGAGCGCGACAAGGCGCTCGAGAAGCTGGCGGCGAAGCACGACGCCGAGGTGGAGCGCATGCAGACGAGGCTCGAAGGCAAGAAGCGCATCATCGATCAGCTCAGCGAGAACAACGAGAGCCGCAATGCGGAGCTCGCGTCGCTCAAGGCGCGCGAGGCGGAGCAGGAGGCGGAGCTCACGCGCTGGCGCCAGGCTTCTGCGGATGCCATCGAGGCGGTGGGCGCGGCCAACGGGGCGTCCGACGCCTCGCGCGCGGAGGCCGAGGACGCGCGCGAGGCCGCGCGCGCAGCCTCGGAGCAGCTCGCGGAGGCGCAGGAGCAGCTCGCGCTCCTCAAGATTTCGCGGCGCAGCGTCGGCGTCAGCACCGACACCGAGACCAAGTCCACCGAGACGCACCGCTGCGCTACCACGCAGACGCACTGCGAGAAGCCGGCGGCGCCCGCGCCGCCGGCGCCCGCCGACGCTCCAGCCGACGCCCCCGCCGACGCGTCGGCCGACAGCGCGCCCTCCCAGGAGGCGAACGCTCCCACCGCGGTCACGGGCACGCCCAAGGGCGCCGAGGTCACCGACGGCAGCGTGTCGGGCGAGGTGTGCCGGCAGGCGACCGAGGCGCTGCAGCGCCTCATCAACCACCTGTGCATCGTGGAGCACCAGCCGCTGCCCATGCCGATCTACTTCCAGTACCCGCCGGCGGGCTTCGATCCAGTGTTGGCGCAGGCGACGTACATGGGCCCGCCGATGATGCAGCAACCGCAGCCGCAGTTCCCTCCGGCGATGCAGCTGCCCCCGCAGATGATGCAGGTCCCCCCCCAGGCGATGGGTCACCCCGGTGGCCCGCCGCACGGGGTGGGCGCGCCGTTTCGACAAGCAAACGGGCCCGGGCGCCCCGGCAAGTACCACCGTCCGAACCAGGGCGCCCCGCACCACGGGCCGCCCATATCAAAGCACTAATAAAAAACGTTGGACTCGTGCGCGTTTTTTTCCCGTGGTGCCCCGCACCCCTTCTCCCGTCCTCCCCCCTCCTCGGATGTCGATGATCGTCGCTTCGACCAAGCGCGCGTCGCGCGCCGCGCGCTCCCCACCGCCCTCGGAGGAGGCGCAGGAGCGCGCGTGGCGCGCGGCCGCGCAGGCCGCCGGCGCGCTCGAGGCGGACGGGCTGACGCGCTTGCTCAAGGCCCCGCCCGTGACCTACGTGCCGAAGGCCGCGAGCGGGCGCACGGGACAGCGGGACGAGCGGCGCAAGGGGGAGGAGGCCGGGCCGCGCGTCAAGGCGGAGGCGGGCACGTCTTCGGACAAGCTGTCGCACCTCTTCTCGCTCCAGCGGCCCATCGACGCGAACGCGCGCGAGGCGTCCTTCCTGTCGTACGAGCCGCAGCTGCCGCTCGAGGCCGCGCACCTGGCCGCGGGCGGCATGCGGTCGACGAGCGTGCGGGCCTCCCTCGTCGAGAAGCCCAAGAAGACGATGGGCGGCGGGCAGCAGACCACGCGCAACAACCTCGGCGACCTGTCGGCGGCGCACGCGGCGCAGACCACCGCGGTCGCGGCCGCGCTCGGGGCCGCGGCCGCCATCTGCGCGGCGCGCGGCGTGCCGGTGAGCAACCCGGCCGCGACGACGGCGCGGCCAACGGCGGAGCTCGTGGCCGTTGGGGCGCCGCGCCTCGACGCCGACGAGGCGCTCTTCGTGACCAGCAGCGCGCGCCTGCTGCCGCACGCGCTGCCCACGCGCCTGTGCTCGCACAACCTGCTCGACTCGATGCGCACGTTCGCGCAGAGCGAGCTCGAGATGGGCACGATCCGCAGCGTCGTGCCGCAGCAGATCGACTCGCTCAAGGCGGTGTGCAACGCCATCATCGACCGGACCGACGGCGTGAGCATCTGGGCGGCGTGGGTGCTTCTCGTGCACATGCTGAGCGACCCGCGCACGCGCCGCATGATCGCCGCCTCGCGCATCCTCGACATGGAGGCGGCGACGGCCAACCTGTTCCAGAACTACGCGCGCGCCGAGGTGACGCGGCGCGCGCGCATGGACACGCCGAAGCAGGGCCCGCCCAAGAAGAAGAAGAAGAAGAAGCCCGCGGCCAACCCGCAGGCCGACGACGACGAGGGCAGCGACGACAACGCGTCGGAGGACGAGGACGCGCTCGATCCGTCCCCCGGCGGCGGCGACGCCGATGGCGGTGATGGTGGTGGTGGCGGAGACAACGTGCGCAACGACTACGACGCGCTGATGAAGGCGATGGCTGCCACGAGCGTGCAGGAGCCCGCACCGCCGGACGTGGAAATGAAGAAGGAGGACCCGCTGCTGTCGCCGGCGTCGACGGCCTCGACGGCGTCGGTGATGCCCTCGACGAGCGACCCCGTGACGCTGCGCCTCGAGGCGGACAAGCACACACTCTCGCTCAAGCGCAAGCGCCCGCCGAGCTCGGGCGTCGTCCAGGTGAGCGGCGGCTTCCTCGACTACTGGGCGGCGGCGCTCTCGTCGGGGTACGCCAACATCCTGCGGCTCATGATCACGCAGAGCGAGGACCTGGCCAACTCGGCCGCCGTGGAGACGCTGTCGGGCCAGATGCCGCACGGCTTCCGCGCGGCGCGCAACGCGCTGCTGGTGGACATCTCGAGCCGCAACGCCGTGCAGTCGGCGATGGCGCTCTCGAGCCTCGTGCTCACCAAGCCCGACCGCGTGCCGCAGGTGGTCGCCTGGCGCACGCGCGGCCCCAAGGGCACCGGCAAGACCTGCCACGTGGGGCTCGTGCGCAGCCGCTCGGACGCGAGCCACACGAGCGTGCACGCGTGCGTGCCCGCGCCGTCCTCGTGCCAGGCGCTCGGCGGCGCGCGCAACGACCACGTCTGCCTGTGGAGCCTGGCCGTGCGCAACAACACGCCCACCGACGCGACGACCAGCGTGCTCCCGGGCATCGTGGAGTGCGAGGCGCACGGCCTGGCCGTGGCCAGGAACGACCTCAAGTACCCGTCGCGGTACCACCGCGCGCGCGTGCTCGAGGCGATCGAGCAGCGCAGGAAGCGCTCCGCGTCGGACGGCACGCTCGACATCGGCCTGACGGGCGTGGCGCGGGGCGTCGTCGTCCTGCGCGCGCGCCTCGTGGTGGGCGACTCGCAGGTGCGCGCGGGCGAGCAGATCGCCGCGCGCATGGCCTCGGTCCACGAGGACGCGCAGCGGGAAGCGCGGGGCGTGCCGATGGGCGACTACGAGAGCTGCGCGCTGCTCTCGAACGAGCCGCTCGACGGCGTGGCCGAGCCGTACGCGACGCCCTGCAACAACCTGGGGCTGGCCACGGAGGTGACGGAGCTCGTGCGCGTGCTGCTCAAGAACAAGTGCAACAAGGGCGACCCCTGCCGGCACACCACGGGGATGACCGCCGCCAACGAGACGCAGGACTACGCCGTCGAGGAGCAGGACAAGCCGCAGACGCTCCTGCCGATTGTCGACTACAAGGTGGACTTTCTCGAGGACCCGACCGCGCCGGGCGCGGGCGAGGCGCTGCCCGGCCGGCGCGACGCGCGGCTGCACCCGGTGGCCATCACACTCACCGTGTGCGGCGACTGCCCCGTGCGCCTGGGCGAGCTCCTCGACGCGCTGTGCACCGACGCCGCGGTGCGCAAGGACGACCCGGTGGACGCCACGCTTCGCGTCTTTGAGGTGGTCGCGCTCGCGCTCGGCGGCGCGGCGCGCGCCTCCGAGCTCAACGACGTGGCCAACTCGGTCTCGGCGGGGCACGTCAACGCCTCGATCGCGAGCGCGAAGCGCATCCTCGTGGGTGACCTCAACCTGCGGCTGATGCTCACGCTGTACCAGGCAAATGCTTTTGCGATTTTGAACCACGCACACACGCACACAGATACCGATTACTCAAACAACCGCTTAAGTGCGGCGAGGTCGCCATTTGCCTTTGCTGGCCACACCGGCCGCAGCGATTCGAGCTCCGCATCCGATAAATGCAGATGATCAGATTTCTCAAGATTCTCCCGCGCGCACTGAGCGTACAAATTTCGACGATCGAAGCAGCGCTTACGATCCTCAACGTTGGCGGGATCAAAGATGTGCATCGGAAGACGGTGACCAATGTTCCATCGGACGTTGTAGTCGTTGCCAGCTGCGTGCTTGCCGTTGTTCGCAAACGTCATCCACGGCTGAAACGTGGATTCAAAATGCCGCTGAACGTCGTCGTTGTCGCTGAAACAGCCAAGCTCCACCAGAGACACCGGGTTGTCGTGTTCGCCCTTTGCCATGCTCCAAAGCGAGTGGCGCAGCTTGGCAAGCACCGATTTGCTATACGCACGGTTCGCAGCAATCGCGTTGGGAGTGGACCGTTTTGCTTTTGCTTTCTCTGGGTTTGCCTGGTAGTACGCTTTGTAATTCGCGTACAAACGATCGCTGTGAAGCTCACGAAATCGCTTTCGGCTTGCTTTGCCCGCTGGTGAAGTCTTCATGTAATTCCTTGCCCGTTCGCGACAATCGGGGCATCGTTTATGCGGGTCGGTGGTTGGAAAAAGCTTCGGGCATTGCCAACGATTGCCAGTGGTCTTACTGCATCGCTTGACGTCCATTTTGCTTGCACACACACACACACACGCGCATGAAATAAATGCGTTAGCGTGCCCACGACAGGTTTACCGCGTGGGCACGAGCAACGTGCCGCGCTCCTTTGAGACGACGCCGTGGAGCGGGACGTATGGCGCCGGCTTCGACATCGGCACCTCGGCGGGCATCGGCATCCGCGCCTCGTCGATCACGGCCGACCGGCGCAACCACGGCAAGCTGCTCATGAGCGGCGAGCAGGTGGACGAGTGGTCGGACGCGTGCGCCGCGCGCCACTACGTGCCCGTCAGCGACACGCACTACGCCGCCATTCCGCGCGAGTGCCGCGGCGTGCCCCACTACACATCGCCAGGGGTTCACGCGTACCTCGACCACTACGAGGCCGGCCTCGAGCGCGCGCGCAGCGTGCTGGGCATCGCGGAGCGGCGCACGGTCGACAGCCTGCAGGCGCTGCCCTTTGGCCCGTACGCCGAGCGGCAGGCACCCCACGTGGCCGAGCAATCGGATCCGACCTTGCCGAAGCGCTTCCGCAACCCCGACGACTCGGTCGGCGCCGAGGGCGTCGCCTTCCAGGTGGACGCCACGAGCCCGGACGTGGCCGTGCTGCGCGAGCCGCTCATCGCGCGCGCGGCGATCACCTCGCCGCAGGACTGCATCTTTGGCCAGAGCGCCCCCTTCATCACCTCGGCCGTGGGCGCCGCCGCGCTGCTGGCGCGCACCGCGCGCACGGCGTACCTGCTCGCGCACCCGGACCGCGCCGGCCGGTCGGATCCGAAGGCCGAGATCGCGCTGCTCCACGCGCTCATCGACGCGTACGTCACGAGCACGAAGGCGCCACCCGAGGGCTGCTCGCACTACCACGGCGCGGTGGCGCTCGTGCTGCTCAACGCCATCTTCACCTCGCGCAAGGGCATGGCCGAGCTGGCGCTGCTCAATGGCGTCGCGCGCGGACCGGCGCTCTGCGCGGAGCGGATCCGCGCGCAGCTCGCCGAGGGCAAGCCGATCGTTGGCGCGCCGGCGCACGCGCTGCTGCGCGACGTCGACGAGATCATGCAAGTGCAGGGGTTCTGGGCGCCCTTTGCGCGCGCCTCGCCGCAGACCAACGCGTGGCTGCACCTCGAGCCGCTGCTCCTCGAGTTTGCGACGACGGGCGGCTCGTACGACAACGACCTGGCGGCGCTCGACCGCATGGCCGCCGCCATCACGCGCATGGTCACGCAGGCGACGTGGTTTTCGGAGTCGCCCGACGGCGCCAAGGCGCCGCGAGCGCCGTCGCCGCTCGCGGGCGTGCGCGGGTTCACGCAGGTGCGCGCCGAGCACGTGACGCCCGTCTTTGTGGGCACGACCGACGCGCTGGGCCAGGCCGTGCCCGCGCGCGCCTCGCTCGTAGGCCTCGCGCCGATGCAGTGGCAGCAGGTGCTCGCGCTGCTCACGGGCGCGGCCGCCGACCCGAGCGTGGTGGTCAACGCGGCGCACAACTTCTCCTTTTTGTCGCTCCGCCCCTCGGCCGCGCCCGACATCCTGACCACCCGCGGGCGGCAGCGCAGCGCCAAGGCCGTCTCCTGCTGCGGCGTCGACGGCGACGAGCCCGCGTACGGCACGCGCGAGGCCAAGCTCGCCGTGTGCGCGCTGCACCGCGCCGCGTGGAAGACCAACCTCGACCTCGTGAAGCCGCTCTGCCTGCGCGTGGCGCGGCCGCGGCCCGAGAAGGCGCGCGCGCGCGGCGACCGCGGCTGCGTCGACTACGTCAAGACGCGCAAGCGCGAGCTCGACGCGCAGGGAATGGTGACGCGCCAAGAGGCCGAGGCGGCGGAGGCGTTCAACGCCGCCCACGACGCCGCCCGGCGCCGAGCGGCACGACCAGTGTAGAGTTGTGTGTTGGCGCGTTATCACCCCCCATGAAAATAGGAACAGATAGGAACAGATAGCTATTTGCGAATCCCCGGGGTCGGCTGTCCTGTTGCCATTCGCCCGGAACCCGGGTGGCCGCAATCGGATCTCGCAGCGATCTCGCCAACCCACTAGGTGGGGTCTGCACCCTCCCCGAGATCGGGCTGTGATCCGATTGCGGCCAGCCGGGCTCCGGGCGAATGGCAACAGGACAGCCTCCCCCGGGGATTCGCAAATAGCTATCTGTTCCTATCTGTTCCTATTTTCATGGGGGGATAACGCGCCAACCACACACAATGTCGGCCGGCGGCGCCAGTGCCGCCACCGGCAGCGCCATTGACAACGCCATCGTCATCGACCTGGACGACGACGAGGTTGGGGCCTTCGTCAAGGAGCTTGACAAGGACGCGCTCAAGGAGGCGGCGTACGCGCGCGAGCCGCCCCCGGAGCTGGACGCGGCCGGGAAGCGGATCAAGGAGGCGGTCGAGAATGCCAAGAACTTTGAGCGCGGGATGACGCACCAGGACGACGAGGACCCGGTGCAGCTCGAGGCTCTCCTTGAGCTGGTGCGTCAGCGCATCGACGAGGGCACGCGCGTGTGGGCCGACACCCTCGCCGAAAGCGACGGGCTGTGGTACCCGCACCCGATCAACGCGCGCGACCACGGCAGCGTGACGCCGACGCACACCTGCGCGGGCTCCGCCGTGCCGCTCACGCTGCAGGTGCTGCTGGACACGCACCTCGTCGACCTGAACCGGCGCAACCAGTTTGGGGAGACGCCGCTCACGCGGCTGCTGTCGTACGGCCGCCTCCGGCCCGGAGCGGTGCAGTGCGCCAACCAGTTCATCGACTACATGGCGCGCGCGGGCTCGGAGGACGTGGACGAGTCGATGTGCGCGTCGCTGCTGGAGATGGCCCAGCTGCGGCACGTGGGCGTGGACGTGCTCGAGCCGCTCGTCGAGGCCTGGCGCGCTTTCAGAGGCGCGGCGCTCGAGCCCCCGCCGAGCGCGTTGCCCGCCGTGACAACCGGCAAGCGGCCCGCCGAGCCCGAGCCCGATCCCGAACCCGAAGCCGCGCCGATGTCCGCAAAGGCGCGTGGGAAGCGGCCCATGTGACCGCGTGTGTGTGTATGTGTTCATAACCATGGGAACCGTTGCGTTCTAGTAAAACAAAACAAGACGTGGCGCCATGTCCGTCCGTCGCCCCGCGCGCACCAATGGCACCTGCGAGGATCCAAAAGTCAACCGGTTGGCAGACGTGCTGCGCGTGGGCATGC
>Ga0209503_10000707_pt1 | contig 18841 bp, 12 predicted proteins | sample SouAtlMetagenome_2_FD_187448 | JGI IMG/M metagenome (GOLD analysis project Ga0209503, IMG submission 187448) | Marine eukaryotic phytoplankton communities from Atlantic Ocean - South Atlantic ANT15 Metagenome (SPAdes) (version 2) | ecosystem: Environmental > Aquatic > Marine > Oceanic | place... | reverse complement strand
CCCCCGCCGCGCCCGCCCCCACCGCCCCCGCCCCAACCGCCTCCCTCGCCGCCACCGCCGTCGCCGCCGCCGCCGTCGCCCCCGCCGAGCCCGCCACCGCCGTCGCCCCCGGCGCCCTCGCCTCCGCCGTCGCCGCCGCCGCCCTCGCCGCCGGAACCCTCGCCGCCGCCCTCTCCGCCCCCGCCCAGTCCGCCGCCCGACCCGCCGCCGCCGTCGCCACCGCCCTCGCCACCCCCGCCGTCGCCGCCGCCCTCGCCGCCGCCGCCTTCGCCGCCGATGGAAGACCTGTGCCCGGAACTGCTCAACGCCACCGAGGTCGAGTGCCGCTCGGGCGTCGTGCACACGGCCACGTCCAACCCGCTCGACAGCCCTGAGGCGGGCGAGCTCGGCTGCCAGCTCGAGCGGCCGCCCGCGGCGCCGCCCGCGTGCGAGTACGTGCGCACGCCCTACTTTGATCGCTACAACAACGAGCGCTGGGGCAGGTACCTGCCCAAGCAGGCGAAAACCTGGAATGCGGATGGCAGCAACAACATCTTTGTCCACTGGGGCGGCCGCGAGGGCGCGGTCTATGGCGGCATCCACATCGAGTGGAACCGGACGACGGGCGAGAGCCTGTGGGATGGGCTCTCAAACGGGGAGCGCGCCAACCTGGCGTTCAGCTTCCACTTCAACCACTCGCTCTCGTGCGAGGAGATCGGCATGTATCCGCTGTTCGACAAGGACGTGTGCCAGACGGCCTTCGACGCAACGGGGCTGCCGCCGCACCACATCGACAACAACATCTTCGGCACCGACAGCGCCGATCTCCAGTTCGACGTGGACACGCTGCTCATGTCGGACGACGGCGGTCACCTCTCCATGGCGAACGACAACCCGGCGCAGTACGCGTGGTCGCCCATCGTGCAGGAGCACTCACACGAGTGGATCTTTGCGGGCCACTACAACGCGAACGACAATTTCGACGTGATCTACGACAGCGCCGCCGGAGACACGTACGGCATGATGGGCGGCGAGCGCTTCGAGCGCGGGTGCCAGTTGATCTCGGGCTTCCCCAAGCGCTTCTTCCCGTGCGCGTGCTGGGCGCTCCAGTACGACCACTACGGCACGCCGCGCCTGGTCTACAATGGCGAGACGAACAACGGGGTGGACGACACGCTCGAGTCGGGCACGAGCTTCCGGCAGGACCCCACGAGCAACCCGTGGGAGTACAAGCCCGCGCTCGTCTCGTACTGCTCCAAGACGCCCGGCAAGTGCCAGGGCCTCAACGCGGACGATCCGGCGCCGCCGCCGCCGCCGCTGACGCCCGGTGCGCTGCACAGCAAGGACTGCGTCTCCAAGGCCACCGGCGACACGTACACCGTGTGCAAGTGCACGTCGCAACCCATGCCGCCGCCCTTCCCGCCGCCGCCGCCCGACACGCCGCCGCCACCACCGCCCCCGGCGTCGCCGCCCGTGCCCGCCTCGCCGCCGCCGCCCTTTCCCGCGCCCCCTGGCCTGTGGCGCTGCACCGAGCACGCGACCGAGGCGGCCGCGCGCCTCGCCGTCTACAATGCGCGCCAGGCCGACCCGGACGCGCTCGTCCTGCAGGCGGACGACTACGACGTCTGCGTAACCGTACGCAACGACCCGAACCTTCCCTGGGGCACTTACGAGGAGGACCTGGACAACCCAGAGCCGTCCGACCCGCGGTTCCTGCCGTACTTTGGGCACGTGGTGCTGAATCGCCTGGACGGCAGCACCGTCGACAACCCCAACTGCTTCAAGCCGCACATGCGCGACTACGACTCGAGCACACGGCGCCTCGCCGACGCGTGGGAACCCAACTACCACACCGACAAGGATTTTGGACTGGCGGACTTCCAAGGCCTTCGGAACGTCACGTACCTGGGCGGCGGCAAGGAGAAGTGGCACCACACGCCCTCGGGGCCCGCGCAGGACTTCTTGTTTGGCAAGTGGATGTGCGTGCCCGACCTGGCCTCGCCGCCGCCGCTGCCGCCGGGGCACACCGCGGCCTTTGCGCTGCAGATCAACGTGGACGTGCTCGACGCGACGCTCACCAACGACCCCACGCTCGACGAGGGCGCGATGCTCACCACGCTCACCACGGCGGTGCACGCCGTCGAGCCCACCGCGGAGGTTAGGTACGTGATCACCGACCCGCTCGCCGCCGCTGGCAATGGCCGTCGGCTTTCGGAGGGGAGAGAAACCACCATCACCGCAACCGTTGGCAGCAACCCGAGCGCAACGTGGAAGCTGATGTGCGACAACGGCTTCGACCTCTTCGCGTCCGTCTTCACAGACTGGCGCGAAAGCTATGGCCCCTTCACGGGCCCCAACCCGTACACCGGAACGCACTCGCTGCCCTTGGGCACGACGTGCACGCTGAAATTGCACAAGCCCTCGCCGCTGGTCAGCGATTGGGGCACGTGGGCCGCCCCTGGGTGGACCGGCGAGACGTTCACCGTCTCCGTGGCCGACTCAAACTATGGCAAAACGCACACGTTCACTGTATCCCTGCCGCCGCCCGAACCGCCACCGCCCGCGCTGCCGCCCTCGCCACCGGCGCCGCCCTCGCCGCCGCCGCCCAAGGCCGTGTACGACTGCGCGGGCAACTGCAACGACGCCGCGTGCGCCGGCGCCGCGCAGCAGCGCGCCAAGTACCGCGTGCTCCTGCACGAGGAAAAGGTCTCGTCCGAGCGGATCACGGCGCTCGAGGCGGCGGTCGCGGGCGCGTCCGGCGCGCTCAAGACGGCGACGGGCGACGCGCTCTGCGCGCTCGGCGACTACGGCGTGCAATTTGAGGCCCTGTCAGGCCCCTCGCCGCCGCCGTCGCCGACCCCGCCGCCGCCGCTCGCGCCCGGCACCGTGGCCGCCTGGCACGTGGACGTGGAGGTCGAGGTGCTCAGGGCCGCGATCGACGCCGACGGCTCCATCGGCGCCGGCGCGATGAGCACCGCGATCCTAAATGCGGCGCAGGCCGTGCAGCCCACCGCCACCTTGGAGTTCCACGTATCGGCGCCCGCGCCGCCGCCTCCTCCCGAGCCGCGGTGGGTCATCGGCGCCTGGATGGGCGAGTCGGCCAAGTCGAGCTGCTCCTACGTGTGCCAGGCGGACGGGCGCACGTGCGACAATGCCGACTTCGACGCGCACCTGTCCGACGTGGACACCGCCGCCGAGCTCATTGGCGTGATCAACGACGCGCGCACGCGCGCGGTGTACATTGACGACGCCACCGGCGCGCAGCTGTACACCGAGCTGCCCTTTGGGTACGACGACAACACGGGCGCGACCGACCAGACCACGTGCTACGACGTGAACGACGCGGGGCAGCCACAAACATACCTGTGGGACCACGCCGACTGGTTGGTGCGCGCGCCGCGCATGCTGCCCTCAAACGTGGGCGTCGAGAATGCCGGCCTCTACAACTCCGCGGCCAAGTGCGCCACGCGGCCCGCGACGCTCGGGGTCGGCGGCGCCACACTTCCGCCGATCGACTGCGCGCAAGAGATGGGCACCTACGCAATCCGTCGGGTGTGCTGGTGCAGCAGCCCTCCTGCCAGCCGGCGCCTGGAGGCCGCCGCAACCGGCGCGCCCAAGCGCAAGCTGCTCACCTACAGCTACGACCCTGGCAATGGCGGCGGCGGCGGCAGCAGCTACGCTTACAGCTACGCTCTCACCTACGACAGCTTTGATCCCTCGCCGCCGCCGCCGCCGCCACCGCCGTTCCTCCCCACCAAGGCGCCCACGCCGCCGCCGCCCGCGTCGATGCCCGGCCAGTGGACGGTGGGCGCCGACAACCCGCCCGCCGCCCAGGACTGCACGAGCGTCTGCGCGATGGACCCAGCGTACTACTGCGACGACACCGACTTCAACGCGCGGCTGTTTGAGGTGAGCACCAGCGCCGGGCTCATCGCGGCCATCGACGACGCGCGCACGCGCGCCGTGAGCCTCGACGGCAACGGACAGCTCGTGTACGGCGAGTACACCCACTGGGGCTATGACGACGCGTATGCCTTTGGCCCCCTGCTCGCGCGCACCTGGTGCAATGGACCCGACAACCACCAGTATTTTATCAATACAGTGCCGATGCCGATGGCCACCGCCTCAGACAATGGCCGAATGTGCATGATTCGCCCGACCAACATAGGGCCCGTGACCTGCAGCGGCTCCTGGGAACCTAGCGAGTTTGCAGGCACTTCGCGCCGCGTCTGCTGGTGCACAAAGCGCACGCCGCCGCCCTCGCCGCCCTTTCCGCCGCCACCGCCGCCCCCACCACCACCGCCACCGCCGCCGCCCTCGCCCGTGCCCAACCCGCCACCCTCGCCGCCGCCCTCTCCCGCGACGCCGCCGCCGCCGCCCAAGCCCTCGTACCCTTGCGACGCAACGCTCTGCAACCACGCCGACTGCGCAACCGAACCCATCACGAAGCTCTCCTACACGATCACGATCATCGCGGAGCACCTGGACGCAACGCCGCTTCTGGCCGCCCTCGAGGGCGGCGTCGCAGCGTACAAGGCCGCCACGGGCGGAAATCACCTGTGCAGCGCACTCGACACGGGCGCGTACTTTGACGCCGTCTCCTCGCCTCCGCCGCCCTCGCCGGCGCAGCCGCCGCCCTCGCCGGCGGTGCCGCCGCCCTCGCCGCCCGCGCCGCCGCACCCGCCGCCGCCCATGACGGCGTGCAACCCGGCCACGTACGTCTTCTACGACGCCGACCTATCGGTCACCGTCCCCGCGGGGACGACCACCTCCGCCCAAAACTGGTGGCCGTTCAGCGGTGGCCCGTACCCGTACGCACACCCTGGCTACTACACAACGGCAACGAGCCTCGCGAACGCCATGAGCATCTGCGACGCGCACGCAGCGTGCGACGCCTTCGCCTGGTGGAACCCACCCGACACGGGGGATCCGGGCGGCGGCGACAACTCGTTGTTCCTGTACCAGGTGCGGCAGACCAAGGGCGACCACACGCTCGCGCAGTGGTTCGACTCGGTCACGTGGACGACGAACGCGCCGCACGCATCGTGGGCGGGCTCCAACTACCGCTTCTTCTGGTCGATTGACGACTGCGTGATCTCTAGCTAGCAATGTGCGTGTTTAAGCAGTTTTTATTATGCACACGTCACACATTCACACACACACCGGGTTTGCGGCACGATGCCAGGGGCGCGGAAGCCCGAAGCTCGCGCCACGGACACACACTCACACACTAACACACTCGCGCGTCTACTCGGAGGCGCGGATCCTGGCGTTCTCGACGGCGGCCATGATGGTGGGGACATCCTGGTGACACTTGTCACAGGCCTCGAGAACGGCCGCCTTGAAGGCCTCGCTGGCCTTCTTGTTGAACTCGTTGAGCAGGGCGCGCCTCCACCCGTCGGCGAGGGAGACGCCCCGCTCTGGATCGACGTCGTAGCCCAGGCCCACGAGCGCGCTCTCAAGGATGGCTTGGCCCTCCTCGGGCATCTTGGAGATGATCAACACCGGTTGCACAAAGGCATCCGCCCTCGACATCTCGTCGGTCGCCTCGGCGCGCGCCTTCTTGGCCTCCGCCCAGCGCTCCGCCTCTCGCGCCTTCTCCTGCTCCTCGCGGCGCCGCTTCTCGATGCGCTCGTTCATGACGGTCTTAATGGCCCGCTCGCGGTAATACTGGAACTCGATGACGACCACAAACTTTTGCGGGTTGTCCTTGTCGTTCCCCTCATCGACGTTGATCCAGTGGCTGATGCGCTCGAACGCGGGCAAGGCTTGAAACACCATCTCGGCCTGCGTCTTGTCGATGGGGCCGACCTCGGAAAGGTCGAGGGGGAAGCGGTATTTGCCATTTCCCGTGTCATTCTCGACCGCATCGTCAAACTTGGGCTTCTCGGCGTCCCAGACCTTCTGCACGTGCGCCTTGATGGTATCAAACTGCTCGAAGAACGCGTCGGCCTTCTTCTCGGCCAGGCGGGTCACAGCCTCCTCGATGATCGACTTCGTGGGCATGGCGTTCCTGGCGATTGCTAAGGATGTGGCGTTGGTTGGCAGGCGTGGCAGGCGTGGCAGGCGCGGGCCGCGGCGCGCGCACCGGTGTGCGTGCTCTTGTCTGCGTGGTCCGTGATGCCGACCAACTACCACTTTGAAGGTGTGGCACTGCAGGCGCTCGCCAACGCTGCCAAGAACGCCACGCAGTTTCGCCAGCCGTACCAGCAGGGCCAGTACACGAACGAGCCGGCCTTCTGGCTGGTCAAGGACTGCGGCGTCTACCTGATCAACGCGCACCCAAACCCCGAGGGGAGCGAGCTGCCCCTCACGGCCAACTGCACGGAGGAGCTGGAGCACATCGACCTGATGGGCGACGACTACATCGAGCACATTCCCGTCAGCCGGGCCGAGCTCGACGGGCTGGCCGACGGCAAGAAGGGCCTGATGGTGTCCCTCACCAGCAAGCACGTGGTTTGCGGCGTGTACAAAATGTGACGCGCTTACGCACTCGCGCGCGCGTGTGTGTAAGCACGTGTGCGTGCGTGTGAATAGCATGTTCTTTTTTTAATCCACCGCGACACACTCGCCCAAGTGGGCACCCAACGCGTCCTCGAGGTCTTCGGTATCCGCCTCGTCGAAGCGGATCCAGTCGGCGAGCGCAGCCCTGGGCACCTCACAGGTGCTCCTGCGCTCGTTGTGACGCAGGCTGTGCCCCGCGATTTCCCGGATGGCCGCCTTGACATCCCTGCGCACGCAGTGCGTGCACAGCCGATCCTCGCGCGACTGGATCCGCCTGTACGCCTTGCACCGCGAGCAGCCACGCGCGTCCGGGTCGGCCTGCACGTAGCAGGGCTCGCACAGGGTTTTCCCTTGATAGTTCGCAACCCTCGCGCAGCCGTCGATCACACACACGTGACGAACTTTCGACGCGGCCGACGCGATCTTGTTCCCTAGCTTTGTGCAGAGACCACCGCACGTCACCTGGTTGAGGGTCTTTGTGGGCCTGCCGCAGGCGCACTTGCGCACGATGTACGACCCGTAAAACATGCCCGCGAAGCCCCTTTCCTCCTCCCACTCCCGCAAGACGCGCGCCGCCCGCTCGGGGTCCTCGGCGACCCAGCACGCCCGGCATAGCATCCCCCAACCCTTGCGGGCCTGACCGCTGCAACCCTCCTTTCGGCACTGGAAGCGCTGGTTGACTCGGATCAGGCCCTTGCACACGGTGCACTGGGCGTCGGCGAGGCGATCTGTCCGCCGGCCGCACTCGCATTTGCGGTAGATCGAGCGGCCCCCGCTCGCGTAAAGGCCGGGGAAGCCGTGCTCCAACTCCCAGTTCACGAGCCGCTCCGCGCGGTCCATGGGTGCCGGTCCAAAGGACATGGCGCTGGCGCTCAAAAGGGGTGGCAGCCTTGGCGACCTTGGTGGTCTCCGGTGAGGAAGCAATCACGCGTCTTGGTTAGGAACACGCGACCAGCCACTGGGCACGCACGCTGCACACTCACAACCTAGTCCTTTTTGGCCTTCTTCTTCTTGTGGTGCTCATCATCGTCGTCTGACGAGGACGAGGACGAATCGCCGTCCTTCTTGTCCTTCTTCACCTTCTTGTCCTTCTTCTTCTTGCTGCCCTTGGGCCGGCATGAGCCGTCGGTGCCGGCCTTGGTGCCCGGCGTCCGCTCGTAGCCCTCCCAGCAGTGCTTCTTCTTGGCCGAGGCCTCGACCCGCACCTGCGAGAGCGGGTGCGCGCCAGTGCTGGCGGCCTGCGGGAGGCAGCCCGCGTAGAGCTCGGCCTCGCTCCGCCGGCCTTGCAGCGGCGTCGCGAAGCGGCGGTCGCTCAGGCGCTGTCGGAGGAAGGCTTCCATCGCGACGCGCCCCCACAACAACAGGTGCGCACGAGGCAGATTATTCTTAGCGCTGTTGACACACGTTCACACACGTTTACACACTCACTCACCCGCACTCACCCGCACTCACCCGCACGCACACGCGGTTCACTTTGGCGTTTACGCGCCGCCCATGGACGCCATGATCATGGCCTTCATGCGCTTGTTGTCGCGGAGCAGCGCGGCGTTCTCCTGCTCGAGCTCGCGGCTGCGCTTCTCGGCGGCAAGCTTGCCCTTCTTGAGCGACGCGACGATCGCGTGCCCCTTCTCGTCCGGCTTTGCGGGCGACTTCGCGGCCGCCGATGCCGGCGGCGGCCGCTTGGCCAGCGGCGCCTCCTCCTCGGAGTCGGAGCCTCCCACGTCGGGCTGGGAGTCGCCCGCGGCCTCCGGCGTGAGGTTGGGCCCTCCGTAGGTGTCGGCGGAGGAGTTGCCCTTGTAGACGACGCGCAGCTCCGTGGGCGGCGTGCCGCAGTCGTAGTAGCGCGCGGCCTGCGCCGCGCGCGGGTTGAGGCGCACGTGCGCGTAGAAGCCCGACGAGCGCTGCTGCGTGTGCTTGTAGTAGAGCACGCGCGCGCCCAGCTGCGGCAGGCCGTCGTCCTTGGTGATCGCCCGGAACGATTCCTGGCTCTCCTGCTCGATGAAGAGCGCGCCCACGCGGTTCTCGGCGATGGCCTTTTCGAGCGCCTCGCCCAGCTCGGGCTCCATGTTGCGAAAGACCTGAAAGTGCAGGCCGAGGTCCTCGGGGTTGTGCGTGAGCGCCTGGAGCACCTTGGAGATCGCGCCCGTCCAGCTCGTGTCCTTGGTCTCCTCGTCGGGCGTGTTGAAGACGGAGCCGGGGCGCCGCGCGTGCGCCCCGTCGTTCTTGGGGTACGGGAAGAGCCGGCCGCCGACAAGCGCGAGCGGCACCGCGGCGTCCGGGTGCGCGTTCACGTACTGGACGAACCAGCGCACCGCGCCCCGGAGCGCGTCGGCGTCGACCCCGTGCCACTTTGCGCAGACCGTGGCCAGGTGGTTCATGTAGCGGTGCTGCTCGACGCTCACAAAGGGCGGGCCCTCGTGCACCTTGCGCGCGTCCTTCTTCGCGTGCTCGGCGCGCTCCTTGGCCGTCGTGGTGCGCTTGGTCTCGGCGGCCATCACGTGCAGCTCCTCCGGCGCGACCGCCTGAGCCGTCGCCGCCGTGATGGCCTCCTCGTTGTGCAAGGGCTGCGCGACCTGCTTGCGCTCGCGCGCGTGCGCGTGCCGCGAGCGCGACACGCGCACCGACGTCGAGACCACCGCGGCCACCTCGGCGTCGGAGGCCGTGCTGTCGAGGAGCGCGGTCGTGATGTACCGGTGCGTCTTGGTGCACGCGTTGATGAAGTCCTTCACCTCGGAGCCCACGCCGAGCACGATGAGCTCCGCGCCCGACGCCGCGATGTGGTCGGCCACGGCCGCGCAGCGCGCGGCGATCATCTCGGCAAACTTGACTTTCCAGGCGTCTTCCAAGCCGGCGTTGCCGCCGAAGAGCTCCTCGTCATACTCCGCCGCAAACGCCTCCTTGTCGTCCGTGGTCGGCAGGGGCGGGAAGGGCCGGGTGCTGGTGACCATGTCGCCGCCCTGCTCCTCCTCAAAGCGCAGGTCCTTGCACTTGGAGGCGTTGTCGTAGCCGTCGGTCACGACCATGACGCGCAGCCGCTCGTCGGTCGGCAGTTTGCCCTCGCGAATGTGCTTCTCGACGATCGCGTCAAAGGTGTCGACGAGCGCCGTGCACTTGCCCGGCGCCGGCACGTCCCACAGGCCCCTGGACTCGGGGGCCATGCACTTGATCGCGGACACGGTGAGTCGCATCACGTCCTGCAGGTCGCCCATCGAGCCCGACTTGTCGATGATGATGACGGTGTCGCCCTTGCCCTCCGGGTGGGTGTAGACGCACTTGAACGCCGTGTCGAAGACGTACACGGCCGCGAGGTCGATGGTTTGCACTCCAAAGGCCGTCGCCATGACTGTGGCGTTGCTGGCGCCTGGCGCACGCCAAGACACCGGTTGGCGGGGGTGGCAGGGTCGGGTTGTGGTGGGCCGGCGGCGCACTGGGGGTGTGTCGCGGAACGTGTGCTCGCGCTGACCCGCACCCAAGCCTGCCGGAGGCATCTGCGACATTGCCAAGGTCGCCAATGAGCGCCGCGGAGTCCGAGAACGCCAACGACGCCAACGACGCCACGACGGCCACGACGGCCACCCCGGTGCCTAAGCTGGCGCGCGCGCTCACCGACGTGGTGCGCGCCTTCGAGAACGCCGACGTCGCGGCGCTGAATGCCGCGCTCGACGCGGCCGACCCGGAGCTGCTCAACCGCGTGCCCGAAGTCAAGGCGGCGGAAGTGATCGACTTCGACCCCGATTACGATGTCGACGACGCCTTCTTCGGCGTCAACGACTACCAGCTCGACGACTACGATCATGAGCGCGGCCACATGCCGCTCAACCTGTTCGCGTGCGCGACGTACGCGCTCACGGCGGGGCGCTTCGACGACCACGAGTGGATCACCAAGCACACCACCGACGCGTGGATCGCCGTGTACACGGCGCTGGTCAACCACCCCAAGGTGAACGTCAACGCGGCAACCGAGTATGAGGACCACGTCGAGCATTCCGCGCAGCTGCAAGCCGAGGTCAAGGCCATCGTGGCCGGCATGGATCCGAAGGACGTGACGTTCCAAAGCTCCGACTCGTACATCATCGACGACTGCCTCACGCCGCTCGACTACTGCATCACAAACTTGCAGGAGCGGCTGCAGCGCCTCCCCTACGATGCGGTCCAGACCAACGCCTCCAGCCGTTGGGTCGGCGTCCTCCGCGCGCTCCTGAGCTCGGGCAGGGTCGACGTGAAGCGCGATCACCGCTGGTACAACAACGACTCCTACGTGAACGACGGCACGCCCCTGAAGGCGATCTGCAACCTGCGCCTGATGAATGTGGTGCGCACGGTCCTCGACACGTACGACGTCGCGGTCGTGAATCCCCCCGGCCTCATGAGGCAAATCAAGGAGGCGGCGGCGCACACGACGTCACAGAGCCGCACGCAGGAGGAGGTGCAGTACGAGGGCAACCACTTGGAGCAGCTGATCGCGGCCTTCAGGAAGCGCCTCGGCAAGGAGATCCGCAAGAAGCTGCTCACCAAGTTCATCCCCCGCGTCGCGCGCGCGCACATCCTGCTCGCGCGCTGGTCGGCCGACGCGCGCCTCAAGGCGTACGCGCCGGACGGCGCCGGGGCCAAGCGCGCGCGCACGTCCTTTGACGCGACCGCGGCGGCCGCCGGGTGGTGAGGCGTGTTTTTGTGTGTGTGTGTGTGTGTGTGTGTGTGTGTGTGTGCGTGCGTTTTAAGAGCGTTTCTTCAATCCACACACACGTTGGCAAACACGCCCTCCCACGCGCGGGGCGCGAGCTCCTCAAACGAGACTTGCTCCCCCCACGGCCTTTTGGTGCGGAAGAGTTCCGGGAACGCGAGCGGTGCCGTGTTGCCCCGGTTGTCGTAGAGGTGCGAGTGGTGGGCGTGGTCGATGAGCAGGTCGATCGGCTCCATGCGCACGCGACGCTCGTAGTAATCCTGTTGCATCCGGGCAAAGGTGCCGTCGGCGATCTTGGGGTTGAAGCGCGCCACCGCGTCGGCGAGCCACTGCGCCACCTCGCGCCGCGCGGTGCGGCCCTCGCGCTCGGTCAACTCGCGCTTGCACCGGAGGTCGCGGCTCTGCAGCGCGTTGAGCCGCTGCTCCCACGTCCAGTTGGTCAGGTGGAGCACGAGCAGGCGCGTACGGTCCTGGGCGGTCAGCTCGAAGGGCGGCGGCCCCCCTGGCGGGAAGAGCGACGCCAATGGCGACTCTGGCATCGCTGGCGACGTTATGGTTGCGGTGGAGGACATCCCGTGGTACTGTAATAAATTCAAAACTGCACCGACACCCCACACGCACTCACGCGCCCCGGCTGGCCGGTCGCGACGCCAAGAACGACTGGACGGGCCGGATCTGGCGCATGCCGTCGTGCTTGCCGGCGATGGCGTTGCGCCACGAGGAGGCCGTCGTGGCCACCGCGCGCACCGCCGGCATGCGCAGCGCGTGACACTGCTTGCCGAGCTGGCTCGTCTTGTTGAGCTTCTCCTTGCCCACGGTGTTGCCCCGGGGATGGTAGTCCACGAAGAGCTTGGTGCGCTTGTCGGCCTGCTCGGCGGTGAGGCCATCGTCGGTCTCGAAGATGGCCCGGTAGCGCTTCCACGTGCGCACGCCGCTGTCGAGCTGGCGCGAGCCGCACGTCGGGAAGGCGGGTGCCGCCTTGCCCGACGTCTGCATGCTGCGGCCGCCGCAGTCGAGGAGGCGCCGCTGCTGGTGGTCCTTCTTCGTGGGCTTGCGCCGGCTGTTGGCCGTGCTCAGCGGCGCGGCGCCGCCGCCCGAGAAGGCGAGGTCCGTCGTGGGCTTGGCGGTGCACGCCGCCTGGAGCGCCTTCTCAAAGCCCTCGGGCGTGAAGAGCGGCACCAGCTTCGCGGGCACCGCGTGCACCAGCCGGCCGTCGGCGTCCTCCTGGTAGCTGTGCGCGCGCGCGTTGCTGTCGCACATGAGCGCGTACACCACGTCGGCCGCCTTGGGGAAGGCCTGGTCCATGACCTGCTTGCGGCCGGCCTCCCACTTTTTGGGCTTCATGCTCGTGCTCAGGATGTGCGGCAGCATGACGCGCATCGCGTACGCGTGCGGCAGCCTGGCCATGCGCCGGATCAGGTCCTCCGGGTCGGGAAAGGTGTACCCAAACGCCTGCGGGTTGTCGACGACCGCGACCGCGGTCGCCGAGAAGCGCTTCTCGCGCTCCTGGATGTACTGCGAGTTGCGCACCACAAAGGAGAAGAGCGCCCGCACCTGCGACGCGGTGAGCACGCCCTTGGTGCTGTACAGGATGTGCAGCAGGTAGACGTTGTCGGAGAACGACGCGTTCTGGCCGCTGCGCGCGGTGCCCTTCTCCTCCTGCTGACGCTGCTTGCTGGCCAGCCACTTGGAGTATTGCTTCGCCTGCAGCAGGTCGAGCTTGAGCATGCACAGTGGATTTTTGCAGCACACGCACGCGCCGTTGACCGTGTCCTCGTCGCACGCCTCGAGGCGCTTTGCCATGGCCACCACGTTCTTCACGGCCTCCACGCGGCCGCCCTGCCGGTAGGCCGTGTTGAAGACGTTGACGGGCGTCTGCAGCTCGTACCCGGTGCCGGTGTGGCACACGATGCACTTCCAGCGCGTGGGCGGCTTGCCGCGCGCCTGCACCGCGGGTGCCTTGATGTCGTCCGAGCTGAGGATGCCGTGGCCGCCGTCGTCGTCGCCGATCCCGTGGTTGCGCCCATTCTCAAAGGTGGCTCGCGTGTCGTGCACCAGCCGGAAGGCGCCTGACGGCGCCGGTTCCATGGCGCACTGCACCCTGCCTGGCACGGGCGGTGGCTGCGGCATTTCGACCACCACGCCGTCCACGACGAGCACGTCGCGCGCGCGCTCCTGCTCCTTCTTAAGCCGCTCGTTGCGCGCAACCGCCTCGAGAAAGGTGGTGCCGCAACACGTGGCTCCCAGCAACGCCATCTCGGTCATGTTGACGCCAGCACCAGATGGCGCTTGGCGACCACGGTCCCCTCACTGCCAGCGGTTGGCAGCGACCGGCAGCGGTTGGCAGCGGTCACCCGGCCGGACCCGGGCGCGCCGCCCGCCCACCATCCGGCCGGCGCGTCGCCAACCCCCCCCCCACCACGCCAACCGCGCGACTGGTTAGCGTGTCGCAGCCGCCGCGAGGCCCGCTAGCAAAACGCGGAACATGTGCGGGGGGGGACCCACTGTGGGCCCCGCGCTGCCATCGCTTGGCGGGTCCGGTATAACCTTCCTGGCGCCCCGCCCCCCCACCCGGGCCGCCAACAAGATGCGGCCCCGTCCCCGCCCCATCCACCCCGAGCGGGAGCAGCGGCGCCTCTCAAACGGCTGGAAGGGCCAGTGCGACCCACCCCCTCCCCCAGAGAAGCGCATCCCCGTCCCCCAGTACCCATTGATCGCGCGCGTGGAGGGGAGCGACACGCACTACCTGAAGCTGCCGAACATGACGGAGGAGAAGCGCTTCCGCACCTGGGCCTCCGCCCTGCGCTTCTTCGAGGAGCACGCTGAGGCGGCCGGCGTGCGCCGCCGTCAGCCAACGGAGCACCCGCGCGACGAAGGATACGACGATCCGCCACCGACCCGGAAGCCCAGCAAGCGTCCCCAACGCAGCCCGTCGCCGAAGCCCAAGCCCAGCAAGCGCCCGCGGGCCAAGCGCGACGCGCCAAACCCCGCGCCGCCAGCGCCAGTGGAGGAGGTGCCCCGTGAGGACGAGCCCGTGCCCCCGCCGCTGCCCGAGCCAATGGAGGAGGTGGTTTCGTGGTCGAGCAAGCAGGAGGTGATTTTCGGAACGTGGCTTGCGCGCGAGGACCTCGCGCTTGCCGCGGCCGTGTCATTCTTTGGACCGGAAAAGTGGCCCCGCATCTGCCAGTACGTGCCGGGCCGAACTCCCAAACAGTGCCGCGAGCGGTGGTTCGACCGCCTCGACCCAAAGCTGAAGCACGGCAGCTTCAGCGACCAGGAGGACGAGATGGTCCTTCGCGGGGTGGACGAGCTCGGGCACAAGTGGGCAGAGATCGCGAAGCGGCTGCCCGGGCGCACGGGCAGTGCATGCAAGAACCGGTGGACTTGCCTCTCCAAACCAAAAGCCGCGATCGGCGGGCATCGCGGCTGTCGCTGGAGCCAGCAAGAGTGCCTCCGGCTTGCGCGCGCCGTCGCGCTGCACAACGTCGGCACGTCGCTCCAGCTGTGTGTATGGGACAAGGTCGCCGAATCCGTGGCAACGCGCCCGGCCCACTCCTGCCGGGCGCGCTGGGTGTGCCACAGGATGGAGACCCTCGAGCGCGCCCGGGCGGCTGAGGCGTACGAAGCCGCCGACCAAGGCGAGCTGCTCGCCGAGCACCTCGCCGAGCGCCTCGCAGAAGGGATGGTCGACGACCTCGACAAGGACTTTGGGGGAGAGCCCGACGGTCCGCTCGAGGAGCGGCCGTTTGACGAGGACGAGGACCGCGCCTTCGCCGAGATGCTCTCGTTTTACGCGGAGGACCCGATGTACGGGTTGCTCGCGGTCGAGGAGCTCCCCCCCGAGGAGGAGGACGCGGCCGAGTCCAAGCCCGAGCCGGCGTGGACGCGCTCGGCGCGCTTGGTTGTGGGCCAGCCGAGCGGGGTCGCGTTCAACTTTGGCGCGTACCAGCCCGAGAAGAGGAGGGCGGAACACGCGGAGGCGGTGCGGGCGGCCGCGGCGGGGTACACCCTGCGGTGGACAGGGGTGGGCGCCGCTGGGCAGTCCACCATCACGGACTTCATGCGGCGCTGCCGGTGGCGCCCGCCGCGCGAGCAGGAGCTGCCCGCTCCGTGCAAAGCGGTGGGGCCGGCGGCGGTGCCGAGCGCGACCGCCGCGCGCGAGTTGGTGTTCGTGCCCTGTCCGACGGCGTGCTGAGCGCGGCCAGGGCGACCAGCGCGCGGAAGGCGGCGTCGCGCCGCGCCTCGAGGAGGGCGGCGGCGCTGCGGCGGTGCAGCTGCGCGTTGCGCAGCTCGAGCTGCGCGAGCGTCGCGAGCACGCGCGTGGGCGAGGGGGGTGACGGCGCTGGGGATGGGTGCGTGGAGGGCGTGGACAGCGCTGACGACGACGACGAGCACGTCGTCGAGGGGGCGGTCGGCGGCGGCGGCGGCAGCGCCGCCGGTTCAGCAAACGGTATCGGGCGCAGCACGCACCGCGGCATGCGAGGCCCCAGCTCGGCGGCGGGGCGGTCGCGCCGAGAACGCGCCCCGGCAAGGGCTAGCGGCATTTGGCGCGACCGCGCCGGGCGGCGTCGTTTTGGTTGGTTGGTTGGTTATTTATTGCCCCACGAAAATAGGAACAGATAGGAACAGATAGCTATAGATAGCTATCAGCCAATCCGGCCGGTCGGGTGCTGTGTCCTTTGGAAAAAAGGGTGCCCGCTCGAAAAGTTTGGGCACGCGCCAACCCGTTGGCTGCATTATACACCCCCCCTTCCGAGGCCACTCCCCAACTTTTCGAGCGGGCACCTTTTTTTTTGAAGGACACAGCACCCGACCGGCCGAATCGGCTGATAGCTATCTATAGCTATCTGTTCCTATCTGTTCCTATTTTCGAGGGGGTGATAACCAACCAACCAACCATTCCGATCCCGGCGCCAACCGGCCAGTGGCACGGAACGGTCACTGCCAAGCGTTGTGGGTGGGCAGACCCCCCGGGCCCGAAACGCGCGTCTCGTGAGCTGCACCTGCCAAGCCCGCCAAGGATGCCGCCACTCACACGGGGCGCCAAGCTGCGTCGCTTAGCCGCCATCCCGAGGTCCGCGTGCGACTGGTATGGCGCGATTTTCAACAGCAAGGATCTCGGCCCGCTCGTGCTGGCAAGCATCGGAGACCTCGAGGACATCGTGAGCTACGCGAAGACGTGCGTGATGCTGCACATCTCGACCATTGACATCTTGGGCAAGGTGCGCAACCTCGTCCGTGAGTGCAACAACGACCCGGTACAGCTCGCTCGCTTTGCGTGCATCATGGGCGACATGCGCTTGTACGAGTATTGCATGAGGCAGGGCGCCGATGATGGTGGTCTGGACGAGGGGTGCGCGGAGGCCGCGATCGCCGGCGGCCACATTAGCATTCTGCGGCGCATGCACTTTGTTGACGCCAACTACAAGCTGGGCGTGAAGGACATGGCCTGGGCGGCGCATCGGGGGCAGCTGCACATCCTCAAGTGGCTTAAGGAGCTCGGCATCCGGTGGGACGAGCACGCCTTTATGAACGCGGCGGTCGCCGGGAAGACCGACTGCCTCAAGTTCATCCTCGACAAGGGGTTCATTTTCAAGCAGGGCGCGACGTTTGCGGGGAGTCGCGACTCGTTCGTCGATCTCGACGAAGTGTACTGGCCGGTCAGGTGCACCGATGCCGTGGAGTTTGCGGCGGAGAACGGCCACCTCGACTGCGTCCAGCTGATCAGGGAAAAGTGTCCGTCGGCGCAGCTCACCATCCACGCGGCCAACAAAGCGGCCGGCAACGGGCATCTGCCCGTGCTCGAGTGGATGTGGCCAAAGATGGATGTGTGGGCCGCAGACATTGGGATGTACGCCGTCGAGGGCGACCACGTCGCGTGCTTCCAGTTCGTCTACGAAAAGCTGCGCGACACCTTCGAAGTTCCGATGCGCTGGCAACTGATGTTCGAGGCGGCGGCCCTGCTGGGCAAGCCCAAGTGCTTGCGGTACATGCTCGGGACGGGCATGTTCGTGGTCACGCCGGACGTCCGTCACCAGATGCTCACGCGCCCGGCAGTCGAGGGCCCGGAGTGCCTCCGCGCCTGTGCGGAGAGCGGGGTCACATTCACCGCGGAGGACCTGACCAAGGCCACGTGCGGCACGGACTTGGGCATCGTGACGATGCTGGTCCAGGAGCTCAAGGTGCCCTGGGAGACAGACGCGCTGGTGAAGCTGGTGCTCAGCGACCACGCGTCGCCAGCCGTGTTTGCGCACTGCCTCGTGCTCGGCGCGCCTGCGAACAACAAATTTGTGGCCACGCTCTGCATCCGCGGCAAGGACGAGTTGCTCGAGCGTTTTCTCAAGGCACGCAACCCCGTCTTCGAAGACATCCAGATGCACGCGTGTGTGAGACACAATCATCCGCTGTGCGCCGTTGCTCTGATCAACCACCACGGCAACAGGGAGCAGATGCGGACGTTTGTGCCGTGGCTGTACGGCCACGCCTTCATGAAAGCGGCCCGTCCCAATTCGCAGGCCTTCATGAACAGCGTGTTTTCGTCTTAAAGGCCTTCATGAACAGCGCGCGTGTGTGTGTGTGTGTGTGTTTTTCTTTAAACAAGACGCAAACTGCGCACGCACAGTCTCACTCCCTGGGACGCTTCACCACGGGCAAGCGCACGCCCAGCTCCTCGTGGAGCAGCACGTGCGCCACGGGGTCGACGCGCTCGTGATCGGCGTCGATGACTTCGTAGCCGTCCTCGGCCGTGAGTCGCACCAGGTGACGACGCGTGCCCACGTCCAGCCCGGCGGTGAGCTTGAGGAGGCGCGCGTACACCGCGAGCTGCAGGCTGTACTTCCAGTAGGAGTCGTCGGGCAGCGCCGCGCACGGGCCGGTGCCGTTGCGCGCGAACCGGTTGCTCTCGTGCGCCGTGGCCGAGAAGGGCTTGGCGCGCTTCCAGTCGACCAGCACGAGCTCGCCGTCGGGGTTGCGGAAGAGCGCGTCGATCATGCCGGCGATCACGGGCACGCCCTCGTCGTCGACGCCGTAGAGCGGCAGCTCGGTGCGGTACGGCGCGAGGTGCCGCTCGGCCGCCCACTCGGCGCGCCACGCCTCGAATGCGCGCCGCTCGGCGCGCACGGGGTCGTCGACCGCGCGCTCGACGTGCTCGCCGTTGAGCAGGTCCTCCACGATCTTGTGCAGCCGCGTGCCGAGCGTGCGCGCCTTGAGGCCATTCGCGTCCCAGCCGGCCTTGATGGCCGCCTTGGCCTGCTCCTCCGAGGCGCTCTCGGCGATGACCGCGTGGTACTGCGAGCTCGCGTTCACGCGCCACTTGCTAAAGTTGGTGTTGATCACGCGGTCGGCGTCAAAGGTCTCAAAGTGCCGACCGGTCAGCTTGGTGACCGAGATGGGCACGCGCTTGCCCAGCGCCGTGTACGTATGCGACGGCTCGTCGAAGCCGACGGCGTCGAGCACGGCTATGGGGTGGCGCTCCGCCAGCATCGGCACGCGCGTTTGGGGCACGGGGGTCTGGCACGAGCCAACGGTTTTTATACGCCACTCTTACGCGTACACGCTACGCGTGCTCCCTGTGCACCGCTACGGGCATCGCCGCCCACCTCTCGCGCACCTCCTCGTCGAGCGCTGTCTGCGCCTCGAGCGGCTGGTGCAACAGCGTCGCCAGGATCATGGGGAAGA
>Ga0209503_10000706_pt1 | contig 18845 bp, 33 predicted proteins | sample SouAtlMetagenome_2_FD_187448 | JGI IMG/M metagenome (GOLD analysis project Ga0209503, IMG submission 187448) | Marine eukaryotic phytoplankton communities from Atlantic Ocean - South Atlantic ANT15 Metagenome (SPAdes) (version 2) | ecosystem: Environmental > Aquatic > Marine > Oceanic | place... | reverse complement strand
AGAGCAAAACATGGGTGACGTTGTAGCTGACCTTAACAGAAGAAGAGGTATTATGCAAGGAATGGATTCAAGAAATGGTGCTGAAGTTGTTAAAGCTCACGTGCCACTTTCTGAAATGTTTGGATACGTTACAACATTGAGAACAATTACTTCTGGTAGAGCAACATCTACTATGGAATTTTCTCATTTTGCTGAATGTCCGAAAAACGTTTCTGATGCAGTAATAGACGAAGTAAAAGGATTAAAACAAGCATAAATTCATTAAAGTAATGAGTCAAAAAATAAGAATCAAGCTTCAATCGTATGATCACAATCTAGTAGACAAGTCTGCTGAGAAGATTGTAAAAACTGTTAAATCTGCAGGTGCAGTAGTTAGTGGGCCAATTCCACTACCAACACATAAGCGTATTTATACGGTTTTACGTTCTCCTCACGTAAACAAAAAGTCTAGAGAGCAATTTCAATTGTGCGCTCATAAAAGATTGATGGATATTTATTCTACATCATCTAACACCATCGATGCACTGATGAAGTTAGAACTTCCTAGTGGAGTAGATGTTGAAATTAAAGTGTGATAGTTTAATTATAAAAACTAAAAGACAAATAAAATGTCAGGAATAATAGGAAAAAAAGTAGGTATGACAAGTTTCTACGATGACAATGGAAAGAACATTCCTTGTACCGTAATTGAAGCTGGACCATGCGTAATTACTCAGGTCAAGACACCTGAGACGGATGGTTATAATGCACTACAACTTGGTTTTGAAGATCAAAAAGAAAGTAGAGTGAATCAACCTAAAATGGGTCACTTTAAAAAAGCTAAAGTTTCACCAAAGAAAAAGTTGGTTGAGTTTAGAGATTTTGAAGGTGAGTTTAACTTAGGAGATTCCGTTACTGTCGAAATCTTTGAGGAAGGCGAATATGTAGATGTTGTCGGAACCTCAAAAGGTAAAGGTTTTCAAGGTGTTGTAAAGAGATACAACTTTAGAGGTGTAGGTGATGCTACACACGGACAGCACAACAGAATGCGTGCTCCAGGTTCTATTGGTGCAGCTTCATATCCAGCTCGTGTATTCAAAGGCATGAGAATGGCTGGTCAAATGGGAAACAAAAGAGTTAAGGAAACTAACCTACAAGTAATGAAAGTTTTCCCTGAGAAAAATTTATTAGTAGTGAAAGGTGCTATTCCCGGAGCTAAGAACTCATATGTAATTGTAGAAAAATAATGGAGTTAGCAGTATACAATATAAGCGGTAAGAAGACTACAAAGAAAGTCAAGCTTAATAAAAAAGTTTTTGGTGTAGAACCAAATAATCACGCCATCTATTTGGATGTTAAGCAGTACTTGGCTAATCAACGTCAAGGTAGTCACAAGTCTAAAGAACGTGGTGAGATTACAGGATCTACTAGAAAAATTAAAAAGCAAAAAGGTACTGGTACAGCTCGTGCTGGGTCTATCAAGAATCCATTATTTAGAAGTGGTGGTCGTGTTTTTGGACCACAGCCTAGAGATTATGGTTTCAAGTTGAACAAGAAAGTAAAGAGAGTAGCTCGTGCTTCTGCTCTAACTTTAATGGCAAAAGATAAAAACATTACGGTATTAGAAGATTTCAACTTCGATGCTCCAAAGACAAAGCAATATCTTGAGATGTTAGCTAACTTTGAGTTAAGTGGTAAAAAGACGCTTTTAATACTAAATGAACCTAATCAGAATATCTATTTATCGGCTAGAAATCTAGATAGAACTAATATTACTACATCAGCTAATTTGAACACTTATCAAATTATGAATGCAGGAAACATTTTAATGGTTGAGAGTTCAATCAAAGTAATTGAAAACACTTTAAGTTAAGACGATGAGTATTTTAATAAAACCAATAATAACTGAAAAAATGACTACTGCCAGCGAGGAATTTAATCGCTATGGATTTGTTGTTGATAGAAATGCTAATAAGATTCAAATCAAAGGAGCAGTTGAAGAAGCCTACGGCGTAACCGTAGATTCAGTTAGAACAATGAATTATGCTGGTAAATCTAAAAGTCGTTTCACAAAAGCTGGACTGATTAGTGGTAGAACAAGTCATTTTAAAAAGGCTATTGTTCAACTAGCAGAAGGAGATACAATTGATTTTTATAGCAACATCTAATTATTATAAAGATGGGATTAAGAAAACTAAAACCAACAACACCTGGACAGCGTTTCAAAGTAGTCAACGACTTTGAGCAATTAACAACTGGAAACAATCCAGTTAAGTCACTTATTTTGAAAAAATCAAAATCTGGTGGTAGAAATAATACAGGTAAAATGACAATGCGCCATACTGGTGGTGGTCATAAAAAGAGATACAGAGTAATTGACTTTAAAAGAAATAAGTTTGGTATTCCTGCTATAGTAAGTACTATTGAGTACGATCCAAACAGAACAGCTTTTATTGCTCTATTAAACTATGCTGATGGTGAAAAAAGATACATCATTTGTCCTAACGGAATGAAAGTAGGTCAAACGGTTTTATCAGGTAAAGATGCTACGCCAGAGGTTGGTAATGCTCTTTATCTTGATGATATTCCTTTAGGTGCTACTATTCACAATATCGAACTTCGTCCTGGTCAGGGTGGTGTTATGGTAAGAAGTGCAGGAGCTTATGCTCAACTAATGGCACGTGATGGTAAATATGCTATTATCAAATTAGCTTCTGGTGAAGTAAGAATGGTATTACAAACGTGTTTAGCCACTATTGGTACAGTTTCTAATTCTGAGCACAGTCTTCAAAACTCTGGTAAAGCAGGTAGAAGTCGTTGGTTAGGTAGAAGACCAAGAACTAGACCAGTAGCGATGAACCCTGTTGATCATCCAATGGGTGGTGGTGAAGGTAGAGCATCTGGTGGTCATCCAAGATCAAGAAACGGTATACCTGCTAAAGGATACAAGACACGTGCTAAAAAGAATAATTCTAACATATACATTGTCGAAAGACGTAAGAAATAAGAATAAATTATGGCTAGATCATTAAAGAAAGGTCCATTTATACACTTTAAACTTCAAAAGAAAGTTGAAAGTAACATCGCTTCTGGTAAAAACAACGTCATCAAAACGTGGTCTCGTGCCTCTATGATTTCACCAGATTTTGTTGGACAAACTATTGCGGTTCATAATGGTAGACAATTTATACCTGTTTTCATTACTGAAAATATGGTAGGTCACAAATTAGGCGAATTTTCTCCAACTCGTACCTTTAGAGGTCACGGTGGTAACAAGAAAAAATAATAACAAATGGGAGTTAGAAAAAGAAATACTGCTGAAGCACTAAAAGAGGCTCGTAAAAATGTAGCCTTTGCAAAACTTAATAATTGTCCTACATCTCCAAGAAAGATGAGATTAGTGGCTGATATTATTAGAGGAGAAGATGTTGAAAAAGCACTTAACATTTTGAAGTTCAATGCAAAAGAAGCTTCAGGTAGATTAGAAAAATTGTTGCTTTCTGCTATTGCTAACTGGGAATCTAAAAATGAAGGTTCTAACATTGAGAATAGCAACTTATATGTAAAAGAAATAACTGTGGATAGTGGTAGAATGCTAAAGCGTATTCAACCAGCTCCTCAAGGTAGAGCTCACAGAATTAGAAAAAGATCTAATCATGTAACAATAGTATTAGGTAGTAGAACACAAGAAAACCAAGATTCATAATGGGACAAAAAACAAATCCAATAGGTAATAGATTAGGATACATCAAAGGATGGGATTCTAACTGGTATGGTGGAAGAAATTATGGTGATAAAATTGCTGAAGACAGCAAGATTCGTCAGTACATCGGTGTTAGACTTTCTAACGCAAGTGTAGCAAGAGTTGTTATTGAAAGAACTCTTAAGATGGTTACTATCACTATACACACAGCCAGACCAGGTATTATTATCGGAAAAGGTGGTCAAGAAGTTGACAAATTGAGAGAAGAGCTTAAGAAAATTACAAAGAAAGAAGTTCAAATCAACATCTTTGAAATCAAACGTCCTGAATTAGATGCTACTCTTGTTGCTGCTAGTATTGCTCGTCAAATCGAAGGAAGAATTTCTTTCCGTCGTGCCATAAAAATGGCAATTGCAAGTACTATGAGAATGGGTGCTGAAGGTATTAAAGTTAAAATCTCTGGTCGTTTGAATGGAGCAGAGATGGCACGTTCTGAATTGTTTAAAGATGGAAGAACTCCTCTTCATACTTTTAGAGCCGATATTGATTATGCTTTGGAAGAAGCACACACTACCTATGGAAGAATTGGTGTGAAGGTGTGGATTTGCAAAGGTGAAGTATACGGTGCACGTGATTTATCGCCAAACGTTGGTTTAGGTAACAAACCTAACGGACCAAAAGGTGGAGGTAAGTTTAAAAGGAAAAGAAAGTAATTTGATAAGATAAAAGCGTAATAGATATGTTACAGCCAAAGAAGACAAAGTTTAGAAAAATGCAAAAGGGCAAAATGAAAGGTTTTGCTCAGCGAGGACACCAGTTATCGTTTGGTTCTTTCGGTATAAAAGCATTGGAAGAAACATGGATAACTGCTCGTCAGATAGAGGCAGCTCGTATTGCGGTAACTCGTTATATGAAAAGACAAGGGCAAGTTTGGATACGTATTTTTCCAGACAAACCTGTTACATCTAAACCTGCAGAGGTAAGAATGGGTAAAGGTAAAGGTGCTCCTGAATATTGGGCGGCAGTTGTTAGACCTGGTAGAGTACTTTTTGAATGTGACGGTGTTTCTAAAGAAGTAGCACAAGAAGCACTTCGTTTAGCGGCTCAAAAATTACCAATTAAAACAAAATTTATCGTTCGTAGAGATTACGTTGAGGCTAAATAATATATAATTATGAAACAGTCAGTTATCAAAGAAATGGCAACTAATGAGCTAGAAGCTCTTCTTGAGACAGAAAAAGCTCGTTTAGAAAAAATGAAAGTAAATCACATGGTTTCTCCATTAGAGAACCCTAAGCAAATTACTTTTAGTAGAAAAACAGTTGCTAGAATTAATACAGAGTTGAGATCTAGAGAATTAATTGAAGCACAAAATTAGGAAGAAATGAGAAACCTAAGAAAAGAAAGAATCGGTGTTGTAACAAGTAACAAAATGGACAAGTCCATTGTTGTTTCTGTTGTAAGAAAAGAAAAACATCCACTTTACGGAAAATTCGTTATGAAGACTAGTAAGTTTACTGCTCATGATGAAAAAAATGATTGCAACAGTGGTGATACAGTAAAAATTATGGAAACTCGTCCAATTAGTAAAAATAAGTGTTGGAGATTAGTTGAAATTATAGAAAGAGCTAAATAAGATGATACAACAAGAAAGTAGATTAAAAGTAGCCGACAATTCTGGTGCCAAAGAAGTACTTTGTATTAAAGTTCTTGGTGGTTCAAAAAGAAGATATGCTTCAATTGGTGATACTATTGTAGTAACAGTAAAAGACGCCATGCCTTCTGGAAATATCAAGAAAGGTACAGTAGCCAAGGCAGTTGTCGTAAGAACTAGAAAAGAAACACGTCGTCCTGATGGTTCATACATACGCTTTGATGACAATGCTTGTGTATTATTGAATCCGACTGGAGAGATGAGAGGTACACGTATCTTTGGTCCTGTTTCTAGAGAATTAAGAGATAAACAATTTATGAAAATTGTATCATTAGCGCCAGAGGTGCTTTAATATAAATACTATTATGTCGAAGTTACACATAAAAAAAGGAGATACTGTAAAGGTTATTGCTGGAAACTCTAAAGGACAAGAGGGCAAAGTGATAGAGGTTATTATTTCTAAATCTAGAGCACTAGTTGAAGGAGTAAATATGGTATCCAAGCATACAAAGCCTAATGCAGCTAGTCCTCAAGGTGGAATTGTCAAAAAAGAATCTTCTATTCATATTTCTAACTTAATGTTAGTTGATCCCAAATCTGGTGATGCTACTCGAATAGGAAGAAAGATAGACGATAAAACAGGAAAATTAACACGTTATTCTAAAAAATCAGGGGAGGTAATTAAATAATGTATACACCTAGATTAAAAACAAAGTATTCAGAGGAAATTGTAGCTAGGCTACAAGAGAAGTTCTCTTACAAATCAGTAATGCAAGTGCCAAAACTTGAAAAGATTTGTTTAAACCAAGGTTTAGGAGATGCTGTTACTGACAAGAAGATGGTAGATCAAGCTTGCGATGAGATGACATTAATCACTGGTCAAAAAGCTGTTGCAACGAAGTCAAAAAAGGATATTTCTAACTTTAAATTAAGAAAAGGAATGCCAATTGGTGCTCGTGTAACATTGAGAGGTGATAAAATGTACGAATTTCTAGATCGTTTTATTACATCTTCATTACCTAGAGTACGTGACTTTAGAGGTATCAATCCAAAAGGATTCGATGGTAGAGGGAACTATAACTTAGGTATTAAAGAACAAATTATATTTCCTGAAATCGATATCGATAAAGTAAATAAAATCACAGGTATGGATATCACTTTTGTGACTTCAGCACCTACTAATGAAGAAGCAATGAGTCTATTAACAGAATTTGGTTTACCATTTAAAAAATAAGTTATGGCTAAAGAATCAATGAAGGCAAGAGAAGTAAAGCGTCAAAAGCTTGTCGAAAAGTACGCAGAAAAAAGAGCAGCTTTAAAAGCAGCAGGTGATTATGAAGCATTACAAAAGCTTCCTAAAAACGCTTCTCCTGTTAGACTACATAATAGATGTAAATTAACTGGTCGTCCAAAAGGATATATGCGTCAGTTTGGTATTTCTAGAGTTACCTTTAGAGAAATGGCTAATCAAGGCCTTATACCAGGAGTAAAGAAAGCAAGTTGGTAATTAGATAAAAATAGAAAATGTATACAGATCCAATAGCAGATTATTTGACGCGTATTAGAAACGCAGCAAAAGCAGGACATAAAGTTGTTTCAATTCCTTCTTCTAACACAAAGAAGGAAATGACTAAGATTTTAAAAGACAAAGGATATATTTTAAACTACAAGTTTGAAGAAGATAACAAACAAGGAATGATTAAAATAGCCCTTAAATACAACGGCTCAACTCCTGCGTTTAAGAAAATTGAGCGTATCAGTAAGCCTGGTTTGAGAAAATATGCCAACAAAGAAACTATGCCTAGAGTACTTAACGGTTTAGGTATCGCTATTCTTTCTACTTCTAAAGGTGTTATTACTGACAAAGAAGCAAAGAATTTAAATGTTGGTGGCGAAGTATTATGCTACGTTTATTAATAAGAATAATATAAGATAAGAAATGTCTAGAATAGGAAATAACCCAATTGAATTGCCACAAGGAGTGACTGTCACTATTGGAGAAAACAATTCAGTACTTGTAAAAGGTAAGCTTGGTGAATTATCAAAAACCTTTCACGCTGATTTATCGGTTAATGTAGAGGAGAACTCTGTTGCAGTAAGCCGTACTTCAGATAGTAAGGAGCACAAATCTTTTCACGGCCTTACTCGATCACTATTAAACAATATGGTAATTGGTGTGACGGAAGGGTTCAAAAAAGAATTAGAGCTTGTTGGTGTAGGTTATCGTGCAAGTAACTTAGGACAAAAATTAGAATTAGCACTAGGTTTTTCACACAACGTAATCTTTGAAATTCCTGCTGAGGTAAAAGTTGAAACACTTTCTGAAAAAGGTAAAAATCCAATCATTACTTTAACTTCTATGGATAACCAATTATTAGGGGCTGTTGCTGCTAAAATTCGTTCTCTTAGAAAGCCTGAACCATATAAAGGAAAAGGAATTAAGTATGTTGGAGAGCAATTAAGAAGAAAAGCTGGTAAAACTGCTGCTAAATAAAAATTAAAAATTTTATAGAAACATGGCGTTTTCAAAAGAATCGAGAAGAAATAAAATTAGAAGAAGAGTAAGAGCTGCTATCTCTGGTACACCTGAGATGCCAAGACTTGCTGTTTTTAGAAGTAATAAAGAAATCTATGCACAGTTAATCAATGACATTGATGGTAAAACTATTGCTGCTGCTTCTTCTAAAGATATAAAAGGCACTAAAATTGAACAAGCGGGTGCTGTTGGTAAGGCTATTGCCGAAAAAAGTATCGCTGCTGGAGTATCAAAAGTTGTTTTTGACAGAGGTGGATATCTTTACCATGGTAGAGTTAAGGCTTTAGCTGAGGGTGCTCGTGAATCAGGTTTAAAATTTTAAGAAATAAAATATGTCAGATATTAAAAGAGTAAAAGCAAGCGACATTGAGTTAACAGATAGACTAGTTGGAATACAACGTGTAACCAAGGTAACTAAAGGTGGTCGTACATTCAGTTTTTCTGCAATTGTGGTTGTAGGAGATGGCAATGGTATCGTCGGTCACGGTTTAGGTAAATCTCAAGAGGTTACAGTTGCTATTAGTAAAGCTATTGATTCTGCTAAAAAGAATTTAGTTAAAGTTCCTGTTCAAAATGGTACTATTCCTCACGAACAAGAAGCCAAATATTCAGGTTCTCAAGTGCTTATTAAGCCTGCTTCAAATGGTACTGGTGTAAAAGCCGGTGGTGCGATGCGTGCCGTATTAGAAAGTGCTGGAGTACACGATGTACTAGCTAAATCTAAAGGCTCATCAAATCCTCACAACTTGGTGAAAGCTACAATGAAAGCTTTGACTGAATTAAGAGATGCAAAACAGGTTGCTTCACAAAGAGGAGTGAATTTAGAAACAGTTTTTAACGGATAAAAATTATACTGATGGCTAAAATCAGAGTTACGCAAGTAAAAAGTAAAATAGGCAGACCTGAAAGACAAAAGAGAACAATGTTAGCTTTGGGTTTGAAAAAAATGAACCAAACAGTTGAGCATGAGGCAACTCCACAAGTGTTAGGTATGGTAAAAAAAGTAGCGCACCTTCTAAAGGTCGAAGAAGTAAAATAAATTAAAGATGGATTTAAGTAATCTTACTCCTGCAAAAGGATCAATAAAAAATAGAAAAAGAATCGCCAGAGGTGAAGGTTCTAAAAAAGGTGGTACTTCAACAAGAGGTCATAAAGGAGCTAAATCTCGTTCTGGATATTCAAGAAAGATAGGTTTTGAAGGTGGTCAAATGCCGCTTCAAAGAAGAGTCCCTAAATTCGGATTTACCAATCCTAACAGAAAAGAGTTTAGAGGTGTTAATTTACATACTCTTCAAACTCTAGTTGATAATAAAAAAGTAAAAGACTCAATAGATTTAGAGGTTCTTATTACTAATGGACTAGCACACAAGAATGACCTAGTAAAAATCTTAGGTAGAGGTGAGCTAAAGGCTAAATTGAACGTTACCGTTCATGGTTTTTCTGCTAGTGCAAAATCTGCTATTGAATCTGCTGGTGGTACAGCTACCACACTGTAATATAGAATTATGAAGAATCTAATCACTACATTAAAAAATATCTGGAAGATAGAAGACTTAAGAACTAGAATTCTAGTCACTTTGGGCTTTATACTTATCTACCGATTAGGAGCTCAAGTTCCATTACCAGGTATTGACGCTAGCGTATTAGCAGCAGCTAATGAAGCTAGTGGTGGTCCTGATGGATTATTAGGACTTTTAAACCTATTTACTGGTGGAGCATTTGCTCAAGCTTCTATCTTTGCTCTAGGAATTATGCCATACATCTCTGCCTCAATTGTTATTCAATTGATGGGTGTAGCTGTACCATATTTCCAGAAACTACAAAGAGAAGGTGAAAGTGGTAGAAGAAAAATTAATAATATAACTCGTTATTTAACAATACTTATTACAGGTTTCCAAGCTCCAGGCTTTGTAGCTAATCTGAAAAGCCAATGGTTAAATAAGCCTATTCAAATGGCTGATGGTACTTTCGGATTTGTATTCGCAAATAATGAGGCATCTGTCATGTTTACAATAATGTCTGTGCTAGTTCTTGTAACAGGAACTATGTTTGTAATGTGGCTAGGTGAAAAGATAACAGATAGAGGTATAGGTAATGGTATATCACTCATCATTATGATAGGTATTATTGCAGCCTTACCAGGCTCTTTATTTGCCGAGTTTGCAGCCGCTTTAGAAAGTCAAGGTGGTGGTTTAGTAATTTTCTTGGTAGAGATATTAGCGCTTATGCTAGTTATTCTAGTTAGTATCCTACTAGTGCAAGGAACAAGACGAATACCAGTCAACTTTGCTAAAAGAGTAGTCGGTAATAAACAATACGGAGGTGTACGTCAATACATTCCTTTGAAAGTAAACGCATCAGGAGTAATGCCAATTATCTTTGCTCAAGCGATTATGTTTGTTCCAATTACCTTAGTTGGTTTTTCAGAATCGGAAACATTACAAGGTTTTGCAGCAGCATTTACTGATTTTGCAGGATTTTGGTACAATTTAGTTTTCTTCTTTATGATTGTAATTTTCACATATTTTTACACTGCTATTACGGTTAATCCAAAACAAATGGCAGACGATATGAAGAAAAACGGTGGTTTCATTCCAGGAGTTAAGCCAGGTCGTAAGACTGCTGAATTCTTAGATGATGCGATGTCAAAAATTACCTTACCAGGTTCCTTATTCCTAGCATTTGTAGCTATTCTTCCTGCATTTGCTATGCAATTTGGTGTTAATCAAGGATTTGCCCAATTTTACGGGGGTACATCTTTATTAATTATGGTAGGGGTAGTGTTGGATACACTACAACAAATTGAAAGTCACTTATTAATGCGTCATTATGATGGATTAACGAGTACTGGAAGAATAAAAGGAAAGTCATCAGGAATGATGGGACAATAAAACGGATTCGATGATCTTTATTAAGACCGACGAAGAAGTTGAATTGATAAGAAAAAGTTCTTTACTTGTTGCAAAGGCACACGCCGAGGTTGCCAAAATGATTGAGCCAGGAGTTACAACTCTACAACTTGATCAACGTGCTGAAGAGTACATACTTGATAACGGTGGTGTACCAGCTTTTAAAGGATACAATGGGTTTCCGAACACATTGTGTATGTCGCCAGATAGTCAAGTGGTGCACGGTATTCCGAATGATGAACCTCTTAAAGAAGGTTCTATTTTATCGATAGATTGCGGTGTATTAATGAATGGTTTTTACGGTGACTCTGCATATACCTACGCTGTAGGTAATATAGATGCAGAAACTCAAAAGCTGTTAGATGTGACCAAAGATTGCTTGTATAAAGGAATTGAACAAGCTATTGTAGGAAACCGAGTTGGAGATATTAGTTATGCTGTTCAACAACATGCAGAATCTCATAATTACGGAGTCGTACGAGAGTTGGTCGGTCACGGAGTGGGTGAACATTTACATGAAAGCCCAGAAGTGCCAAATTATGGTAAACGTGGACGTGGTCCTAAGTTACAAAATGGGTTAGTCATAGCTATAGAGCCAATGATTAATATGGGTGTAAAAAATATCCGTCAGCATCCTGATGGTTGGACAATTACTACTGCTGATAACAAACCATCAGCACATTTTGAGCACACCGTAGTAGTAAGACAAGGAAAAGCTGATATCTTATCAAGTTTTGATTGGATAGAAAAAGAATTGAATAAAAAGTAAATATGGCCAAACAGGCACACATAGAACAAGATGGAGTAATTACTCAAGCACTTTCTAACGCAATGTTTAGAGTAGAGTTAGAGAATGGACATATCATTACAGCCCATATATCGGGAAAAATGAGAAAGTTTTACATCAAGTTATTGCCTGGGGATAAAGTAAAATTAGAAATGTCGCCATATGATTTAACAAAAGGAAGAATAACTTACAGATACTAAGAAAATGAAAGTTAGAGCATCATTAAAAAAGAGAAGTGAAGATTGCAAAATCGTTCGTAGAAAAGGACGCTTATATGTAATCAATAAAAAGAATCCTAAGTTTAAACAACGTCAAGGTTAATTTAAAAAATAGTAAATGGCTAGAATTGCAGGTATCGATTTACCAAAAAACAAAAGAGGCGTAATAGGTCTTACATACATCTACGGTATAGGATCTAGTGTCGCTAAAAACATCTTAGATAAAGCTGGGATTGATCACAGCGTAAAAGTTCAGGATTGGAACGACAAACAACTATCTGATATACGTCAAATTATTGGTGACGAAGTGAAAGTTGAAGGAGAGTTACGTTCTGAAACACAAATGAATATTAAGCGATTGATGGATATCGGTTGTAATAGAGGTATTCGTCATCGTGTAGGTCTACCCTTAAGAGGTCAACGTACTAAGAACAATTCCAGAACTCGTAAAGGAAGAAGAAAAACAGTAGCTAACAAGAAAAAAGCTATTAAATAATAAAAACTGAGATATGGCTAAATCAAATCAGAAAAAAAGAACTGTAAAAGTGGAAGCAGTAGGACAAGCACACATCCAAGCTACCTTCAACAATATCATTATTTCTTTGACTAACAATCAGGGTCAAGTAATTTCTTGGTCGTCAGCAGGGAAAATGGGTTTTAGAGGTTCAAAGAAGAATACTCCTTATGCTGCTCAAACGGCTGCTGAAGACTGTGCTGCAAGAGCTCATGAAGCAGGATTAAGAAAGGTAAAAGTATTTGTAAAAGGTCCAGGTTCAGGAAGAGAATCTGCTATAAGAACTTTACACAATAATGGTATTATGGTTACAGAAATAGTAGATATCACTCCGATACCACATAACGGCTGTCGTCCTCCTAAAAGACGTAGAGTATAATTACAAAGAATTAAGATAAACATTTAAGAAATGGCAAGATACAGAGGTCCACAATCAAAAATTGCAAGACGATTCAACGAACCTATTTTTGGTCCTGATAAGGCTTTAGAAAGAAAAAACTATGGCCCTGGACAACACGGAAATAATAGAAGATCTAAGAAATCGGAATATGCTGGTCAGTTAGCTGAAAAGCAAAAGGCTAAATACACATACGGTATCTTAGAAAAGCAATTTTCTAACTTATTTAAAGAAGCTTCAAGAAGAAAAGGTATTACCGGTGAAATTCTTTTACAGCTTTGTGAGGCTCGTCTAGATAATATCGTTTATAGATTAGGCATTGCCCCTACACGTAGAGCATCAAGACAATTAGTTACACACAGACACATCACTGTAAATGGAAAAATTATGAATATTCCATCATACTCAGTAAATGTAGGTGATGTAATCGCTGTACGTGAAAAATCAAAATCATTAGAGGTTATAACTAACTCTCTAATTAATTCAACTGAAAGATGTGAATATGTTGAGTGGAATCCAGATTTAATGTCTGGAAAGCTATTAGCTGTGCCACAGAGAGAGCAAATTGCTGAAAACATCAAAGAACAACTTATTGTTGAATTATATTCTAAATAATAACTAAATCACCCTTTTGATATGTCAATATTAGATTTTCAAAGACCAGACAAAGTTTACATGATAGAGTCAACAGACTTTCATGGTAACTTCGAATTCAGACCACTAGAACCGGGATATGGTTTAACTATTGGAAACGCTCTAAGAAGAGTGCTACTTTCTTCTTTGGAAGGATTTGCTATCACTTCAATAAAAATTGAAGGTGTAGATCACGAGTTCTCATCCATTAAAGGTGTTGTAGAAGATGTTACAGAAATGATTCTGAACTTAAAACAAATTCGCCTTAAGCAACAAATAGAAGACGATAATTCAGAGAAAGTTCAAGTGAAATTTGGTGGTAAAGATAAACTTACTGCAGGTGATATAGGAAAGAGCTTAACTTCTTTTCAGATATTAAATCCTGAGTTGGTTATCTGTAACATGGATAAATCAGTTGAAATTGAAATGGAACTTACTATCGAAAAAGGTAGAGGTTACATTCCTTCTGAAGAAAACAAAAAAGTTACTGCTCCACTAGGAACAATTTTCATTGATTCAATTTTTACACCTATAAAAAATGTAAAATTTGGCGTTGAGAACTTCCGTGTTGAGCAAAAAACAGATTATGAGAAGTTAGTATTCGAAATCGTTACTGATGGTTCTATTCATCCTAAAGATGCTTTAACTGAAGCTGCTAAAATTCTAATTCAGCACTTTATGTTGTTCGCTGACGAAAATGTATCATTCGAGCAAACTGAAGCTGATAGCTCTCACGAGTTTGATGAAGATACACTTCATATGCGTCAATTACTTAAAACAAAATTAACAGACCTAGAATTATCGGTGAGAGCTTTGAATTGCTTGAAGACTGCTGAGGTTGAAACACTAGGTGAGTTAGTTTCCTTTAACAAGTCTGATTTATTGAAGTTTAGAAACTTTGGTAAGAAATCATTGACTGAGTTAGAAGAAATGGTTTTGGTCAAAGGTTTAAATTTTGGAATGGATGTAGCTAAATTTAATTTAGATAAGGAATAGTAAAATGAGACACGGAAAGAAATTTAATCATTTAGGTAGAAAAACAGCGCACAGAAAAGCTATGCTATCGAACATGGCTTGTTCGCTTATCGAACACAAGCGTATCAAAACTACCGTAGCTAAAGCAAAAGCGCTTAGAAAGTTTGTTGAACCTTTAATCACTAAGTCTAAAACAGATACTACACATTCTAGAAGAATTGTTTTTAGTCACCTTAGACAAAAAGAAGTTGTTACTGAATTATTCGGTGATGTTGCCTCTAAAGTAGCTACAAGAAACGGAGGTTACACAAGAATTCTTAGAACAGGTAATCGTTTAGGTGATAATGCCGAAATGTGTTTCATAGAGCTTGTCGATTATAACGAAACCTATGTTACTGATAAGCCTAAGAAAAAGGCTAAATCTACTAGACGTTCTGGTGGTTCTAAAAAAGTCTCTGCCGCTACACCCGCTGTAGAAGAAGCTGTAGTTGTTGAAGAAACTAAATCGGAAGAAACAGTTGTTGAAGAAACTAAATCGGAAGAAACAATTGTAGAAGAAACAAAAACTGAAGAAGTAGTAGCAGAAACAATTGAAGCACCAGCTGCTGAAGTAGTAGCAGAAGAAACTTCTGAAGTTAAGGAAGAAGAAACTAAAGAAGAAAACAACGCCGAAGATAATGAGACAAAAAGTGAGTAATCTCACATATCTGTCTTAAATACTAAATCAAGGGATAGGCGTTAGCGTTTATCCCTTTTTTTTATTTTTATGAAGATGAAATACAAAAGTAAATCAGATGCAGTTCTCTTACTAGAAGATGGAACTGTATTTTTTGGAAAATCTGCTGGTATGACTGGTACAGCTACTGGTGAGATTTGCTTTAATACTGGAATGACAGGCTATCAGGAAATATTCACTGACCCATCTTATTTTGGGCAAATTATGTTGACTACTAATGCTCATATAGGTAACTATGGTATTCATTCTGATGAAGTAGAATCTGACAAGATGAAAATTTCAGGATTGATTTGTAAGAACTATAATCTTAATTATTCAAGACCTGATGCTGAAGAATCCATTCAAGACTATTTTGAGTCTGAAGAAATGGTAGCTATTTCGGATGTTGATACTCGAGCTTTAGTTAGACATATTAGGGATAAAGGTGCAATGAATGGAATCATTTCTTCTGAGACTACTGATATTGAAGCTCTTAAGGAAAAATTAAATCAAGTACCTTCAATGGAAGGGTTGCAGTTATGCGATAAAGTGTCTACAAAAACACCTTATTTCTTTGGAGAGGAAAATTCTAAATTCAAAGTAGCCGTATTAGACTTTGGAGTTAAAAGAAATATTTTAAAATGTTTGGCTGATAGAGGATGTTACTTAAAAGTATACCCTTATAATACACCATTTGAAGAATTGGAATCTTGGAATCCTGATGGATACTTCCTGTCAAATGGACCTGGAGATCCATCTGTAATGCCTGAAGTTATAGAACATGTAAAAAAGATTACTAACACTATGTTTCCAGTCTTTGGTATTTGTTTAGGTCATCAAGCTCTAGCAATTTCAGAAGGTATTTCGACCTACAAAATGCATAATGGTCACAGAGGAATAAATCACCCTGTACAGAATTTAGAAACAGGAAAATGTGAAGTAACTTCTCAAAATCATGGTTTTGGTATAAAAGCCGAAGATGTTGAAAAGCATCCTAATGTAGAAGCAACACACATTAATTTAAATGATAAAACAGTTGAAGGCATAAAAATCAATGATAAAAATGCTTTCTCTGTTCAATATCACCCTGAGTCGTCGCCTGGTCCACACGATTCAAGATATTTATTTGACCACTTTATTAACCTTATACAAGAACACAAAAAGTAATGAGTAGAATAGTTGCAATACATGCAAGACAAATTTTAGATTCAAGAGGTAACCCTACTATTGAAGCAGATGTAATCACGGAGAATGGAATAATGGGTAGATCTGCAGTGCCATCAGGAGCATCCACCGGAAAGTACGAAGCGGTTGAATTAAGAGATGGTGATAAAGGTGTTTATGTAGGTAAAGGTGTTTTAAAAGCAGTACATAATGTAAATACTGCAATTGCTGAAGAACTAAAAGGTATGTACGTCAGTGATCAGGCTTCTATTGATTCAGCAATGATTCGTTTAGATGGTACAGAAAACAAAGCAAATTTAGGTGCTAATGCCATGCTAGCTGTATCTATGGCAGTAGCAAAAGCAGCAGCTCAAGAGAATGGACAGCTACTATTCAATTATATAGGAGGCATGAATGCACGTACACTTCCTATTCCTATGATGAATATTTTGAATGGGGGTTCGCATGCTGATAATAGTATCGATTTCCAAGAGTTTATGGTTATGCCATTAGGGGCTAATTCTTTTAGTGAAGCTTTAAGAATGGGGACAGAAGTTTTTCATAACTTAAAGGAAGTATTGAAGTCAAAAGGATTCTCTACAAACGTTGGCGATGAGGGTGGTTTTGCGCCAAATTTAGGCTCTAATATTGAGGCTGTAGAAACTGTTCTACAAGCGATTGAAAAAGCAGGTTACAAGCCTGGCGATGATATGTATATAGCTATGGATGCAGCTGCTTCAGAATTTTATAATGCTGAAGAAAATGTTTACCATTTCCACCAATCGACGGGTGATAAATTAACACCATCAGAAATGGTTGGCTATTGGAAAGAATGGTCTGAAAAATATCCTATTCTATCAATTGAAGATGGTTTGGATGAAGACGATTGGGACGGTTGGAAACAGCTAACAGATACCATTGGAGATAAAGTACAATTAGTAGGAGATGATTTATTTGTTACAAATGTTAAACGTCTATCTAAAGGTATTGACTCTGGAGTAGCAAACTCTATATTAGTAAAAGTAAATCAAATTGGTACTTTAACTGAGACAATGGAAGCAGTAGAAATGGCTCAAATGAACTCATACACTTCAGTAATGAGCCACCGTTCAGGTGAAACTGAAGATACTACTATTGCAGATTTATCAGTAGCATTAAGTACTGGGCAAATTAAAACTGGTTCTGCTTCTCGTTCGGATAGAATGGCTAAGTACAATCAGTTACTTAGAATTGAAGAAGTGTTAGGTGACGAAGCGAAATATTTGGGAAAATCATTTAAGTTTTTAAAATAAAAAATATGTCAGACAAAGCTGAATTACATTACAATGGGAATGTGTATCAACTAACAATAGTTGAAGGTACACAAAATGAAAAAGCCTTAGATATTAGCCGACTAAGAGGTGAATCAGGACTTATAACTTTAGATAAAGGGTTTAAAAATACTGGTTCTACAGAAAGTGCTATCACTTTTCTTAATGGTGAAGAAGGCGTATTAAAATACCGTGGTTATTCTATTGAAGAACTAGCCGATAAATCAAGTTTTGTTGAGGTATCTTATCTTTTAATTTACGGCGAGTTGCCGACTACTAAACAGCTTAAGTCTTTTCAAGAAGAGATTACTAACCATACCTTAGTACACGAAGATGTAAAATCTATTTTAGATGGTTTTCCATCCAAGTCTCACCCTATGGGAGTGCTATCATCTTTAGTATCTTCTTTGACGGCTTTTTACCCTATGTCATTAGATCCTAATCGTTCAGCTAGTGAAGTAAATGGAACAATCATTCGATTATTAGCTAAGTTACCAACTCTTGCAGCTTGGAGTTATAAAAATAGAATGCGTCAACCGGTTGTATATCCTAACAACAGTTTAGACTATTGTTCTAACTTTTTAAGAATGATGTTTGCTTTACCTACTGAAGAATATCAAATCAATCCAGTCGTAGCTAAAGCTCTTGACAAGTTATTAATTCTTCATGCTGATCATGAGCAAAACTGTTCAGCTTCTACTGTGCGTATAGTAGGTTCATCACATGCAAGTTTATATACATCAGTATCAGCAGGTATAGCTGCTTTATGGGGGCCATTACACGGTGGTGCAAATCAAGCTGTTATTGAAATGCTAGAGAATATACGAATAGATGGCGGTGATATTGAAAAATACGTAGCCAGAGCAAAAGATAAATCAGATTCGTTCCGATTAATGGGATTTGGTCATAGAGTTTATAAGAACTTTGATCCAAGAGCTACTATTATTAAGAAAGCTGCAGATGATGTTTTAAAAGAATTAGGAGTTGATGACCCAGTTTTAGATATCGCTAAGAAACTAGAAGAAATAGCTTTAAACGATGAATATTTTGTAGCTAGAGGATTATATCCAAATGTTGATTTTTATTCAGGAATCATTTATAGAGCATTAGGTATCCCTACCGATATGTTCACTGTTATGTTTGCCATCGGTAGACTTCCAGGTTGGATAGCTCAATGGAAAGAGATGAGAGAGAATAATGAACCTATAGGACGCCCTCGCCAAGTATATACTGGTTATACTTCAAGAGATTACGTTACGATTGATAAGCGTTAAAAATTGATTAATAATAACTATTAAAAAAAAGGTCGTCATATAAGACGACCTTTTTTTATTTTTGTACCATGGCTTAC
>Ga0209503_10000704_pt1 | contig 18873 bp, 11 predicted proteins | sample SouAtlMetagenome_2_FD_187448 | JGI IMG/M metagenome (GOLD analysis project Ga0209503, IMG submission 187448) | Marine eukaryotic phytoplankton communities from Atlantic Ocean - South Atlantic ANT15 Metagenome (SPAdes) (version 2) | ecosystem: Environmental > Aquatic > Marine > Oceanic | place... | reverse complement strand
CGCATCTGTGGCGTTCACGCTTTGCACCCACGCTTGTTCGCGTGCAGGGTTGGGCATGAGCGTCCAGTGACGCACTCCAAGGTCCTGTACAGCATCACCTCCGCCATTCAATGCGTTGACGATGCCGCGGAATTCTTGGTGGTACAGGTTGGCCACACGAGCGTCGTGCACAATCACGGTGTTCTCGTCGTTCACGTTTTCCGCGCTCGAAGACCAGTTGTGCGATCCTGTGATGACAAGCGGATCTGACCCTACCTCGCTGTGGTCGACAATGGCGTACTTGTGGTGGCAGTCGCCGCTCACGTCGTGGGCGTAGGCTTGTACGCCGTTGCTGATCAAATTGTCAAACTCACTGCCCGTGGTGTTGACTTGCTCGATGACCCCGATGGGGCTGACAAAGAAGCTTTGGTTGAGCTCCACAATGGCACCGCCCAAGTCGTCTCGTGTCAAGGTCAACAAGGCAAACTCAAAGTTGGCGTTGGCGGCCTCGATTTCGGAAAGAATCGCCGCGTTGGTGCCGTCCGTGGGCGAGAAGTACAACTCCACAGGGCTGCCTCCCACGAGGAAGTCCACCGGCGTATTCCACGATTTGTCAGCACCGAACTTGGCATTGGCCGCGTCGGGCGTCATGCCCTCTGCGCCCCACATTTCTTCGAATTCCATTTCGTAAGCGCGGGCCAAACTTTGGTCTTCGAGCACAATCACGTTGTTCAAGTCGCTGACAAGCTGACCCGTTGTGAGGTTCGTGGAACCCGTCAACACAAACGCAGACTCGGCATGGTCCGCATCGCCAATGATGAACTTGTTGTGCATGCCGCTGCCTTCCCCATCTGTGCGAGGATGTGTAACGACGGAAGCATCGAGGCTGCTGAGGCCGATGTTGGCGTTTTGACCTTCGTAAATCCAACGAATCTGCACGCCATTGGCGGCGGCGGCATTCACGGCATCTTCCACGGTTTGGTCGTTCAAGTTGTAGGCCGCCACGTCCAGCGTGTGCTGCGCGCTCATGATCCACGCGGCCACCGTGTCGTTCATGTCTGTGCCGAGTGACAAGGCCAACTCCTCCGTGGCCACACTGTGGTCCACTGGGCCGTTGAAGTAGACGTGCATGTCTCCTGAGCTTTCCGACACTGTGGCGTAGGTACGAATGGTGGACACCGCAGAAGAGCCATCCTCCAATGTGGACACCGCCCGGGCGAAGTAGATGGTGCCGGGCTCCAATCCCTCCAAATTCACAAAGTGACTTGGCGTGTTGCCTGTGATGGCAGAAGCCGTCAGTCCCAGGTCTTCCGTCAGACCGTATTCCACAGTGCCATCGCACGCCAAATCCGTGGTCCAAGACAAGGTGAAGCTCGTCGTGGCCAAGTTGGTTTGGGACACCGGAGAGGTGTAGCACAGCGCCGAAGCGGGAATCAAGTCCACCGGGCCACGAGGAAGCAATTGGTAGCCGCCAAACCCGTCAAAAGAGAACTGTGAGATGATGCCGAGCATGTCTACTTCACACCCCGTCAACTCCTGCCCCACCATGCTGTTGCTGGTGCGAACGTAGATCACACCGGACTCTCCTGCTGAGGTAAAATCGTAAGTGTTGTTTCCTGTGATGAAGGTGCCAGCAAGGGGGAACGTCACCCCATTGATGCGCACGAGTTGACCTTCGAGATCTTCCCCCATTTGGGAAGGGGTGATCTCGAGTGGGGTCGGCAAAGTACCTTGCCCAAAAAACGACACGTCCGTCAAGTTCGGGCCCACTTCGAGCAAACCGTTGTATTCGGTGATCTCTCCAGTCACAGAAAGGCTGTCGCCAATCTGTGGCGTGGCTTCCCATGCGGACCAATCCTGACCTGGATAGAGGGCGATGCCTGCTGTGGAATCTTGGAGGTAACGCACCGAACCGAGGTTGTCGTCGCTTGTCACCACCCCGGTGACCGTCACGGTTTGTCCAATGTTGTAATTCTCGCGCATGTCGAGAATGTTTTCTTGGGCGACCAATGCGGTCGACCCCAAGAGGGCCGTCAAGGCCAATGTCAGTTTCAAATTCATTCCTTGGGAGTTCTGTTCTGGAGTCCTTTCAATTCGAGTACGGCACTCAAACGCACCATGCGCGGAGGGCCAACAAACACTTCGGCACGACCACTTCCCCCCTCCAAACCGTAGCCGTTGGCCGCGTATTGAGAGTTGTTGGTCGCGTCCGACACGTAGAGTACATCCAAAGCGTTGGTCACGCTCAATCGCAAACGGAGGCGGGCGTTGTCGGATACGTCAAACGACGTCCCCGCATTGAAGTTCAAAAGAGAATAAGCCGGTGTCACCCACACGTCCTTAGGCTCCCCCTCGGTGATCACATCACCTGGAGAGAAGTTGGCGTAATGCTGCCAGAAATAGGTGTTCCGAATGGAGAAGTAGGTGCCTCGCTTGGGGGAGTACCGGGCGGCCAAGGAGATTTGGCGTTGTGCCGCATCCCCCACCTTGACTCCATCCAGATTCACCAACGTGTCGGCGATGGCGCCGTCGTCCAAACGCGTGATGAACGCATTGGTGGTGCGGTTGATCAAGTCCACGCTTTCGTTGCTGGTCCAACGCCAGTTTCCGGCGGAGACCACCCCTTGGAGGTTGAACTTGCTCGAGGGGTCGTAGGAGAAATCCCACTCCACCCCAGAGTGAACCGCATCTGCGTTCAACAAATTGTAGCCGAGGTTTCGGTCCACATCGTCGATGACCGACAACGCCACCTCTCCCCACTCCTCGGCGCTTGCGTTGCTTTCTGCAAGTTCAATCATGGCCTCACGGCCCGCCACGGTGGACGTGTCCGCGTAGACCGACAAATTTTCGTCTTTCCACAACCCTGACACGCCGTAGAAGCGGTTCACGGGCTTGTTCTCCCATCCTGTGCGGTACGCATTGATGTTGGAGGCAAACTTGCCACGGGCGTATTTGACCCCGACTTCCACGGCCTTCACATATTGGTTTTCATACCCCTCAATGACGTTGTTGTTGATGTCAAATACCGAGTTGAACAGCGGTGCACGGTTCAAATACCCCATGTTGGTGTAGGCATTCAACCACTCGTTGATGTTGTAGTTGCCACCTGCTTTGATGGTCGCGCTGTTCAACCGCACCCAGTCGGTGGTGTAGGTGGACAAGCCTGGATGATCCGCCGTCAAGAACGTCGTGTCCATCAGCCATTCCGTGTCACCCAACACGCGATACTCGTCTCCGGAGCGCACTTCGTACGTGGTGTCGTTGAGGGTCACCACGTTGGGTCGGAAGTAGTCAATGGCGCGGTACCAGCTCTGGGCGCCAGACACGTTGATGAAGGCCGAGTAGTTGTACTTGTCGAGTTCAAACTGGAAGTACGAACCGCCCCAAGCGACCTGGCCATCGTCATTGTAATAGTACTTGTCGCCCGTCCGCAAGGGGGTGTCGAAGTCCGAGTTTTGGTCCCGACGATCGTCTGGCGCATCGTAGTAATCGGCCCCAAACATGTCCCCGAGCGTCCGGTAGTGGCTGCCCGTGTAGTGGCGTGCGTCGATGCCCGCGCTGAAGGTCAACTGGTCCGTCAACGCGGAGTTGAAGTTGGACAAGGCCCCAAACCACCGGTGATCATTGTGGGCAATGCGAATGAAGTTGGAGCCTTTGCGCTCGCCGTTTTCATCCACATTGAGTCCGTTGGGCCCAAACTCAAACAACTGGTGCGCATCCCACGTGCCTTGCAAGTCCAACGTGCCGTCGGCCAATCGCTGCCCTGGCGTGCTGGCCAAGGCCTCGCCCCCGCCACTGCCAAAGCTCGCATAGGCGGTGGTTGTCAACGTCGATTTGTCCGACAAGCTCCACACATCACGCACCGTGACGATGGGCTTGAAGTATTGGTTTTGACGGGGGTTGTGGCGTCGCATATCCCCAAACGTCGTGTCCACCTGCCCAGTCTCTTCATTGTAGTTGTAGAACACCTCTTGGTAGTTCACCATGAACTCGTTGAAGCTGCGTCCGCGGTTGACGATGGACGTTTCAGACAGTCCATCCACCACCTCATCGTATTCGTCCACGCTGGCTTGTCCCTCCTCGGCAATCAACTGTTGGGCCAGGTCGGTGTCGTATTCGTACACCTGCATTTGGTAAGAACGCTGGCCGTGACGCTGAGGAGCGCCAAACGTCGTGAAGCTCAAGTTGTGGTTGCCCACGGTCTTTCTCCCCTTGAGGTAGTACGCGTAGGCTTCCGATTCCAAACCGTCCGCGAAGCCTTGGTTGGATTTATAGGACCCGACAAAGTGGAGGAATCCCTTTTCCTGGTTGCCAAACACGCCGCTCAGGCTGTTTCTGTAATACCCGTAAGACCCTATCTCAGCCTGGTAGTTGATGGATCCATTGGCCGACTCGTCGCCACCCGTCAAAATGTTGATGGTTCCACCCACAGAGGGGATGGCGAGCTTGCTGGCACCGAGGCCGCGCTGCACCTGAGTCGTACGCACGACGAGGTCCAATCCGGCCCAGTTGCTCCAGTATACCCAACCGTTCTCCATGTCGTTCATGGGGACTCCGTCCACCATCACCGCGAGGTTCGTTTGGTCAAACCCACGAATCGTGACTCTGGCATCCCCGTCACCCCCACCCTGCTGCGTGGCGTACACACCGGGCGTGGTGTTCAACACGAGGGGCAGGTCGCGACCGGCCAATTCCTCTTGGATTTGTGCGGGCAAGACGTTGGTGAACGCCACAGGCGTTTTCCGAGAAATCACCACATCTGCCGCGACCACAGCCTCCTCCATGATGAGTGTCTCCATCCGAAAGCGAACCGAAGTCGAAGCGCCTTCACACTCCACTTGGCGGACTTGGCTGGCGTATCCGATGTAGGACACTTCCAACGTGGCCACCCCCTTGGGAACAGGCATGGCAAACACCCCATCGAAGTCTGTGGCCACCACGGCGTTCCCCGATTTGACGTAAGCTCCGATCAGGGGCTCTCCCGTCAGGGCATCTTCAATGACCCCATTGATGGTGCACAGCTGCGCGGCGGCTGTCGTTGCGCATGCCCAAAGCACCAGCGCCACAGCCCTCATCGGCTTCAATCCAAACATGTGATTCCTCACTTGCGAACCACGCGACGAGTCGCGCGGGTCCCGTTTTCAAGCACCACCTCCATCAAGTAGAGGCCGGCAGTCACATCGTCCAAGCGGACTTCTGCCAAGCCCAAGCCATTCACAGCTTGACGGTCCACCTGCTGGCCTGCGAGGTTGTGCAAGACCACTTCGCGAATGGCCGAAGCTGCACTCACCCACACCACGTCGCCTGAAGCAGGGTTGGGGAACACCTTCACGTTCAAAGACGCGGGCTGCTCTAGAATGTCTGTTGTTCCGCACTCACACGTATGTGAGCCGAGGTTCAAAAACACTGCGTCCAAAGTGTAGTTCAACGAATCGTTGGACCAAAGCGTGCCGTCCCACTCGTCGACGACGAGGTATTCGTTCAAGGCATCGGTGTCACCGCCGCTCACACTTGGCTTGCGGATCAACGTGTGGTTTTGGGTCATTTCTGCCCAGCCTGTGGTTCCGGGATCTTCGCCAATCTTTCCAAAGATGTCGATGGGGGTGTTGGTCGAAATTTTCCGAAGCACCATGGCGTCGTTGCCATTGAAGTACATCGTGTTGTTCTCTTCATATACAGGACAAACCCACAAATCCGCAGCTTCTGCAAGCTCATCCCACACGGGCGCTTCGAAGTCCACACCATCGGGGTCTTGCTTGTCCAACACAACGACGACCACGCTGTTGGCCGCGAGCGTGCCTGACAAATCCACCTTCTGATTGTCTTGAGCTGCTGTCGCACCGTTGGAGTAGCGCTCGAGCCGGTAGTCGCTCAAGTCCACTGCTGCATCGGTGGGGTTGTAAATCTCAATGGCTTTGTTGTTGCTCCAACCTTCGATGTATTCGGACATGAAGAGTTCGTCGCACTGCGCCATGGCGGTGATCGAAGTGAGGGCAAGCGCCATCAAAACGAGAGAGTAAAGAGATTTCATCGTATTGGATTTGTCGTTGTGAATAGGGAGCAAAATTACCTCGAAGTATGGTAATTTCGACGAGTTAACCAAAACGCAACGTCATGCTGGTGTTTTCCTCGCCCAAATCGCGTCGAAGCGCCTCTCGCGTTCTCCAACTCTTTCTGTCTTTCTGTCTTTCGCGGCCATGTTTTGGGTGACCCGGTTCTGAGCCTCAAGTCGCCAAGGCCTCATTCCCGGACTCGCGCTTCTCAATGGCGAGTTTGACCTTCTTGGTCAGGCCTTGCCATACGAGCGTGTAACTGTGGTCGACCAATTCAAGAAAGGTCTCCCAAGGGACGTCGCCAAACGGCTCGGGGTGCACGCTGTTCCAATGTTTGGGATTCAAATAGGGTCCTGTGGTAACGCCTTCGAATTGGGCACGCAGCTCAGGGATGCGATCCGGGGCGCATTTCATGCCACACCCCTCAAATTCAAAGGCATCGAGTAGACAAAACATCTTGCCCCCCACCTTGAACACCAGGGTGCGGTCGTCGAAGGGAAGTTCCTCGGTGGCTCCTGGCTTGGCCAAACAATGGGCCCTCAGGCGTGCAACCACACGCTCGTGTGCAGTCATGCAGTCTTGGCCTTCTTGTCCGCAACCGCGTCCAACACTTGGCTCAACATGACGTCCAAGGCAGAAGAATCCAACGCGCTCATCGAGGGGCGCCATTGGTGCAGCAGGTCGTTGACAGGCTCCGCACCCAAGAGGGTCATGGTGGGCTTCAGAGAGTGCCGTGTGGCGGAAATGACATTCCAATCTTGGGCTGCGGCAGCTTCGAGAAGGTTTCGCTTGGATTTGGTGAGCGTCGCCTCGAGCGCCTCCAAAAATTCTTGGTATGCCTGGGGATCGTCCCCAAAAATGGCATCGTACTGATCAAAACGAGGGTGCATCTCCATGTGTTGAAGATACACCCTCGCTGTCATTTGGTCTGTCTCGCGGGTTACTGGTACACGCGCACATAGTCTACAGCCATGAACTGAGGAAACAACGTGGTTTCGTCAGGCGACCCTGGCCAGTTTCCTCCAACTGCGATGTTGAAGATGAAAAAGAACGGGTCGTTGAATGGCGAGTCGAAGCCACTGGTGGCCACGTGTTGCTCTGTCGTCAACTGGAAGTAAGGCTCATCGTTCATCAACCACGTCATGGTGTCCGCAGACCACTCCAACGAAAAGACGTGGTATTCGTCTGAGAACGTCTTTGGAAAGTCCGAGTATGTCACGGCACCCAGATTGGGGTGACCACCACCACTGATGGCGCCCCAGTGCGCGGTGCCATGGACGTAGTTGGGCTGATGACCCAACAATTCCATGATGTCGATTTCGCCGCACTGAGGCCAGCCCACTTCGGTGAAGTTGGCACCGAGCATCCACAAAGCGGGCCAAATGCCCTGACCATACGGAAGCACCGCACGGATGTCGATGCGACCAAACTCGAATTCCTGCTTGTCGCGGGTGATCATTCGGGCCGAGGTGTAGCCCGCCCCATCTTGCATGGCCACAATGAACAGGTTGCCGTCCTCGACAAACGAATTCGCCGGATCCGAGGTGTAGGCTTGGAACTCGTTGTTGCCCCAGCCTCCTGCACCTAGCTCGTGGGTCCAATCGTCCAAGTTGATGACTGTGCCCTCAAACTCGTCGGACCAGGCCAAAGTCATGCCCTCTGGCGGGTTAGACGGCGAGTGTGGGGTGTCATACCCCCCTTCAGGAAGGGAAATGTCCAACTCCGTGTCGTCGTTCAAGATGGTACCTGTGGCCACCTGTTGGTTGCCCTTAAGGTACCCGTTGACGGGATTCGACAACACCACCGTGAACTGCTCGTCAGGCTCCAGGCCCTCGTCAATCACGATGGGCACTTCGATTTGGGCGAGGAGGTCACCTGGCTCAAACACCAGGGTGCCCGTCTGGGGCTCAAAGTCCTCCCCTGCCTTGGCGGTGCCTTCGACGGTTTCATAATCCACCGTGACTTGAGCTGTGTTGCTCGCGTCGAGACGGACCTCAAATCGAAACGTGCTGTTGAAGGTGTTTTCCAATGAGGTGCGATCCGCCACGAATTGAATTTCAGAGTTCGTCGGCTCAGGACCACCACCACAGTCGGAACACCCCACTGCAAGCGCCATCAATCCCAACCCGCCAAGCAGGTTGGTGGACCATGTTGACCGGATCATTCAGCTGCAAAAATCAAGGTGAAGTAACCACTGCCCACGGGGTTGATGCAATCCCCTCCTTGTTGGAGGGCACTCAACACCAGGCGTTCTTCGGTCAATTCTGTGATGGTGTATGTCGGACCTGAATCCCAAACGCCCATCCAGCCGCAAATCTCAGCCGCTTCTGTGGTCAACCCGTTGATGGTGAAGAGGTCCTCGCCGTTGGGGCCCGCCTGCAATTCCAGGGTGTACGTAGAGGGCGCCACCGTCATGGTCGTTTCGATGTATCCATCAAAAGGGTTCATCGTTCCACCATTGTTGTTGTAGATGAACTCTCCGTCCTCTGTGAGCGACCATCGGTCGTCATATTGGAAGTCCACGAGCGCCCCTGCTGGCGACGCATACCACTCCGTCGAACCGGGTTCAGGTCCAATGGCAATGGTGCCGGCGTCGGAGGCAAACTTCCAGGTCTTGGGGTTGTCGCAGCCTGTGAGCAAGGCCAAGGTACCTTCACAGGGAAGTTCCAACGTCTTTTCGATGGTCACACTGTCGGTGAAGTACGCCATGCCACCTGGAGCATGTCCTTGGTAGGAAATGCCATACGTCCCCTCCACGTAGTACACCATGGTGTCCACAGGATTGTTGCTGACTTGACCGTTGCCAAAGTCCCACAAGTGAATGAACACGTCGTCACTGACATCGGCTTCCACCACCACGCGGTTGGAGTCAATGCCCACCACACCGTCCACCGTATCCGGCAGGAAGTACCATGCAATTTCCGCAGAGGGAGGCGCAGGCAACCCCGGGCTCGTCTCCACGTAGGGATCGCATCCCGTCAGCGCCAGAAAGGCTGCTGCGGCAGAGATCAAAGAGGTGCTTTTCAGGTTCATTCGTAGCCGGGGTTTTGGGTCAGTTGACCGTTGGACAAGGTGATTTCCGCGGTGGGAATGGGGAAGCGTTCACTCTTGCCTTCCACAAATGCTCCGAGCACTTCTGCAGCGCGTCCTTGGCGCACCAAATCAAAGAAGCGGTGTCCCTCAAGGCCCAATTCCACGCGACGCTCGTGGTAGATCACGTCGAGCAAGGAACGGCCTGTAAGGCCGGCCAAATTGATGACTTGGCCCGCGGCATTTTCAAATTGAACCGCATTGGCCGTCCCCTCTTTCACTGCAAGCACAGAGGCACGCGCACGAACGAGGTTGAGGGACGCAATGGCCACTGCATCGTCACCTGCGCGATGACACGCCTCCGCATGCATCAACAAGACGTCGGCAAGTCGGATGACACGGTCGTTGGACCCTCCGTTGGGGTTGGGGTCTCCGAAAGGCGCCAATTCTGCGGCAGGATTAAAGTACTTGCGTGGGTAGTATTCGCTGGTCATGCCGGTGGCATCTGCGGTGATGGTGCCCCAGTCCGACGCGTTGTCACCCAGCTCATAGACGGTGTATCCGAGTCGTGGATCAGTCTTTTGGATGACGTCGGGACCGATCTGCTCTTCCCACGTTTCGAATTCGTCCACGAAGTCCTGGGTGGGCAAGTTGAATCCGTAGCCACTGAACGTGCCACGGGCGCGCTGGAAGACATTGGTGTACGAACCTTCACTCCAAAACTGCGCGCCCCAGTTGCCGCCAGAAGTGTTGGCGTATTGGATTTCCCAAATGCTGCCGGGGCCGTTTTCACCACCTTCCGTGAAGATGTTGCCGTAGTTGGGGTCGAGGAAATACTCTCCCGAGCCCACGACCTCTTCGCAACGCGCGCGACACTCTGCCCAATTGCCTTGGTACAGGTGGGCCTTGGCCAACAAGGCGTTGGCCGCACCACGCGTGGCTCGGCCTGTTTGTGACGTGCCGTAAGCACTCTTGGCAGGCAAGTTGGCCACGGCCTCTTCGAGGTCGGCGACGATTTGGGCCCAGATTTCATCCGCCGTCACACGGGGCTGCGCATACTCCGAAGGCGCCAAAGGACGCGTCACGAGCGGCACACCACCAAACGTGGTGACGAGGTTGAAGTACCAGTAGGCACGCAAGAACTGCGCCTCTCCGAGGTAAGCAAGCTTGGTGAACTCGTCCATCTCAACACCGGGAATGTTCTCCAAGGCGAGGTTGCAGTACGTGATGCCCTTGTAGGCCGTTTTCCACTCCCCGAGCACAATGCCGCTGGAAGGATCGCCGTAAAAGCCCTCGAATTCGAGCAAGTCGGGCTCGTCGGTGTCGCCGGAGCCTCCCTTGTCGGCATCGTCGCTGACAATGTCACCGAAGTACCAACGGAAGTGCGCACCGTCTGAGATTTCGACCTGCAAGGGTGCGTAGCAGGCGATGGTGGCCGCTTCCGCGTCTTCCGCCGTTTGGTAGAAGTTGCCCGCAGAGCTGCCGATGTAGGGGTCACGATCCAAGAAGTCCTTGGAGCATCCCGTGTTGAGGAGCACGAAGACCATGAAGGTCAGCACGCCCATCCATGAAAGGGTTGTTGCGTAGTATTTCATCAGAACGTCACATTGATGCCCAGGTTGTAAATCCGGGGAGATGGGTAGAATCCGCGGTCAATGCCGATTTCCAGCGTGCCACGGGTGCCAATTTCAGGATCCAAGCCTGTGTACTTCGTAAACGTAAACAGGTTGTTGGCACTGGCGTAGATGCGGAACTTGGAGATGCCGACGCGGTCCAAGACATCCGGCGGCAGGGTGTACCCCACCATCAACGACTTCACCCGCAAATAGGAACCGTCTTCGATGAAGCGGTCCGACACGCGGCTGTTTTGGTTGAGGTCCGAGTGGGTCACACGAGGCATCTCGTTGGTCGACCCCTCCCCTGTCCAACGTTCCAAGGCCGAAATCGGCAAGTTGGTGGTGTTGAGGTCGTAACGGAACATGCCTTTGTAGATGTCGTTTCCGTGGCTTCCCTGCAAGAACAAGTTCACGTCGAAGTTCTTGTACTTCGCGCCGGCCGTGAAGCCGAAGGTGAAATCAGGGTGCGGGTTGCCAATGACCACTTTGTCTTCATTGTTGATGACACCGTCGCCATTCTGATCCACAAAAATGACATCACCCGCCACTGCGTTGGTCTGGCTGGTGTCTGCCATGGCCTCCTCGTCGGTTTGGTAAATGCCTGCCGTTTCAAAACCCCAGAAGGTCGCGATGGGCAAGCCGATGTCCGTGATGGCCACGAAGTCTCCTGAGCCAAACACGTTGCCCGTGAAAATGGGCTGGTTCAAGCTGTCGACAGGCGCCCCAAGGTCGGTGACTTCGTTGCGGTACGCGGAAATGTTGCCGTTCAAGTTGTAGGTGAAGTCTCCCCCACCTCCTTGGTAGCCGACCGCCAGTTCCGCACCGCGGTTGCGTGCAGAGGCCACGTTCGAGGGACCTGGCTCCAAACCGGCTGTGCCAGGGTTGGGAACGTAGGCCAACATGTCGATGGTGTTCTTTTCGTAGATGTCGAAAATGAGGTTCCAACGCCCATCCAAGAAGTCCGCGTCCACACCGAAGTTGATTTGCTCACCCGTTTCCCACTTGAGGTCTGGGTTGGCGATGGCCACAGGACCTGAACCGATGATTTGGTTCTGCTCTTGGCCAAACGTGTAGTTCAATCCGTTCACGATCACGGGATTGTACGCGTAGTCACCGATTTCAGCGTTTCCGTTGCGTCCCCAGCTTCCGCGAACCTTGAAGAAGTCGATCCAGTCCTTCTCGTCGAACCAAGGACGCTCGGTCAAGTTCCAAGCCGCAGAGAACGAGGGGAACAATCCGAAGCGGTTGTTCAACCCAAAGCGTGACGAACCGTCGTAGCGCAAGGTGCCCATCAATGACCACTCTTTGCCGAGGTCGTATGTGGCACGGACAAACTGTCCGATCCACGCAGTTTCGCTGATGCCGTCGCTGGCCCGTGGGATTTGGGGCTCCACGTTCAAGCTGTTGCTCAAGAACGCGTAGGTGGGGTCGTTCGTCGCCAAGCTGTCACGTGAAGCCGTGATGCTCGTGGAGCGAGACTCCAAGGCAGAGTAACCTGCGATGACCTGGAGATTGTCTTCGTTCTCGAACTCTTTGGTGTACGTGACGGTGTTCTCCCACTGCCACGTTGACCACTTGTTTTCCGCTCGAATCAAGGAGTTGACCTCGCGGAATTCGGTGGCGGGACGGTTGGGATCCCCGGGAAACAATGCCAAGTCGTAAGCTGGCAAGAAGATGTTCTGAGATCCCAAGGCCAAATCCACATTGACCGAAGAACGGAACTTCAGGTTGGGCGTCAAGCCCATTTCCCCAAAGACGTTCCCCACAAATCGGTTGGTCGTCCAGTTGTCGTACGTCTGCTCGATTTGGTTAATGGGGTTCACGATGTCGCTGTCGATGTAGTCCGTGTACGCGTACTGACCGTCGGGACGGGTCACCGGCGTGACGGGGTCCATGTTCAAGGCGCGAACCACAGGCGTGGCGAATTCGTTGTTCACCGCGAGGGCGCTGCGGTTGATGTTGGTGAAGGTCACGTTTTGGCCCACCTTGATGCGATCTCCAGCTTGTTGCTCGGAGTTCACACGGAACGTGGTCCGCTCAAAGCGGCCTTTCTCCCCCCCGATGATGCCATCTTGGGAGAAGTGACTCGCACCCATGGCCATGCTCGATGTCTCTGTACCGTTGGTGTAGAGCACGCTGTGGTTGGACATGGGGGCACGTTGGAACATGGCCTCTTGCCAGTTGGTTCCCTGGCCCAAAGACGCGGGATCCGTCAACCCGGGCAACGCCGCCAATCCGGCAGCCGAGCGGCTTTCGTTCATCAACGTCGCGTACTCCTCTGCACTCAACAAAGCCATGAATTTCCAAGGCTCTTGCATGCCGACGTAGCTGTCGTAGGTCAAGGTCGCCTTGCTTCCGCGTGATCCTTTTTTGGTCGTGATCAACACCACTCCGTTCGCACCACGCGCACCATAAATGGCCGTCGACGCCGCATCCTTCAAGATGCTGATGCTTTCAATGTCAGAGGGGTTCAAGTAGTCAATGCCTCCAGAAGGAATGCCGTCTACGATGAACAAGGGATCTGAGTTGTTGATCGAACCGAGACCACGGATGCGAATGGTCTGCGTGGAACCAGGCTGACCCGAGTTCTGCGTGACCTGCACCCCAGCCGCACGGCCTTGAAGGGCCTGTTCTGTGCGCAAGATGGGGATGCTCGTGGCTTCCTTGATGTCGACAGTGGTCACCGCACCAGAGATCTTGCTGCGCTGCTGGTTGCCGTAGCCAATAACCACGGCTTCTTCCAGTCCAGCCACGTCAGGCTGAAGCACAACCTTGAGGTCAGACACCGTGTTGGCCACGGTCAGCTCTTGGCGGAGGTACCCGATATACGAGAACACCAACGTGGCCCCGGGCTCAGCCGTCAAGGCAAATTTTCCGTCCAGGTCGGTCGCCGTTCCGGCATACGACCCTTTCACGGTCACCGTAACGCCGGGCAGGGGCATGTCCCCATCCACGACCGTTCCTCCGACCGAAATCGTTTGGGCCAAAAGCCCTGAGCTTGCTCCGAAGAGCAAGACCAGGGCCATCAGCGATGAGATGCGTTGAATCATTTCACGAAGCTCCAGGAAGCGCGCGCCTCCTCATTTGAGATTTGGATGGTGTACACACCGGCGTTCCATGACGCGGCGTCCAACACCAAAAGCTGTTGGTTTGGCAACATTTGCGTGCTTTCGATCAAGCGACCTTGAACGTCGCGAATGTCCACGCGTGCAGCTGTGTTTAATGGCGTCGCCAAACGCACATTCAATGCGTCCGTGACAGGCACAGGGAACAGCGAACCTTCGAGGGCAGTGAATTCCACAATGCCATCCACGGTCATGGTCAAGCTCGCAGTTGCCGTGCAGCCGTTGGCGTCTGTCACAATCGCAGTGTACAAGCCTCCTGACAAAGAATCAGGGTTGGCTTCCATGCCGGTCATGTTGTTCCAAACGACGTTGTATTCAGGCGTACCGCCAGTGACCGTGGCTTCCGCCTGTCCATCGCCTGCGCCTGAGTCCTCAGCCAGGATGGAAACGTCAATCACAAGCTCATCGGGTTCACCAATCGTGAAAGCCGTTTCGCTGGAGCAACCGAGCGTGTCTGTCGCCACAAAAATGTAGTCTCCTGCAGGAAGCGTTTCTCCCGCTCCGAGCACTTCGACTGTGATCAATCCGTCATCCAAAAGGAGCATTGTGGCCGAATCCAAAGAGAGCACGCCCTCGCCACCGAAGCAAAGAGCGTCCTCCACAGTCAACTCCACAACTGGACCGTCACCAAACACGCAGCTGCCGTCGTCTTCCGTGGCTGCCGCATCGTAGTTGCATGCTGTGGCGTCCGTGCAACCGGGCACAGGCTCGGCGTTGCAAATCGTGCAGAGGTCCCAACACACCGCAGGCAACGTCACCACCTCCGTCACCTCGATCACGCGGTTGACGTACTCGCCTGGCGCGGTCGTGCAGCTTTCGCTTCCGTCAAAGGCCTCGTCAACGCTCCCATTCAAACGAAACTTGAACTCTTGAGACCCTGCACCCAGGCTGATTGTGGTTTCCCAAATGCCATCGGCATTGTCGTCGCTGAGGCCATTTGAAAAGGGATCCCAGCCGTTGAATGTCCCAAAAATTTCGGCCGACGTCACGGGACCGCCGTATTCTGAAACGTCCAACTGGAACGTCACCTCGAACTGATCCACTGACACGTTGCTGTCATTGCACGTGCCGTCGCATGTGCCGTAGTAGTCGTTCGCCACGGTACCGGCGTTGATTTGACGGTTGGCATATCCCGCATAGTCTGTCACAGGCGCGCAATTCGCACCGTCGACCATGTCGTTCACCAAGTTTTCTTGGTCGGCAAATCCGTTGATGGCGTACTTGTATTCCACCACACCAGTCAACTCTGCAACTTCCACGGTGTACACGCCGTCCCCATCGGGGTCAGTCATCGTGTTGTACGTGTCATTTGCACACCAACCGCACCAGGGGCCGGTCACAAACACGTTTTCAAAGCCCTCAGGGGCACAGGTCATGTCCACGTTGAACGTGGTTTGGGCTTGCACACCCATCGCGAGGAGGGCTGCAGCAGCCAGGGAGAACAATTGTTTCATGGATCGTATGATTATTTCTTCAATTCAAATTCTGTGAGTTGGTCTTTCACGCGTAAGCCAAAGGTGCCCGGCTCAACCACGTGCTTGAGTTCGAGTCCGACAAAACCAAGCATCGTTGTTGGGACGCGTAACTGAACCTGTTTTGTTGCACCGGCGCCCACAAAAACGCGTTTGTAGGCCCTGAGTTTCTCCATGTTCGGAGTAATGGACGCGACGCGGTCTTGCGCAAACAACATGACCACTTCAGCACTGGTGCGATTCCCGAGATTTTCAAGGGTCACCTCCACGAGCAATTCGTCACCCATGTGAATGTCACCCTCGTTCAAGATCTGCAAACCAGTGGTTTTTACCTCGCTGTAGCTCAGGCCGTGTCCAAACAAATATTGCGGCCTGAAGGAGCTTTTCTTCGGGTTCCGGTGAACATCCTCTGTCCCTTTGCGATCGTAGGTCACGTGAGATGATGCTTCCCGAGGCCAAGTGAAGGGAAGACGTCCAGAAGGATTGTAGGCCCCACTGAGAACTTGGGCAATCGCAGGTGCACCGAAGTCCCCAGGCAGATAAGCCATCACCACAGCGTCCATGTCTTGCTCGACCTGAGAGAACGTGCGAGGCCGACCTTCGACAAACACCCCCACCACCTGAGTCCCTGTGCTTGAGACTGCGCGCACGAGGTCCAGTTGGTTGTCAGGAAGACGCAAATCACCGATGTTGCCGAAAATCTCTGTGTAAGGCATTTCTCCCAGAAACAACACTGCAACTTCCGGATTGGAACCCTCAATTGCTTGGACCACCCTTTGAATGTCCTCTGCACCGAATTCCATGTCATCTAGCGCTTCAAATGCAATGCGACTGGCCCCAAATTCTTCGCGCAATCCCTCCACGGCTGTCAATCTCCCGGGATTGTTGTAGGCTGGGTTTTTGCCCTGCCAAGTTCCAGACCACCCCCCGTTTAAGGCATTCAATGAGTTGGCCGTGGGTCCCGATACGAAGATCGTACCGGTGCCTCCCAATGGCAACAGAGGCCGATTGGGGTACTTCGCATGGGTTCCTTCGTTCTTCAACAACGTAATGCACTCAAGTGCTGCACGCGCTGCAGGTCCAGCCAAGGCCTGACGTTCCTCTTCTGTAAGTGCTGGAGGCAACTCAAATCCTCCTTCTTCCAAAAGACCAAGTTTCTCCTTCACAGAGAGAATTCGACGAACGCTCAAGTCGATGCGGCTTTCCGAGATTTGGCCTTCTTGCACGAGTTCTTTCAAAAGAACCGGAAATTCAAGGTCCTGCGGCACCATGCTCATGTCAATCCCTGCCAAAATCGCCATTCTGATGGCTTCTTTGTACGTGGCCGCCACACGATGCCTTTTCACCAAGTATTTGATGTCCTCCCAATCTGTCAAGACCAATCCCTCAAAACCAAGCTCACCTCGAAGGATGTCTGTCAGCACGAAGCGATTGACGTGCGTTGGAATGCCATTCATCTCCCCACTGTTTACCATCACGGTCATCGCACCCGCGTCGACGGACTGCTTAAAAGGTGGTAGAAAAATCTCTCGCAGCTGACGTTCTGGGATGTATGCTGGCGTGCGGTCTTTCCCACTCCATGGGGTGCTGTAACCCATGAAGTGTTTTAGTGTGGCTGCAACTTTGACGGGGCCCTCTTGGAAACCCCGAACCATGGCCTCACCCATGTCGCCAACGAGCATGACATCTTCGCCAAAGGTTTCCCAAAACCTCGGCCAACGAGGGTCACGTCCGACGTCCAATACCGGAGCAAAATTCCAAGGAATGCCACACGCGTCAATTTCTTGCGCTGTCCCTTCTGACATTTTTCGAACCAACGCGGTATCCCATGTTGCCGCCAATGCAATCTGCTGTGGGCCCAAGGCCGCTCCCGATGTGTAAGTTGCCCCATGAATGGCATCGACCCCATACAAAGTCGGGATGCCCTTGGCTGCGATGCTTGCCTCTTGGATTCCAGAAACAAGTTCGCGCCATTGCGCGGTCGGGTATGCATGCCCGCCACAATTAAGAACGCTTCCGATGCGCCTTTCCTGAAATGCAACTCGCAGCTTGTTTTGATCCAAGGTATGGGGCTCGTCGAGAACAACGTAGACGCCGGGTTTATCACTCAGCTCACCTTCACAAAGCATATTCAACGTCAGCTGAGTCATTTCTCCCACCTTGTCGTCCAATGTCATTCCAGCCAATAAAGATTCCACGGCAGCTGAACCGCGAAATTTCTCAAGCTGTGAATCCGTGACCCCAATGTGGGCCCCGTCATTGTTACACGACGTTCCCAACAAAAGCCACACCAACGCCAGCGCACAGGCGACCACGCAATCGCGTCGAGCGTTGTTAGAGCATAAGATGGATGCGAAGAAAAGACGCATTGAATCGTACGGCTTGGGCAATGAGATCAGGTGGGACGCCGCTAATCAGAGGAAATCATTGTTCACTCAAGCTTGAATTCAGAGGCGTAGCGCAAGCTACATCAACACATTGAGAAAAGCCGGCTTTTGGGGTACAGAAGAGTGTCTCATTGACGCAAAGAACCCAAATTCTAACTCGAGAGACTCCTCACAGGTGTCGATGGGCCCACCAGTTCATCGCCGTATCCACACCGAGGCGGTAGTCTTGGGCCACCTCTTTGGCTCCCACGGTCCAAGCGTCGGTTTGAAGCGGATAGGGCGGTGCAATTTCCTCCCATGTCCGGCCATGGTTGTCGCCTCCACGAAGCAGGCGGTCGACGGTGTCGTTGTACCGCTCGTAGCCTTCCAAAAACAGCTGCGCTAGGACCTTGTTTTGCCGATGCCAGTACATCCCAAAAGAATCAATGTAACTCTGCGAAGCGTGGTCACCCATGGGCCTTGTGCGCACCACCAACATATGCCGACCGCCCATGTCTAAAGCCTTGTCCAGAGGCAACGGATCGGAATACCCCCCGTCAAACATCCACTCCTCGCGAAATTGGACCTTTCCGCGAGTCACCATGGGCAATGACGACGACGCCACGAGCGCGTCCATCCAGTCTCTCCCTTGGGGCTCAATGTATCGAGGCTCCCCCGTTTCTAGGTGCGTCGTCACCACGATGGCTTGGGTGGATTGCTGGGCGACACCCAAGGCGTCCAAATCAAGTGGCGCATGCCGCATAACGTGAGCCCTCAAGTGAGACAAATTCATCAACCCTTCTTTCGACCATGCCGAGGAAAACCGGATGAAAGTGCCGTCTTCGACCAACTCACGTGAGACCCTGTAAAAGTGCTTGTATTGGCCAGACAGGTAGGTGGCCATCACCATGGACCCCGCGCTGACTCCGAACATGCGATCAAACTTCAAGGGCCCCAGCAGGAGCAAAGCATCCATGACACCGGCTGTGAACGCACAGCGCAGGCTTCCTCCTTCGAGGATGAGGGTGTCGTATGGTGGTTTGGGGTTCATGCGCGTCTCTGTAATATAAGACGCAGCGGGGCAATCCAACGTTGCCCCATCACAGGTCCCACTTGGGACATGTGTTGCATTCCCGCTCGGAAGTACCCCACCGAAGGGCCACCCCTGCACTGACGTAATCCGCCCGCCAATCGGTGAACCGCAACGACACAAACACGTCAAGCGCCGAATG
>Ga0209503_10000700_pt1 | contig 18961 bp, 19 predicted proteins | sample SouAtlMetagenome_2_FD_187448 | JGI IMG/M metagenome (GOLD analysis project Ga0209503, IMG submission 187448) | Marine eukaryotic phytoplankton communities from Atlantic Ocean - South Atlantic ANT15 Metagenome (SPAdes) (version 2) | ecosystem: Environmental > Aquatic > Marine > Oceanic | place... | reverse complement strand
CGTTTACAGAAGTGCTGCCGTAAGCTTGAAATTCGTGTTGCTCACAACCGCCGCCGTAATTAACACTAACACGTAATTCATCTCCAACTAATTCAACCTCATTGACCCCAAACAAATCCATTGGGACACCTGATGTCGGGATACTAAGGATTACATCGGGACAATGGTTTGTCTGTTTAGTGCATGAACAAAAACCGAGCAGAAAAAAGAGAACTGTGAAAAAGCGGTTCATCAGTCGCACTTGCAATCTTCCAAAAGCCTTTTGGCTTCACCAGCCTCTCGAAGCTCATCTACAGCATCCATGAGATGCTTCAAGTTCATCCTATCCTGTCTAAATTTTTCCTTGTTACCCTCAGCTCGTGCTAATCGCAGGCTACACTTTAGGTTGCATAGCTCTTGAGCTGCAGTTTCGAAATTCAAAGGCTCAGGCGGAAGGGTGCTGTCAGCAGGTTCATCTGAGGTGCATGCCGCCATTGCAGCAAAAGCCAGAAAGGGAATCATATGTTTAATCATACCTCAAACATAGGCATATCCTCCACCTTCAGCATCGGTACTTCAAGGTTCCTGAGATAGCCTAAGCTCACAGCAAGGCTTGCATGCCCCATGGCTTGCTGCAGTACCGTCAGAGAGCCTGTACGCTTGTAGATCTCGATGGCTCCAGTGTGTCTGAACGAGTACAGCGTTTGATTCGGTTGTAGGAGCTTAGAACGCCTCTTGTATTTCCCCCAAAGCGTCTTGAAGTAATCGCTGTTGTAAGGCCTCTTTGAGCCTGTGAAGATGTTGTCAGTGTGTCCCCCACGTTGGAGGTGCACTGCGATTTGAGGATTCAAAGGCACGATCCTATTCCGACCGCTTTTGTTTCTGCGGCCTGACAGCGAGATGAAGCTCATGTCTTCAGAGAAGTCCCCCCACGTCAACTGGCGGATCTCTTGGTGGGGACGCAGCAAGCAACCGTAGGTGAGCAAGCAGCACAACCATAGATTCTCGTTGTACTCACGGATCTCTGCAAGGACTGCTTGGACATCGTCGAAGGGTTTGTGGAGCGCTGGCGTCTCTTTCATCGGTGAGATCGCCTCAACTGGATTGGAGACCCCTAGAGGCTTTAAAACGTCCGAAAGAAGGCTGCTCATATGCTTCCGCTCCGTGTTGAAGCTGGCAGCTGTGAACGCCTTGGAATGGAGGAACCCAAGGCAGTCTTTGGGGGTGATCTGCGACAGCCTCGCCTTCCCAGATCGAGAGGTCGTCAGGTACACAAGGAGTCTATTTCTTGTTCGGTCGAAGGCCAGCTGGTAAGTGGGCTTGACAGCCTTCTTGAATGCAAACCCCTCGACAGCTTGCTGGAAGGTCATCTCGACGGTAGGCTGTTGTCCCCAACCGTCATGAAGCGCTTGGTGGATTCGAAGCTGAAGCTCTTGGGCGACGATCAGTCGACGCTCAAAGGGCTCTTTGTTGGGGTGGAGATCCAACCCAAAACGTTGTCCGTTGGAGACGCGATGACGCTTTCCTTGGACATAGAAGACGATGGAAAAAAGTTGGTGTTTGTCTTTGGACAAACGAGGCGGGACGAACTGCATTGCTTGACAGTGATGCTGCCAGTGATGCTGTTTTGAAGAAGGTAAGGTGTTGGCTTTGAGAGCTTTGCGGGCTTGTGACCTCTACCATGTCAAGGTAGCGCTCTAACCAGCTGAGCTAAGTGCCCAGAGCGAACGCAAATGTACAGCGGACATCTTGAAGTGCAAGCGTTTTCGGTGGGGCAAAAACCAAAAGGGCAGCTAGGCCGATGTCGTACATTCATGGTTCCCAAATCAAGACCAATGAACCGCTTCTTCACACTTCTCTTCGCTGCTTCTTGCTTGACTGCTGTTGGGCAGGTGCCGGCAGATTCTTTGGACTACTCGAACTACGAGCCGATGGCTCGGGCGGAAATTGCCAGGGTCCATGCCCAATTCGATGAAATCGCAAATCCCTTTGTCGCAGTGTATTTGGGCTCACAATTGCACGACTACTTCTATTTTCCTTTTCAGGGAAAGGATGGAACGGTGTTTGACTTTGCAGACCAAGACAACAACCTTGGTGACATCCCATTTTCTGAGGAAGATGCGCAATTTGAAGGAAGCCCCGGCCATCACCTCGTCGGAAAGAGTTTTCTGATCGAGTGGGAGTATCAACAATCAAAAATTGTGTGTTGCGAAGGGCTAAACAACACTTATCCAGCGATGCTCCCGCGCATCAAAAGCATCGCGCTGCTGGAGGATCATTGATCCAGGCGCTCCCACATCCATGCCACCTCGAACTCTTGTGCGTCTGGTGCGAGGGTGATGAAGGGCAGCGCGCCCGACAAGGCAGAGAGGTACAGCGCCCCGCCCCGTTTCATATCCTCCTGCGACGAGTAGAAAGCCAAGATTTGCCCCTCGGATTCACTCACTTTTACGATTGATATCGAATGAAGTCCACCTGTGGTTTTCATGCGTCCAACAAGGTTGGAGGCGACGCTCGTCACTTTGTCGAAGTGGCCTTTTTCGTATCCAAAACGGGTTTGTCTGAGGTACATTTTTTTGGCAATCGTGGTAATGTTGAACTTGATGCCCGCAGTTTAAAAATTGGGATTGGGGGGACAATCACAGCTTTGTCAAAAAATCAATCGATGACATTGTTCCCTGAAGAGGAGGTGTCAAAATAAGTGCGATATCCATCTCCTACCACGGTGGATCGGGTTTCATCCGCGATGTTGTTGGAACCTCCCAAAATGGAGGATTCGTTTCCCGAAGATTCGTTCCCTGACCCACCTACAATCGTGGTCATGTTGCCTCTTGCGAGGTTGTTCTTGCCACCTAGGATCGTGCAGTTGATGTCAGTTGCTGTGTTGAATGCCCCGCCCGTGACAGTGCAGAATTCACCCCAAATGCTGTTTTCGTAGCCGGCAACCAGACCGCCAAAGGAACTGTAATTGTGATAGCTCCCAATGACAAGATTGTGCGATCCAGTCTTCACATTGGCAAAATCTTCATTGTATCCCACAATCACATTTCCTTTTCCATTGATTTCGCCGTGCGTTTGTCCTGTGCCGCTCACAACTTGAAGGTTGGCTCCTTCAATGAGGACGAGGCCATCTGCGACCGAAAGGTGTTGCTGCAACATCCCTATGTATGCTTGTTGCGCAGCGATGACGGCTTGCATTTCAAGCTGATTTGACATGACTGTCGCCAGGACTTCAGGCAGGCTTTGTTCTCCGACTTCAATGTCGCCAGGTGAAAACGCCGCGCCATAGATGGACAACAAATCCTGCAAATCCATCACCGTGATCAAACTGTCCCCATTCCAATCAGGGTTGTAGGGATAGGTCACGTTGGATTGTGCTGCAGCGCAAAGGCTCGCACCACAAAACATCAGGGCAATCAATCGTATCATCGGTCTTTCATTGAGGACCAATAAGATACAACATAAAATAAGCGACTCGAAGCGCACAAACGCTCGGGCTGCGCTGCAGCGACTTGGGGACACTAAACTTTGCGCTTTCTGAAAATCAGAATGAGATGAAAGATGAGCGACAACATGGTCAGACCAACAGTCAGCATATGTAGGCGCGTCCAAAGTGTCAAGTTGCCCGTATCCATGGCATTGTTGATTGTAGACACCAGTGCGTAGCAGACAACCATGCTCAGCAGCGTAAAAAGGTGAGTGAGGCGACCAAGTTTGTTGTTTTTGGACACGAATAAGCCAAGCAGACTAAGAGCACCGAGGACGCCAAAGAAAAGGGGCCAGATGAACCGGAGAAACAAGGCCGCTGATTCGGTGGACAGAGACACGTTGGCCACTGGCGCAACAATGGCAGATTGAAAAATCACCACGGTGGCAACGACCACGGACAGCATGAGAGAAAGTGGAGCGTATTTCATTGCAGGAGAAAAATCAAGAGAACATCGTGGAATGAGTGGGCATCAGTGTGCAATCGAGGCTTTGGCCACGGAAGCTGAAATCAACAAGAAGAGTGCGAACAGGACGCACACCATGCTTCCAGCAATGGACAGATTAAGCGCAATGGCAAGTCCCAGCCCGAGACAGGCCCCCAAAATTCCAAATGCCATGGACCAACCAATCAATGCTCGCATTGTGGTTGAAATCAAATACGCGGTGGCCGATGGCAAGATGAAAAAGGCCATCACCATGACGGCGCCCACAGCGTGAAATGAGGTCACCGCAAAAAGGCAAGTCATGAACATGAGCCCAACCCGCCACACCACCTTGTTGGTGCCATGAATCTCATGAAATGTGGGGTCAAAGGCTGAAGCGAGCAACGCACGTCTTGCAATCCAAAGGAAAGAGACAATGACCACGGTGGTTATTCCACATTCCCACAAGGCAATGGGCCCCAAATTGAGTCCCGATGGGCGAATCCACAAATCCAAGGGAACGTAGGCCAATTGCCCAAACAAGACACAGTCGGCGTCAATTTCTACCCGATTTGCAAAGAGTGAAATCAGCACAATCCCTGAAGCAAACATGGTGGTGAATACCACGCCAATGGCCGAGTCAACCTTCAATTGCAACACTCTTCGAATCCATCCAATGAGAAGCAAGGAAAGTGCACTTGCGACGAGCGCTCCGATCATCATCGCAAGGGGGCTCCGATGGCCTTGGATGAGGTAGGCCATGACCAATCCAGGAAGAATGGAATGAACGACAGCATCGGCAATCATGGACATGCGTCGCAGCATCATCATGGCCCCCACGAGACCCCCATTGATGGCCACAAGGATGGCCACGGCGGCGATGGCCCAATTCACAGCAGGCGCATTTTGGAATTCAACACTTTGACCAAAGCCACCACCATGAACAGCCCGGTCAATGAAAGCACCACACAAGGTCCCGTAGGGAGGTTGGGCAGCATGGCAGACGCAGAAGTTCCCAGCCAACTGGCAGTGCTGCTGAAGACGGCAGCCATGGCGATCATCCTGAGAAGCGAGTGGGTGAACATGCGAGCGATGGCAGCGGGAACAATGATGAGGGCGGCTACGAGAAGCGCACCCACAGATTGAATGCCGATGCTCACACAAATTGAGACGAGGGCATAAAGCAAAAGTTGTTGGACATGAGGTCGGTGCCCCGAGACGAGTGCGTGACTGCGATCAAAACTGGAGGCAACCAAACTCCTGTATCGGAGGGCGATGAACCCTAAAGCCAAAACTCCGAGGGTTCCGATGACTTTCAAATCGGAGGCCGTGAGCGCTGCGGCATTGCCTAGAAAGACACTTTCCAGCCCATTTTGGTTGGGCAGTTCGGCGCTTTGAATCCATGAAAGAAGGGCAATTCCCACTCCGTACATGCCCCCGAGCACCGCAGCCAGCGCGGCGTCGCGTTTCAGACGGGTACGCTGCAGCACAAAGGTCACAATCAAGGATGAGGCGATTCCCGTGACGGCCGCTCCGAGCGTCAGCCACAACACGTGTCTGGATTCGCTGAACAGGAATCCGAAATACACTCCGGGCAGGCAGCCGTGCGCGATGGTTTCCCCAAAGAGACTGTTGTTCTGGATTTGGAGAAAACAACCGCAAACCGCGCAAGGGAGAGCCACAAGCAGAACGCCAATGAGTGCGTTGAGGTAAATGGGGTTGGCGAACAATTCACTCATGAATCTGAGGAAAAAGATTGGCCGTACACCGATTTCAAGGTGTCAGGCGAAAGGACATCGCGGGGATGGCCCGTGGCAATCAATGAGCCATTGAGCAAGAGCACAGAATCCAAGATGGCCTTCGCATTGCTCAACTCGTGGTGCACGAGAACAATGGTGACACCATTGCCTGCGAGGGTTCGCAATTGCTCAATCATCTGGTCAGTGGCCCTTGCATCGAGTCCATTGAAAGGCTCGTCAAGGAGCAACAAATCGGCCTCTTGTGCAAGTGCCCGGGCCAAAAACATGCGCTGTTGTTGTCCCCCTGACAAAGCTCGAATGTGGTTGTGGCGAAGGGACCACATGTCTACTGCATTTAGGGCAGCTTCAATGCGCTGCTTCATTTCAGCACTTGGCTTTTTGTAGAAGGGCAAATCACTGGTGACCCCCATTTCCACCACGTCGTGAACAGTGATGGGAAAATCCCAATCGATGTCCTCACGCTGAGGGATGTAGCTCAAGGACATCCCGTGTTGGAGGGTGTTTACCCCATTCCAAAGCACTTCACCTGCGGTCGGCGTCAGAATCCCAGCAATGCATTTGATCAACGAGGACTTTCCGCTGCCATTCGGACCCATCACACCTACAATCTGGCCACTTGACAGAGTCGCTTCAACCGAAGTCAAGGCCACCGTATCATCGTAGTGAACGGAAAGATTGCAGATGTCGAGTTGATTCATTTGCCGAGTCCTTCGACAAGCGCACGCACATTGTATTTGACCATGCCGATGTACGTGCCTTCTTCTGTCCCAGCCACGCCTACGTTGTCTGCCAAGAGAGGTTCACCAATGGACACAACGTGACCTTTCGACAAGCATCCGCTTACCACGGCCTCCATGGTTTTCGTGGGGAGCGATTCTTCAACAAAAACGGCTTGGATGTCATTTTCTACGAGGTAGTTGACCATATTCGAGACGTCGTACACACCAGCCTCAATTTCAGGTGAAATTCCTTGAAGTCCACGAACGTCAAATTCAAAGTGTCTGGCGAAATAGGTGAAGGCGTCATGCACCGTGACCAGCACGCGGTTGCTTGTGTCGATGGCCTCAAGTTCTTTTTTGCACCAAGTATCAAGGGCCTCAAGCTGCAGAAGGTATGCTGCCAAGCGATTCTGATATCCCTCTGCACCATTGGGGTCGATGCTCGTCAAGTCCTTCGCCACTCCTTGCGCCGCCATTTTCCAAAGCTCAACGTCGAACCAAAAATGGGGATCTACCTCAGAGCCATGACCTTCTTCATCTTCAATGGTGACGAGCAATGAGTCTGGCAAATGTTGACCCAGCGAAAAAACGTGGTGATTGGGGTCCTTGCCATAATTGCTTAGAATGGCCTCAAACTTGGCCTCAAGTCCCAGCCCACTGTACACCACGGCGTTGGCGCTCATGATTTGGCTTACGTCATCGGGTGTGGCTCTGTAGGTGTGTGGATCAAGTCCCGTAGGGACGACGAAGGTTGTCGTTGCCGAAGAGTCGGACAACGCTTTCACCAAATCAGCCACCATTCCCGTGGTGCAAACGATCGTGAGGTCGTCAGCGTCTTGGTTAGCAGGGAGGCTGTCCGCGCATGAGGACAGACAAATCATGAAGATCAAACTCAGAAAAGGAAGCGATTTTACCATGGTTGCAAAAGACCGGAAAAAACGAATGTTGTTCAATACCATTAATGTGCGATTCAAGATAAAAAGCGGTTGGGAATTGCGGTCTTTCATCCTCGCGATGTCAACCATTTTTTGGGATCGACCGGAGTGCGGTCGCTGCCCACCACTTTCCAAACTTCAAAGTGCAGGACACTGTTGTCGCCCGAGGCGCCACCCACGTTGCCCAGGAATGTGCCCACATCGACGGCATCGCCCTTCTTTACAGGGCAGTTGGTGAGGTTGGTGTAGACCGAGCGGTAGGCGCCGTGTGTGATGATGACACTGGTGCCCGCGCCCGGCAAGTTGAAGACGCTCGACACGGTGCCTTGGAAAATGCTCAGCGCCCGATTTCCCGCTTCTGTGGTGATGTCAATTCCGTTGTTTTCAATGGTGATGCCACTGAGGGTCGGATGCGGTTGACGCCCAAACCCTTGGGTCACCACCCCCCGCATCACGGGCCATGGTAAGGTGCGTTGGTTCTTTTCGAAGGCTTCCGAGACGATTTTCCCTTCGGGCGTCAGCGCAAATTCTCCGGTGGCCGAGGCGCGTTCTGCCGCGAGCTCGGCCTCGATGATCCGCTTGATTTCGTCGCTGAGGCGTTGGCGCTCTTTTTCTTGGGCTTTTTGGGCTTTGCGAAGACGCTTTTCTTCGTCCTGCAACTGGCCCACCAGGGCGGTGCGTTCTTGTTTGTCTGCCTGGAGGGCGTCGCGTTCCGCACGCTGCTCTGCCAAGGCTTGTTCCACCCCAGATCGCTCGTCATTCAGGATGACCCTGACCTCGGCGAGTTCGACCTGCGCGCCTTCGATTTGTTCGACCTGCTCCTTCCGAATGGTCGTGTAGGACTGCACCAAGCGGAAGCGCATGGCCGCTTGGCTGAAATCGTCGGCGGCAAACACAAACAGCAGCGGGTTGGTGCTGAGTTTCATGCGGTACGCTTGCTGCACCATCCGCGCATACTCATCCTTGAGGGCCGCCACGTGGCCTTCCAACGTGCGGATTTCCGAATCCGTGCCGCGCATGGAGCGCTCCAAAGAGCGGATGGTCGCTTGGTGGTGTCGGACCAGCTTCTCTCGCAGCTCAATTTTCTTGTTCAGGAGGCGCACCTGTTGAGAGGCGTCGTTCCGGCTGCGCTTGGCCTGGTTGAGCAGGTTTTCGGTCGTCTTGAGCTGTTGCGTGATGCGGTCCCGTTCTTTCTGCAGGGTCGCCTTGTCGTCGGACTGCGCCCCAATCCCGCCAGCCAAACCCATCCACAGGGTCAAGCACAGGAGCACAGCCGCAGAGGGGCTGGGGAGATTAGAGTTCCGTGCGGCGCTCAAAATTCTCGGGAATGTTGAACGGGAAGTCGTACGCGCGTCCGGCGCGACGGCGCTTGGTGTAGATCAGGGCATCGAAGATTCCCTCCGGTCCCTTGGCGGTCATGCGAACGCGGTTCGGCAAGCGGCCGATGTCTGTGTCGTCAAAATCGCTCCGCTCCACGCGCACCGTTCGAGAGCGCAAAAGGTCATCCACCACGTCCTTGACCGGGTCAAGGGTCTTCCCGTCCAGCCAGTACCGTTTCACCAGCAGGTCCTCGGCGTCCTCGTCCTTTTTCTCCGCCTTTTTCTCGGCCTTTTTCTCCGCCTTTTCGAGCAGGCGTTCCGCCTTCTTGTCCTCGATCACAATGGACAGGCTGTCGCCGGGCGCAAGTTCTTTGTTGTCGGTGCCCACGAGTTTACGCACGTTGCGGTTGTACTTGCTCATGAGCACGTATTGGTCGCCGTCGACCTTGCTGACATACCCGTCTTCCTTGTCCGTCAGCATAAGCGGACGCCCCATGATGAGGTCTTGGACCAGGCCAAAACTCACCGGCGCCTGCACCGCCTCTTCCAGCATGTCGTAGTTCCCTTGGAACACAAACCGCGACCCCGGCAACTTGCTCAGGACTTGCACGGAATCGGGGGTCAGAAGCACGCGCGCCGCTTCAACGCCGAGTGCCGGAGAGATGCTCATCCAAATGACGCTGTCCCGCGCCACGCGAACGTTCAAGGTGAAGGTGCCCGCCTTGCCCATGGCACTCGCCGTGGATTCCAATCGCACGCCAAGGGTGGACCAGTCTGAATCGCGTTTCCCGAGTTCCTCGATGAGTTCCGGGGCCTCACGCAGGGGCAGGCTTGCCACCGTGGCGCGTCGGCCGGTTAGGCACCCCGTGGCGGTCACCCACACGAGCAAGACAGTCCATCTCATGGCGCGGAATCGGATCACGGGCGGGCGATTTTGGGGTTCAACACCTTCTCGTCGCCGCCGGCCTCCAACGCGCGTCGCCACACCTCACGGGCCACCTCCTTCTCGCCCAAGGCCCAGCGGATGTCGCCCTCGTGCTCCAACGCCACGGCGTCGCCGCCCATGCCGTTTTCCTGCGCCCGAAGGATCCACTCCAGGGCGGCTTTGTGGCGTCCAAGCTTGTAAAGGACATGGGCTTGGGTGTCCATGAAGTTGCCTTCACCTGGGCGCAATTCGTTGGCGCGGCTGCTGCATTCCAGCGCGCGCTCGAGCCTCGTCTGGCCCTCGGGCATGGCGTGCCGGGTCGAGAGGTAATACGCGTGGTTGTTCAGGACAAACGCGTCTTCCATGGCGCGCAAACTGCGTTCAAACGCAGCCTCCGATTGGTCCAATTCGTTCACCTCGCGCAGGGCGGAAGCGAGTGCCGAAGCCAAGGCGCTTTCCAGCATGGGGTTGTCCAACACCACGCGAAGACCGCCCTCGTAGGCCTTGACGGCCAGCTCATGTTGCCCTGTCTCGCCGAGGGCCAACCCCCGGTAGTAGTAAAGCAATGGGTCGAGGGGGAAGCGCGCAATGGCGCTTTCGGCGTCCGCAGCCATGGGCGCCCACTGGCGCAAATCGACGCGGATCGCCATAAGGTTGGTCCACGTTTCGACCGATCCCGGAGCCAGTTCGAGGAGGAGCAAGGCCAAATCAAGGGCTTTCTCACGCGCGTCGTTTTGGTACGCCCAATCGCAGGCCAATTCGACCACCGCCGCCTCTTCACCGTGGGCAGTCATCATGCGCTCGAGCAATGCGCTGTAGGCGTCGCGGTAGGAGACATCTTCTTGTGCGAGCAGCCCGTAGCCGAGCAAGATGCGGAGCTTGCTCTCCAGCGCCACATCGTCGCTGGACATGGCGCGCTTGAGGTGCGGAAGAGCAGTATCCAGGTTGTCCTTGCGCGTCCACAATTCGGCAAGCTCAAACTGCACCAGCCCCCAATTCGGCCGCCGCTGGGCCAGGGCTTGAAGCTCGGCGAGGCACGCGTCCAAGTTGTCGGCGGCCATGAGGTAACGCGCCCATTGCAGCTGGAAGACGTCGCTTTCCGGAAAGTCCTTTTTCGCGGCTTCGAGGAACTGCCCCAGGCTTTTGGGGTCGGCGGTTTGCTCGACCAAACGCAGGGCTTCGGTCCGCACGTCTTCGTCCTTGCCGACCTCGTCCTCGTAGTTGCTCAGAAGGTTCAGAGTCGGCAAGACATGGCCTTGGCTCAACAGGCGGTCAGCGCATTCCAAGAGGGACTCCAAATCGCCGGGACGCGCCACCACAAAGGCGGTCCAATCTTCTTCCGCCCCTGGGCCATTGCCTTGCGCCAGTCGGGCGAGGCCGCGGTGGTAGCGGACCCACGTGTTTTGGGGTTCAAGGCTGGCGGCACGATCCAAGTGGTTTTCCGCCGCCTCAAAGCGCTCAAGCTCCAGGTCAATTTTGCCGAGCTGGAAGTGAAACGCCACTTCCTCGGGTTGCGCATCCGCGCACTTCAGGAAACTGGCATAGGCATCTTCCAAATCCCCTTTGAGCAGATGTCCTTGGCCTTCGAAGTACGCAAGCTGGGTCTCCTTACCGTAGGGCAGGTCTTCCGCTTGTCCTTTGCCCAACGACGACACAAGACGGCAGCTGCTGAAGCTCAGGCTCAAGGCCAAAGCGAGCACCCACGTGGTCCATGTCGTGCAGGAGAACATCATCCTTGGGGGTTTCCTACGGTACAGTAATCGCCAATGCTGGCGTCGTCCGGGGTGCCGTGCCATGAGGCATGGGCGCCAATCATGGCGCCATCGAGCACCGCGTGTTCGATGTGGCTGTCCCCGGCCACGAGCGCGTTGCTCACCCGGGAATCCGTCACCACGGTGCCCGCGCCCAAGGTGACATGAGGGCCAATCACGGACCGTTCGATCACGACCCCTTCCCCGATGTGGCATGGAGGCAGAATCACGCTGTCGACCACGGTGGCGGAAGCAGGCACAGGGTCGAGTCGCCTTTCCTCTTCGAGGATGCCGAGAATACGGCTGTTGGTTTCGACGGTGACGGCCTTGTTGCCGCAATCCATCCACTCAGACACTTCTCCAGGGATGAACTTCAGTCCGTCCCGGGTCATGTTGCGAAGCGCGTCGGGCAATTGGTACTCGCCGCCTTTCACGACGTTGTTGTCGATGAGGTACTGCAACTCCCGGTTCAGCCGGGCGCCATCCTTGAAGGCATAGATGCCAATCATGGCGAGGTCGCCCACCCACTCTTGGGGCTTCTCCACGTAGTCGACGATGGTGCCGGTGTCGTTGGTGACCACCACCCCAAACGCCGACGGGTCCTCGATGCGCTGACAAAACAGCACGCCATCCGCCTCGGGGTCAATGGTGAAACCCGCCCTGAAAAGGGTGTCTGCAAAGGCCACGACGACGGGGCCGTCCAGGAAGTCCTTGCCGCACAAGATGGCGTGAGCCGTTCCCAAGGGCTGGTCTTGGTAGCGGATGTGGCCCTTGGCGCCGAGGCGCTCGGCCACGGCCACGAGTTCGCGTTCCACGTCTTCCCCAAACTCTCCCGTCACGAAGCAGATGTTGTCCACCCCGTCGTGGGCCGTTCGCACGATGTCTTCAACGAGACGCTCCACAATGGGCTTGCCGGCCACAGGCACCAAAGGCTTGGGGACAGTCAGGGTGTGGGGGCGAAGGCGGCTTCCGCGGCCGGCCATGGGCACGATGATGTTCATGAAGTTCCAGTATGGCCAAACCCACCGGCGCCCCGCACAGACGCTGGCAATTGTTCGACGGTTTCAATGACAGCCCATTCGACGCGCTCGTAACGCGCCAACACGAGCTGAGCGATGCGCTCGCCGTTTTCAACGGTGAACGGGGCTTGGCCGTGGTTGATCAGAATGACGCCCACGTCCCCGCGGTAATCCGCGTCAATGGTTCCTGGGCTGTTCAAGACAGTCACGCCGTGCTTGTAGGCCAAGCCGCTCCGGGGCCGCACCTGGGCTTCGTATCCCTGAGGCAGGGCGAAGTGCAGTCCCGTGGGAATCAACGCGCGCTCCCCGGGCTGGAGCACTACAGGGGCGTTTAGCTTGGCGCGCAGATCGAGTCCCGCGCTGTCGGCGGTGGAGTATGAGGGCAGCGCATGGGGCGTGTTGGCCACCACGGGAACCACCACCGCGGAGGGCGTTGTTTGGTCGCTCATGAGCCAGGGAATTGGGGCTTGCGCTTTTCGAGGAACGCCGTGGTTCCTTCCTTGAAATCGTTGGTGGTGAAGCATTGCCCAAACCGCTGAATCTCCACATCAAACCCGTCCCGGCTGTATCCCGCCAGCACACTGTCGAGGGCCGCGGCCAGGGCGGTGGGTGCGTTTTTGGCGATTTTCCCCGCCAACACGTGGGCGGTTTCGAGCAGCAATTCTTGGTCGACCACTTGGTTCACCAGCCCGCAGGCCAAGGCGGCTTCCGCGTTGATCATGCCGCCCGTGAGCACCATTTCCATGGCTTTGCCCTTGCCGACGATTTGGGCGAGGCGTTGCGTGCCGCCGTAGCCCGGGATCACGCCGAGGCTCACTTCCGGAAGGCCCATCCGGGCGTTGAACGAGGCGATGCGCACGTGTGCCGCCATGGCCAACTCAAGGCCGCCTCCGAGGGCGAAGCCGTTGACGGCGGCCACCACGGGCTTGCGGCTTAGCTCGACCCGGTCAAACAAGTCGCGCTGACCGCGCCTCGCCAAGTCCTCGCCTTGGGCTTGGTCGAAGTCCGCAAATTCCTTGATGTCTGCACCGGCGACAAAGGCCTTCTCGCCCGCGCCCGTCAGGACAATGACCCGCACGTCGTCGTTGTCTTGGGCCGCTTCGAGGGCGGCACTCAGGGCGTCAATGACGTTGCGGTTGAGCGCGTTGAGCGCTTCGGGACGGTGAATCGTCAGGGTGAGGATTCCGTCCTCCAGGGATTTCAAAACAAGGGACATGAACGTGGGGTTGCGAGGTCGCGTTACAGGAGTCCAAATTACGCAACGCGACCCTCGGAATCCTGCCCCGGACGGCTGGACAACAAACGTTGTGTGTACGGATGTTGTGGACAACTCAGGATTTGGTTTGCGGGGCCTTCTTCCACGATTTCACCGGCTTGCATCACGGCAATGCGGTCGCACACGGCACCCACCACATTCAGGTCGTGGCTGATGAAGAGGAAGGTCAATCCGCGGCGTTCACAGAGGGTCTGGAGCAAGTCCAAAATTTCCGCCTGGATCCTCAAATCCAGCGCCGCGACACTTTCGTCGAGCACCAAGAATTCAGGCGAGAGCGCCAACGCCCGCGCCAGCACAATCCGTTGCCGCTGACCTCCGCTGAAACTCCCAGGACGCCGCGCGGCATCCTCGGCCGATAGCCCCACTTCTTCCAGCAATTCCCGGACCGACGGTCCCTCTGCCGCAAGGCGTTGGTTCACGGCCTCTTGCAGGGCTGCGCCAATGGTCATACGCGGATTCAGGGCCGAGAAGGGATCCTGAAACACAGGCTGTGCGAGCCGTCGAAACGCTCGGCCTTCCGCGGCACCGCCTTTCCACATCACCTCGCCTTCGTCCGCTTGATCCAGCCCCAGCATCACGCGCCCAAGGGTGGACTTGCCCGAGCCACTCTCTCCAACGAGCCCCACACGTTCGCCCTTTCCAATGGCCATACTTACGCCTTTGAGTGCCTCGAAATGGGCCAGGGGCTTCCCCCAAAGGTTCTTCTTCGTCACGTAGCGTTTGACCACCCCGCGCGCTTCCATCAGCGGCGTCCCGTCTGCGGCATCTGCACCCGTCGCGTTCGTCGCGGGCGACGGCATGGCCGCCAGCAATTCTTGCGTGTAGGGATGGGAGGGACGGTTCATGACGTCGGCGCAAGTGCCCGACTCGACCACCTTGCCGTGCCGCATCACCACCACGTGGTCGGCGATGTCCTTCACCACGTCGAGGTCGTGCGTCACAAACAGCACCCCAATGCCTCGCGCGTCGCGTAGATCCTGAAGCAAGTCGAGAATGGCGCGCTGCACCGTCACGTCGAGGGCTGTCGTCGGTTCGTCGGCCAGCAACACCTTTGGGTTGCAGGCGAGGGCGAGGGCGATCATGACACGTTGCTTTTGACCGCCGCTCAGTTCGTGGGGGTACTTGCGTTCCGACCCCTCGGGCAAGTCGACTTCGGCAAACAAGCGCGAGACCTCGGCCTGGGCCGCCTCGCCGCCCACGCCCTGATGAAGTTCGAGCGGCTCGGCGACCTGCGCCCCGACCCGCATCGACGGATTAAGCGAGGACATCGGGTCCTGAAACACCATCGCGACGTCACGCCCCACCGGAGCGTGATGCGCGTCTGGGGCCGCCCAAAGCGCGCCTTCCGGACCACGAACTTCGCCGCCCACGAGCTTGCCCGAGCCGGGCAACAGGCCCATGACGGCCAGGGATGTAAGGGTTTTTCCAGAACCGGATTCGCCGACGATGCACGTCGTAGCGCCCGCCCAAACGTCACACGTCACTCCCTTCACGACCGGCGCTCGGCCGTCAAATGCGATGCACACATCGCGCAGGGAAAGGAGGGGGGAGTCGCTCACAGGCGGAAGTTACAGTGTGCCGCGGCTCTCTTGCTCGCGTTCGATGGCTTCAAACAGGGCCTTGAAGTTGCCTTTGCCGAAGCTTTTCGCGCCCTTGCGCTGGATGATCTCGAAGAACATCGTCGGGCGGTCGACCACGGGCTTGGTGAAGAGCTGAAGCAAGTAGCCCTCGTCGTCTCGGTCGATCAAGATGCCGAGCTTTCGGAGGGGCTGAAGGTCTTCCTCGATTTCGCCGACCCGGTCCAGGATGTCGTCGTAGTACGTGTCGGGCACGTATAGGAATTCTACACCGCGTTCCTTGAGGGCAGTCACCGTGCTGACGATGTCGTCGGTGGCCACGGCGATGTGTTGCACGCCCGCGCCTTGGTAGAAGTCGATGTACTCCTCGATTTGGGATTTCTTTCGGCCTTCCGCAGGTTCGTTGATGGGAAACTTGATGCGGCCGTTGCCGTTGCTCATCACCTTGGACATGAGGGCGGTGTAATCCGTCGAGATGTCTTTGTCGTCAAACGACACGAGCTGCGCGAAGCCCATCACCTCTGCGTAGAACTTGCACCACGTGTTCATCTCGCCCCAACCGACGTTGCCGACCATGTGGTCGATGTACTTGAGGCCCACGGGAGCGGGCTTGAAATCGGGATTCCAGACGCGGTATCCTGGGAGGAACACGCCGTTGTAGTTCTCCCGCTCCACGAAGACGTGGATGGTGTCCCCGTACGTTTTGATGGCGCTGAGCACCACCTCGCCGTCGCCGTCGCTGCGGACCTCGGGCGCGAACTCTGCCACGGCGCCACGCTTGGTCGTTTCCGCAAAGCTCTTGCGCGCGTCCGGCACCCATAGGGCCACCGATTTCACGCCGTCCCCGTGCTTGTCGAGGTGCACATTCAGTTCGCCGCCCTCTGCAAGTGGGGTGGTGAGGACAAGGGTGATTTTGTCTTGGCGCAAGACGTAACTGACGCGGTCTTTGCTGCCCGTTTCGAGGCCCCTGAACGCGAGCGGCTGAAAGCCCCAGGCGGCCATGTAGTAGTAGGCGCTTTGTTTGGCGTTGCCGACGATGAGTTCCACGTGGTCCGTGCCGAGCAGCGGCAAGAAATCGTGGGCTTCGGGAACGACTTTTTCGAGGTTGGTGGTGGGTTCGGTCAGCATGTCTTCAGGTTCTTCGTGGAGGTCGTAACGTTCGTGGGTGTGCCGTCAGGTCGGGTCACAACCAGCTTTGGTGGTAGCCCTCCAACTCCAGGTCGAGGGCTTGCTGGGTCACTTTCAGGGGACGGAAGGTGTCGACCATGACGGCCAACTCTTCGGTGCGCTCCTTGCCGATGCTTCCCTCGTACGTGCCGGGATGGGGTCCGTGCGGGATGCCGGCGGGGTGCAAGGTGATTTGGCCTGGGCCCACCCCCGTGCGGCTCATGAAGTCGCCATCCACGTAGTACAGCACCTCGTCTGAATCGATGTTGCTGTGGTTGTAGGGCGCAGGAATGGAGAGCGGGTGGTAGTCGTAGACGCGCGGCACAAAGCTGCAGATGACGAAGCCGTCCGTCTCAAAGGTTTGGTGCACCGGAGGCGGCTGGTGCACGCGCCCCGTGATGGGCTCAAAATCGTGGATGCTGAACGCGTAGGGGAAGTGGTATCCGTCCCAACCGACCACATCAAACGGGTGGCTTGCGTACATGTAGTCGTGCAGCATGCCTTCCTTCTTGATCCGCACCTTGAAGGGTCCGTTGCCTTCGCCACTTGCATCAAACAGCGCGCTCGGCGGACGCATGTCGCGCTCGCAATACGGGCTGTGTTCGAGCAGCTGCCCAAAGTAGTTTCGGTACCGCTTGGGCGTCACCACGGGCGAAGCGCTCTCCACAATCAAAGCGCGGTTGTCGTCTGTCGCCCACTTGAACCGGTGTATCACGCCCCGCGGAATCACGAGGTAGTCGCCCGGTCCGTAGGCGATCTGCCCAAACATCGTCTCCAGCACCCCCTTGCCGCGGTGCACAAACACCACTTCGTCTTGGTCCGCATTCTTGTAGATGTCGTCGCGCTCCACCTTGGGGGGGGCTGCGAGGGCCACGGTGCAGTCGCTGTTGAACAGCGTGGGCACGCGCGATCCCAACCAGTCCTTGCCGGGCTTCACGGCCCACCCGTCGAGCTTCCTGCTGAGCAAGTTGCGCTCGACGGCCGCCACCGGCCTCACGTCCTCGCTGCCCAGCACCTGCACGACCTGCGTCGGCCGCTGGCGGTGGTACAGGAGCGAGCTCATTCCGACGAACCCAATGGTCCCAAACAGTTGTTCGTGGTACAGTTCGCCATTCTCTTGGCGGAACTGGGTGTGGCGTTTGGGCGGGATGGCGCCCAGCTTATGGTAGAACGGCATGGTGCCTGCAAGTTAGTCAGCCCGCCGCCGTTCAGGCACGTTCAGGCAGACCCAGCTCAAACGCGCCTCACTGCGCGCCCATCGCCCGCGCCCACCAGGGCAGCTTGCCCTCTTTGGTCAACGGCCACTGCAGGCTGAGCTTCATGCCCGGACGCAACGGAGAATCGGGCTCGAGGTTGTTTTTTCGGGCCAGGGCAGGGGTTCGGATGCCGTGCATCTGGGAGATTTGCCACAAGGTTTGGCCTTGACGGACGGTGTACCACGGCGTGGCGGCATGTGCCTTCTTCGGCTGCATATAGATGCGGTCGCCCGCCTTGAATTCATGCTGCTTGCCGACTTCGTTGTAGGTGCGAATCTGCCAAGGCATCAAGTCCAAATCCTTGGCCAACGACGCCTGCGTATCCCCGGCCTCGGCGTGCACAAACTGCACCCCGTGCACGGTCGTTCGCACGCGGTGCGTGCCGCCCAACTCCACGGTTCCTCCGCCGGTGTTCGCCTTCCGCACCACGTCGTGCTCCCGCACATTCACGTCCTCCCGAGTCCCCCGATTTCCTCGGTTGCTCCGGTTGTCTTGGGGCGTCGTTTTGTCGCCTCTGGAGGGCGTGTTGTTCGAAGCCAAAGACTCTTCGCCACCGTCCCAGCGGCCGCCGGGCACGTCCAACATGTTGAGGTCGTGCTTTTCGATGAGTGTGATCAACCGATCGGCGTACGACGGGTCTGTCGCGTAGCCACACGCTTTCAAGCCCTTCGCCCAGCCTTTGTAGTCCGTGGCCTCCAGCTCAAACAACCGTGCATACCGGTCCCGCAGCAAAAAGTGGCTGTGGTCTTCGTAGCTGTCCTTCGCGTCGTCGTACACGCGGAAGCACTCGCCTTTCGCGTCGTCGTCGTGGTACGTCCGCTTTCCGGTCCATGTGGCGTGGCACTTGATCCCAAAATGGTTGTTGGAACGCTGCGTCAGGCCACTCACCCCGTTGCCGCTTTCCAGGATGCCTTGGGCCAGGGTGATGCTTGCGGGGATGCCGTACTTCTGCATTTGACGTACCGCCTCGTCCTGCCATTGTTCGATGTACGTCTCGTTCGTTGCCACCGGCTTGGCGCCCTTCTCGTCTCCCTTTGGATCACCCGTCGCCCCCGCGTTCCGCGGAGCGGCCACCAAGCAGGCGTTCATAAACAAGACCAAACCCAGTCCCATCATGGTTCGAAGGGCACTGGCGGTGGAGGGTGTGTGAGAAGTCATCATGGCGCGTCTTTCCTGAACGTCCAAGCTACTTTCCCAGTGCGCGCACCCACATCAATCTCCCCGAAGTTGCTCCTCTCTCCCCTGTGAATAACCCCCTTAAGGCCTATCTGCTTGGAATGGGCGACCTTTGCGCCCTGATTCCCCTCCTTTTGGACACATTTGACACCCTTGGGCTCTCCGCCCCCCTGCTGAAATCCATCACTGAG
>Ga0209503_10000698_pt1 | contig 18977 bp, 17 predicted proteins | sample SouAtlMetagenome_2_FD_187448 | JGI IMG/M metagenome (GOLD analysis project Ga0209503, IMG submission 187448) | Marine eukaryotic phytoplankton communities from Atlantic Ocean - South Atlantic ANT15 Metagenome (SPAdes) (version 2) | ecosystem: Environmental > Aquatic > Marine > Oceanic | place... | reverse complement strand
TGGAACAATTAAAGGCATCTGCAAAGACCGAAGTCGGTGCAATTACTGACGCATCAAGTGGAAACGAAACTGTTGGTGCATTTACTGATACTCGTTTTGACCAAGTACCAGGCTCTCACGGTTCAATCACATCAACTTCTACAGTCACGACTTTATATCAAACCGAAGGAACAGCTGCAGAAGACGGTGGAAATTTTAGAAATGCAGTACATCAAGCTGCAAGTTCTGATACAGATACGCACAATAGACAACTACATGAATTTACTTCTGCAGAAATGGATACTCTTACTGATAGACTAACTGCAACTATCTTTGCAAATGATTATCCAGGCACTTATAAATTAGGTTCTTCTGCACCAAGTTCAGATTATGACACGCATTTGTCTGGAGTCTTTACAGATACACGAACCGATGCAGGCCCAAGTACAGTCACAGTTGCAACTTATAATATCTATCAAAGACAAACCTTCACTGCACCTACAGCAGTCCGTCCAGTCTCACTCAAAAGAAGTTCTGGTGGTACTGGTACATTCCAAGGTGTTCAAGAAATGTCGGACGCAGAAATCAAATATACCTTTGGACAACGTGCAAAGACTCGTATCATGAGTGGTAATAAAGGTGTGGGAACTTATATCTTAAATAGTTCTGCAACTGGAGCTCCAAGTGAAACGGGTACATGGGTTGCAAAAGGAACTGCAACCGATACCAGACATACTACCACAGATACCGATTATACGCAAGACTTTGTAGGTACATTTGAAACAACATTTACGGGTACATTTGAAACTAATTTTATTGGTACATTTCTTGGAGAAAGAGACTTTACAACAAACTTCTCAGCAACATTTACTGGTGACTTTACTGGTAACTTTGCTGGAACAGCAAACTATACTAGAGTTTCTACTACTACTTCTTTATATGGAGTTACTAGTTCTTTTACTGGAGACTTTGTTGGCCCAGCAACTTATACACGTAATTCAACGGCGAATTTTGTTGCGAACTTTATTGGTAATTTTGTAGGGGAAAGAAACTTTGAAACTACTTTCACTGGTACGTTTGAAACTGGTTTTGTTGGTACATTTGAAACTACTTTTACTGGAAACTTTGTTGGTGCATTAATTAATGCGGGAACTGAAACAATTGAGACTTATACTCTGTATGTAAGAACTGCATAATAATATTATATATAATATTATGCGTTGGAAGTTCATGTGGGGTCTAATAGAACATAGGTACAAAATGAGAAATTGGGATAAAGATGCGTTCTGGGAAACACCTAGAAAAGCTGTATTAAATTGTATTTCCGAAAGGGAAGACGGGAATAAAAAAATAAGACAAGTTCACAAACTAACTGAGGAAGACCCATTGTTCAAACAATGTGTAGACGCACTTGGAGAAGAACATATTGACGAAAATACTAAAAGAAGAGTTAATATTAAGTTTGAAGAACAGAAAAAACGACAAGAGTTAGAAGAGTCTAAGATAAAAGCAAAACAACTAGAACAATTGTTTAATTACAAGTTAAAAACATTTGAAGTCGAAGAAATAAAACTTTCTCAAAATCGTGAATTAAAGAGTAAATTAAGAAGAGCAAAATCTATACCAGAAGTAAATCTTTGGGCGATAAAAATTATGGACGATTATTTGAATAGTGAGTAATGGTTATCTAGTAGTTGCATCACAAAAAGAAAGTTTTTACAGACTTGCAATTAATTGTTTAGAGTCTCTTAAAGATTATTACCCAGATGCAAAATGTTGTCTTGTCACCGAAGAAAGATTTCTAGACGGAAGAGAGTCTATTGCAGATGATTTAATTTTTTGTGGAGACCACTACCGTGAAAAGTTATGGGGTATGTCGCAAAGTCCTTACGATACTACCATGTATATTGATGCAGATTGTGAAATCGTTCATGAAGATATTGCAACGGTCTTTGATGAATTGAATGGTAATGATATGGTATTTCATACTTTACCAAAAGAAGGAAAACCAATTTTTGTGATGTATGATTTTACATGCGAAGGTAAACCAGAACAGTTTACTTATTGTGGGGGTGTCTGTCTTTACACTAATAAAGAATTTATGTTTGACTGGTACGTATTGTATTTAAAACAATTTAGTAAAATATGGAAACCAGACATACAACCTTGGGACAAATTATATTATTTTGACCAAACAACTTTGTGGTGGTTGTTAAATAAAGACTTTAGACACAAAGATATAAAGGTAGGAACATTCAAAGATAATCTTCGTTGGAATTACTATAATGGATATGCAGAACTAAAGATGTTTCCAAAACAAGAAGTGATTATAAACCATTGGTCTAAAGGGTCTCCTAAGTAAATGTTAGATATAATACCTATAAACAACTCCGAAATTCTGGAAACTTTAAACAAGTTTCTTTGGTTTTATGATGAACGGGAAAAGGACATTACACAATGTGAATTATTTAATGAAGGTAAAGATAGAGACTATTTTACGGGAGATAAACATCGAGATAGTATAATGTCTCGAGGTTCAATACATGACGGGTTTCCTGAAGCAGGCAAGTTTTATAGTTTTAAAACGGATAATAAACCTACTGGTGGGTCTCTTACTAGAAAAACCATACAATATTATACCACAATTAATGAAGAATTACAAGTAAAATTATGTACAAAACATAATGCATTATGTGTTTTATATCCACCCGAAGGTTATATATCATGGCATAACAATGCAAATGCAAGTGCGTATGTTCTTATTTTTACTTGGTCGGAAACTGGAGACGGATACTTCAAATACATTGACGGTTATAGTGGAGATGAAATAGTTGTTCCAGATAAAAAGGGGTGGCAATGTAAAGCTGGTTATTTTGGTGCATATAATGAAGAACCCGAAAAATTAGTTTATCATACTGCGTCTACTGACTCTTGGAGAATAACCGTATCCTATATTTTCAATCGGAAAGAAATGTCTCTTGGTTTACAAGAGGACGTAATCGAAGAGATAAAATCTAAATAAATACTCGTCTCAAAAGTTAATTCATATAAATAAAGACATGAAAGACTTTACTTATATGGATTAACAACATGTCACAAAATTACGAAAACATCACAATACAACAAGGAACGGACATTGCAATTGAATTGCATTTAACTAAAGAGTCTGACGGAACTGCATTTGATTTAACAAATTACTCTGCAGCTGCAAAGATGAAAAGAAACTATAATGATAGTGCGAATGACCCAGACACCGTAGCCTTCAACGCAATTATTCCTACACCCGCAACAAATGGGATTGTCACATTAAGTTTGACATCTGACTCTAGTGCAACTTTGCAAACTAGGGGTCGTTACGTTTGGGACTGCGAAGTATCTTTTACGGACAGTGCAAGTAATACCATAGTACAAAGAGTTGCAGAAGGACAAGCAGAAGTTTCTCCACAAGTCACATAGGATAATACATGTCACAATTACATTTTAAAACAACTAGAAAAATTGTTTTAAAGAAAATAAAAGTTGGTACACCAATTAAAACCGTAACTGCGGGTAGTTTTGGTATTAACAATTTAGGTGGAGTAAATACTAGTGGAAGAACATCTGGTACTTTTTTAGCATTTAATCAGGTATCTGGAAACTATGAACCCGTTCAACTAACGGGAGACTCTAATCATTTTATTACTTTTGATAGTAGTAGTAGTCCAGATACTTTACAAGTAAACTTTACGAATGACTCCATATCTGGAAGTCTAATACCTAAACTTGACAGTTCATTTGATTTAGGTTCATCTACTAAGAAATGGAGAGATTTATTTCTTAGTGGTTCAACCATAACTTTAGGAGACTTGACAATTGCATCAACTGGTGGTGGAATAGAAGTTAAAGACTCAGACGGAAATGTTTTATTACAAAACATAAAATATATCTCAGTAAATGGAGATACAGATATTCTTTCTTATGATAGTGGTACTTCAACCTTTACTTTTAATGACTCAGATATTGCAAGAACTGATGAAATAGAAACTTTTCATAAAGCAATTAAAGTCACAGATAGTGCAGAAATCACAAGTAATCTAACTGTTGGTGGTAATCTAACAGTTGTAGGAGATTTACAATACGATGATGTATCTGCAGATAGTGCTGTATTCTCTGGAAGTGTTGCAATCGGAAACAATCTGACTGCAGATAGTTCTACAATTAACAAAATTGCAAACACAACTCTTACGGGTCAAAACGCAACCTTTGACTCCGCAACCATAGGTAATCTTGCAGTCACTAATTTAGTTATCTCTTCGGGAGACAGTGCATTCTTTAGTAAAGTAGGAGTTGGAGATTTAGAAGTAGACTCTGCAAACATCGATAGATTAACTTTAGACTCTGGACAAGTAAGACAATTATCTACTGGATTTATAAATGCAGACTCGGCCTTTATGGACTCTGCAACAATTTCTACAATTGCAACTGGAACTATAAATGCAGACCAACAGTTTACTGACTCCGCAACTATTACCAATCTTGCGAACTCAGTATTGACTGCAAAAGTAATTACGAATACTACATTAACTAATGCTACATTAACAAGTGATAGTGCAACTATAGGTAATGTTGCAGTCACTACACAACTAACGGGTAATCAAGCAAACTTTGATAGTGTTGCAAGTAATACTTTACATGCGACTAATCTTTCTGTAGATAGTGGAGACATACGACAATTATCTGTAGATTTCATAAACGCTGATAGTGCGTTCTTTGATAGTGCAACAATAACTAATCTATCTACAACACAAATAACATTATCACAGACTACGATTGATAGTGCAACAATTAATACTTTAAATGCAGATAGTTCTGATATCAGACAGTTTAGTACAGAATTCATAAACTTTGACTCCGCATTCGGGGACAGTGCAACCATAACAAATATTGCAAATACTCAGTTAACGGGAAGTCAAGCAACTTTAGATAGTGCAACCATAACAAAACTAAATGTCGATAGTTCGGACATAGACCACTTGTCTACAGAGGCCATCAACTTTGATAGTGCAACTGGAGATAGTGCAACAATAACTAATATCGCAAACTCAACTCTAACTGCAAAAGTCATTACCAATACTACATTAGTAGGTGACAGTGCAACGATAACTAATATTGCGAATGATGTTCTTACTGCAAAAGCGATAACTAATACAAGTCAAGTAGGTGACTCTGCAACTATTACCAATATCGCAAATTCAGTACTAACTGCAAAGGCAATAACAAATACTACTTTAGTAGGTGACTCTGCGACTATTACAAATATTGCAAACTCGGTTTTAACTGCGAAAGCGATTACTGGAACAAGTGCAGATATAGACTCTGCAACAATCACTACTCTTGCAGTAGGTACTTTAAATATTGATGCGATTAACATTGGTGATAGTGCAACTTTTACAAATATCGCAACGACACAAATTACTGGTTCACAAGCAACTCTTGACTCTGCGACTATAACTAAATTAAATGTTGATAGTGCAGACATAGACCATTTCTCCACCGAGAATATAAACTTCGATAGTGCGACTGGTGACTCTGCGACTATCACAAACATTGCAAACTCAGTACTAACTGCAAAAGCAATAACTGGAACAAGTGCAAATATAGACTCCGCAACTATAGGTAATATTGCAATTACAAATGCAGTAATATCTTCGGGGGACTCTGCAACTATTACAAACATTGCAAACTCAGTTCTGACCGCAAAGGTAATCACTAATACAACTTTAGTTGGAGATAGTGCAACCATTACAAACATTGCAAATGATGTTCTCACTGCGAAAGCAATTACTAATACAAGTCAAGTAGGAGACTCCGCAACTATAACAAATATTGCTAATACGACTCTTACGGGTAACAATGCAACCTTTGATAGTGCAACTATAACGAACATCGCAAACTCCGTGTTAACTGCGAAAGCAATTACGAATACTACACAAGTTGGAGACAGTGCGACTATCACAAACATTGCAAACTCGGTTTTAACTGCAAAAGCAATTACGGGTACTACGGTCACTACATCTGGAGATATAGTTTCAAGTGGTACAATAAGAGCTGGTAATCTAAATGTAGACTCTGCGGATATAGACACTATTGCAAAAGCATCTTTACTCGGTGGTACGGGAGTATCATACGATAGTAGTTCTGGTGTTATTGCAATTGGACAAGCAGTTGGAACAACTGACTCGGTAACTTTTTCTGGATTAACTATTGGTGGAAACCTAGTCGTCTCAGGAACTACAACGACTGTTGCGTCTACTAACACTACCTTGACTGACCAACTCTTTGAGTTAGGTAATGGTCGAACTGGAAGTCCAAGTGGAGATGCGGGTATCGTCATTGAAATGGGAGATGACTCAAATGCATTTATTGGATTTGACCAATCACTTGGTAAATTTATTGTTTCGAGAACAAATGCAACGGGTTCATCTACTGGTAATCTAGTACACACTACCGCACCATTAGTTGCGGGTGGACTTACTGCAGACTCAGCAAACATTACACAGATAACTGGTACACTACAAACTGCAGCTCAAACAAATGTCACAAGTCTAGGTACACTTACTGCATTGACAGTAGACAATACTGCGATAGACGGTGACACTATATCTAATGCAACAAGTAATGATATGTTATTAGATGCTGGTGGTGGGATTATTTTAGATGCAGAAGACAATGGAACTATAAGTTTTAGAGACGGTGGTACAAGATATGGTGTTGTAGAAAAATCTAGTAATGATTTCCATATCCAGTCAATGATAAATGACGGAGATGTAAAAATATTAGGTAAAGACGGTTCTTCTACTATAACTGCATTGACATTAGATATGTCAGAAGCTGGTGATGCAACATTCAATAGAAATGTTAAGTTAGTAGATGACGGTCAAATAGTATTTGGTGCTGGTTCAGATGCAAACATAAGACATGACGGAAACAATACTAAATTTACACACACGGGTGCGGGTGGATTATATATTGGTGCAGATACTTTTGCACTTCAAAATGGAACACATGACGAAAACTATATTGTCATGGGAGACAATGGTTCGGTAGAATTATATGAAGATAATGTTAAAAGGTTAGAAACAAGTATCTACGGTGTCACGGTCACGGGCACTGTAAACGCAGATAGTTCTACATTAACTAACCTTAGTCTGCCTGATAATGGTAAGATAAATCTTGGAGCGGGTGATGATTTACAACTTTACCATGATGGTGCTAATAGTAGAATTAATGATGTAGGAACGGGTGGTTTATATATTCAAGGAAATGTAGTTGCCTTGCAAAATGGTACTGGAGAAACCTATATTCAAGGTACTTCTAACGGAGCAGTAGTAATAAATCATGATAATGCACAAAAATTTACAACTACAGATAGTGGTGTTAGTATCACTGGTCAACTACTTGCGGATAGTGCTACATTAACTAATGCTACATTTACTAATCTTGTTGTAGACTCTGCAGACATTAGACAGTTATCTGTAGACTTTATAAATGCAGATAGTGCTTTCTTAGACAGTGCAACTATAACCACTCTTGCAGTTGGAACACTTAACATTGATAATATTAATATCGGAGATAGTGCAACCTTTACTAATGTTGCGGTATCTACTGTATTAAACACTAACCAATTAATAGTAGATGATATCACCATAGACGGTTCATCTATTGCAGATGCGGGAGATTTTTCTTTAGATATAGAAGGAGATATAACATTTGATGCGAATGGTGGTAATGTAAAACTTTCAGATGACGGTTTACTTTTCACAACTATTAGTAGAGATGCAGCTAATACAGTCATCAAAGTCAATCAATCAGACGGAGACTTAGTCCTTAAAGGTAATGACGGTGGTTCTGAAATTACTGCATTGACATTAGATATGTCTGATGCGGGTAGAGCATTGTTTAATGGTTCTATTGATATTGGTGGTTCTAACATTACAAAAACTGGAGATTTAACTCTAGATATGTCTGGAGATATTATTCTTGATGCGGGTGGTGAGAACATTAAGTTCCAAGATGACGGAACAGAAGTAGGTCAAATTGACATGGGTTCTCAGAACCTAACAATTCGTTCATCTATATCTGATAAAGATGTAATCTTTAGAGTTAATGACGGTGGTAGTGAAATTACCGCAATGACTATAGATGCGTCAGAAGCTGGTCAAGTTTTAATTACGGGTGATTTAAGAGTTGGAAATTTACCAGTAGACTCTGCAGATTTAATTACACTTGCAAGAAGTAATATCTCTGGTAGAAATGGTCTTGCATATAATAGTTCAACTGGTGTCTTTGACTTAGACTCTGCAAATGCAATCACAACCGTTAAAAACGCATTGTCAACTGGAAGTCCAGATGCATTGACTTATGATAGTGCGGCTGGTCAATTTTCACTAAACGCTAACCATATAATGGGACTTATTAAAACTGTAGACTCAAACGGAAGTGGATTAAACGCAGATACTTTAGAAGGACAAGCTGGTTCACACTATCGTATAAATGTCTACAACGCAAGTGGAACATTACTGAACTAGGAGTATAAATAGTAATATGGCAAAACTAAATTCAAGACAAAACCTAATAGATTACTGTTTAAGAAGATTGGGACACCCAGTTATTGAAATCAATGTAGATGACCAACAACTGGAAGATAGAGTAGATGACGCACTACAGTTGTTTAGAGAGTATACTGCGGACGGTTCTCGTAGAGTATATTTCCCAGTACAGATTACTGCACAACACATATCTGATAAGTACATTGATTTGAGTAATCCAACGGGTTCTCAAGAAACAGAATTCTCTGGTAAAATACTTGATGTAGTAAAAGTTTTTATGATTGGAGACTCTACATCAAATGTAAACTTCTTTGATATCAAATATCAAATGCGATTAAATGATATGGCGGATTTAGCAACTGGTGTAGGAGACCTTGCATATTACGAACATATGCAACAGTATCTTTCAATGATTGATTTAAAACTCACTGGTCACCCACAAATACAATACAATAGATATCTTGATAGATTATTTATTTTTGGAGATTTAAAGGACGGGGGAGATTTAAAGGCTGGTGATTTCATTATGGTGGAAATGTATGTAGAGTTAAATGAGTCTGTTAGTAGTCAATATGACGATAGGTTCTTGAAAAATTATACTACTGCATTAATTAAAAAACAATGGGGTGAAAATTTAAGTAAATTCGAAGGTATGCAACTTCCAGGCGGTGTCACACTAAATGGTAGACAAATTATTGATGATGCAAAAGAAGAACTTGAAAAAGAACACGAAAAACTAAGAAACGAGTACGACTATCCACCCAATTTCTTTGTGGGGTAGATTGTGGCGACTAATCAATATTTTAAAAACAAAGTCACTTCGGAACAACAACTTTACGAAGATTTAATTATTGAAGCACTCCAGATGTATGGACAAGATGTCTATTATCTACCACGTGAAATTGTAAATAAAGATAAACTATTTTTAGATGACGTACCTTCTACTTTTTCAGATGCATATAAGATTGAAATGTATATTGAAAATACAGAAGCATTTGAAGGAGAAGGAGACTTGTTTACAAAGTTTGGTATTGAGTTAAGAGACCAAGCAAACTTTATAGTATCTAGATTAAGGTGGACACAATTAATCGGTAGAAGATTAACCGAAAAGAATTTTAGACCAAGAGAAGGAGATTTAATTTATTTAACTTTATCTGAGTCTGCATTTGAAATTAAAAAGGTTGAAACAGAAACACCTTTTTATCAATTAAGTCAATTACCAACATTCCGAATGCAATGTGAATTGTTTGAATACAGTGGTGAAGACTTTGATACTGGTGTAGAAACTATTCAAGATATAGAACAAGAAAATTCTTTTAAATACTTTCTTGCAATGGACTCTACATCAAATGGATATATTGTTGGAGAAACTATTACTCAAGCACAAGGTGCAAATGCAAACGGAGTAAATTATAGTATGACTGGAGAAGTATCATTCTTCTCAGACTCAGACAATGTTATTCAAGTTATACATAATGGTGCGACTGACGGACTATATCATACTTGGTCAACTTCTCACAACTTGATTGCTAGTAGTAGTGGAAGTATTGGTAAACCTACTTCGGTCACGGAAAATTTAAATAGTGTTGACGCTAGTAATCAAAACAAGACTTTTGATGACTTTGAGTCAGACTTCTTAGACTTTAGTGAGTCTAATCCGTTTGGAGATATGCAGTAATGTTTGGTACTTATTTTTATCACAAAAGAGTCCGAAGTGCAGTAAGTGTCTTTGGTTCTTTATTTAATAACTTAAATGTTGTAAGAACAAACTCTTCGGGTGCAACTATATCACAAGTCAAAGTTCCATTATCATATGGGCCGAAAAGAAACTTCATTGCAAGATTAGAAGCAATGACAAATGGAGAAGATGCAGAAAGAAGAGTTGCAGTTAAACTACCAAGAATGTCTTTTGAGATTTCTAGTGTTGCATATGATGAAACTAGACAATTAAATAAAATGAATACTCTAAGTAAAACATTGACTGGAAATGCAGTAAGTAGACAAAAAATATTTTCTCATACACCGTACAACATAAACTTTGATTTAAACATCTATGCAAAATCTCAAGATGATGCGTTGCAAATAGTAGAACAAATATTTCCATTCTTTACACCACAATATACCGTGACAGTAAAACCGTTTAGTAACATCGCAGACTTGACAGAAGATGTACCGATTACTTTGACCAGTACGAATTTTTCAGATGACTTTGAAGGTGCAATAGAACAAAGAAGAACTATTGTTTATACACTAAGTTTCGAAATGAAAATAAACTTCTACGGGCCTCTGGGTCAATCTAAAATTATCCGTGAAGTTAGTAATAATTTATTCATTATGGATAGTGCAAATGATAGTGGAGATTATCTCAAAACAATACAAATAACACCAACACCAGCAGGAGTGACCGCAGATAGTGATTATGGATTTAATGAGGCTGACTCAGACAATCCAACTAATGTATAATATACATATAAAGTATGAAAGAAGAAAATAAAAATGTAGATATAGATTACGAGTACAGTCGTAAAACCTATTATGAACTTATAGAAAAGAGTAAAGAGTCCCTTGACTTAATGTTAGAAGTCGCAAAAGAGTCTGAACACCCACGTGCATTTGAAGTACTTGGTAATATGATAAAACAAATATCCGATGTAAATGATAAGTTGTTAGATGTAAATATTAAAATGCAGAAAGCAAAGTCGCAAGATGAAGTCAAACAATTAGAAACAACAACTAATAATTTATTTGTAGGGACTACTACAGACCTACAACGAATGTTAAAGGAAATAAAACCAGACGAGAATGTTATAGATGTTGAACCAGAAGAGTGAAACTTATCTCGGTAATATCAATGTCAAACGAGACGGAGTTCAACACGAGTTTACCAAGAAAGAAATCAATGAATATGTAAAATGTGTAAATGACCCAGTATACTTTTGTACAAAGTATCTTAAAGTTATTTCTTTAGATGACGGTCTTGTACCATTCAAACTCTATCCTTATCAGGAAGATATGTTCAAACATTTTGATAAGAATAGATTTTCTATAGTCCTTGCATGTCGACAATCTGGTAAATCAATTAGTTCGGTTGCATATCTTTTATGGTATGCATGTTTCCACCCAGAAAAAACAATCGCTATACTTGCAAACAAAGGACAAGTTGCGAGAGAGATGCTTGCAAGAATAACTTTGATGTTAGAGAACTTACCTTTCTTTTTACAGCCAGGGACAAAAGCACTTAACAAAGGGTCATTAGAATTTAGTAATAATAGTCGTATCATTGCGAGTGCAACATCTGGTAGTTCTATTCGTGGTATGTCAGTCAACTTACTATACCTTGACGAGTTTGCATTTGTAGAACGTGCAAACGAATTCTATACTTCTACTTACCCAGTAATATCTGCGGGTACAGATACCAAAGTAATCGTGACATCAACCGCAAATGGTATCGGTAATACTTTCCATAAACTCTGGGAAGGTGCGTGTCAGAATACAAACGAATTCAAACCATTTACGGTTAACTGGTATGACGTACCAGGCCGTGATGATAAATGGAAAGAGATGACAATTGCAAATACATCTGCATTACAGTTTGACCAAGAGTTTGGTAATACTTTCTTTGGAACGGGAGATACCTTAATAGACGGAGAAACTCTCATGGGTTTCCGTGCAAAAAATCCTCGCAAAGTGCGTGAGGGTGGAGATTTACTTATATATCGTGAACCGATAAAAGACCACCAGTACATTATGACTGTAGATGTTTGTAAGGGAAGGGGTCAGGATTATTCAACCTTTTCGGTATTCGATATTAGCACTAGGCCCTTTAAACAAGTCGCTGTCTATCGCAACAATACTATTTCTCCTGTTCTCTTTCCTAATATTATATATAAGTACGCAAAGTTCTATAATGACTGTTATGTTGTTATTGAGTCAAATGACCAAGGTTCTGTAGTCTGTAATGGACTATATCAAGAACTAGAATATGAGAATATTCATATGGAGTCTGCAGTCAAATCTGATAGAATTGGTATTGAAATGACTCGTAAGGTTAAACGTATAGGTTGTTCTGCAATCAAAGATATACTAGAACATAAGAAACTCCAAATATTTGATGAACAAACCATACTTGAAATATCTACTTTTGTATCAAGGGGACAATCATATGAAGCATCTGACGGTAATCACGATGACTTAATGATGAACCTAGTATTATTTGGATACTTTGTATCTGGTACATACTTTAGAGATATGACTGATATTAATCTAAAAGAGATTATGTTTGCAGATAGAATGAAAGAAATAGACCAAGATGTAGTTCCAGTAGGGTTTATAGATGACGGAAGTCAATACATAGACGAAATAGAAAACAAAGAACAAGGTTGGATACAGACACCCTATGACCAAGATGATGTTGATGATTGGATTTGAAAATCTCGTTTTTTATAAATAAAAGTATTATTGAATATAACCGTATTATGTTAAACTTATAATTAGATAAAGGATTTAAAAATGGCATTATTTTCACCGTCACAAAGTCCTAGTGTATCCGTAAAGGAAGTAGACCTAACGGGAGTAGTCCCTAACGTACAAACTTCAACGGGTGCATTTGTAGGAAACTTTAACTGGGGGCCTGTATACGAGACAACACTGATTTCAGATGAAGCAGGGTTAGTCTCTACTTTCGCAGCTCCTTCAACAACAAACACAGTAGATTTTCACCAAGCCGCAATGTTTCTGAAATATTCATCGCAACTATTCGTAGTTCGTGAATGTGACTCAGATGCAAGAAACTCACTTGCAGTAAACAACTTAACTGCAACAAGTTCTAGAGGAGCAACTTCTGCTTCCGCAACAAACCAAAAAATTGGTAATCTAGACAATTACGAAGCCGCAACGATTGACTCGTCTGACGGTGCGTTTATTGGTAGATACCCAGGCGTATTAGGAAACTCATTACTCATATCAATATGTGGTTCTGACTCCGATACTGGTGGTTCAACCAACTTTAATGCATGGACTTACGGTAATTCATTTGACGGTTCTCCAGGCACTTCATCTTTTGTAAGTGGTCTTGGTGGTAAGAATGACGAAATTCACATCGCAGTAGTCGATGAAGACGGAGAAATATCTGGTACTGCGGGTACAGTTTTAGAAACATATCCTTTCTTATCTGTTGCAAGTAATGCTAAGGCAACAGACGGAACATCTAATTATTTTAAAGACGTGTTAAAAGCAAGGTCAGAATACGTTTATTGTGGTGATTTCCACAGAAACGACTCTGCATCATTAAGAGACTTTTCTGGTTCTTTATGGAATACAGCTGCAGTAAATGGTTCACAAGACTTCGCTGCTGATGTAAAATTTGGAACTGGTCAAAACGAATGGTCATTTACTGGTGGTGTGACTTCCACAACATTAGGTAATGATGACATCTTAAGAGGTTTTGATTTATTCGAAGATAAAGATAACATCGAAGTAGACTTCTTAATTGCACCACAAAGAATTGCAGATGCAGACGCAACTGTAGTAGTAAACGACTTAGTGGGAACTGCCGCTAGTATAAGAAAAGATTGTGTTGCAGTTGCATCTCCAAGTAGAAATGCAGTTGTAGTCACTGGTACAACTACTGCAGTCAAAACATGTAATGACACTTATACAAAAGGGTCATACTTAATAACAGACAATAACTTTGTAAAAATATACGATAAGTATAATGACCAATTCATTAAGATACCTGCCAACAGTTCAGTTGCGGGTCTAATGGCCGCAACAGACTTAGTTGCCGCAAATTGGTTTTCACCTGCTGGACAACGAAGAGGTAGATTATTGGGTATAACCGATATCGTATTAACTCCTTCGAAATCAGAAAGAGATGTATTATACAAAGCGGGTATAAACCCGATTGCAAATATCCCAGGCCAAGGTATCATGTTGTTTGGGGATAAGACTAATGAGTCAAGACCTTCTGCATTCGATAGAATAAATGTTAGAAGACTATTCTTAGGTATAGAAAGAGCAATCGCAATTGCGGGTAGAAATGTAATGTTTGAATTCAACGATGAATTTACTCGTGCAGAATTCGTAAACATTGTAGAACCTTTCTTAAGAGAGATACAAGGTCGAAGAGGAATTACGGACTTTAGGGTTGTTTGTGACTCAACAAATAACACTGCAGCCGTCATAGATAGAAATGAATTCATTGCATCTATCTTCATCAAACCTGCTAGAAGTATTAACTTTGTGACACTTAACTTTGTTGCAGTTAGAACTGGGGTAGAGTTTGAAGAAGTAGTAGGTACAGTATAAATAAGGAGAAAGTAGTACAATGGCAATACTAGGAGTAGATGATTTTAAATCAAAAATAAGAGGTGGTGGTGCGAGACCCAATCTCTTTAGGGCGACTGTTAACTTTCCCACTTATGCTGCTGGTGATGTAGAACTTACATCATTCATGTGTAAAGGTGCTCAACTACCTGCCTCTGTAATGACTGCAATTGATGTACCATTTAGAGGTCGTCAATTAAGAGTTGCGGGAGACAGAACCTTTGAACCTTGGACGGTAACTATCATTAATGATACTGACTTTGCTGTAAGAGACTCAATGGAAAGGTGGGCAAATGGTATCAATAACCACAAAGCAAACACTGGACTAACTAATCCTACAGATTATCAAGCAGATTTATTAGTTGAACAGTTAGATAGAGACGAGTCTGTAATAAAAACTTACAACTTTAGAGGTTGTTTTCCAGTTAATATTGCAGCTATCGAGTTAAACTATGAAACTGTAGATACTATTGAAGAGTTTACTGTAGAGTTTGCAATTCAGTACTGGGAGAGTAATTCGACAACATAGTCTTTAAGACATATATAAATAAAGGTATAAAACCTTTATCATGGGTGAATTGATTTAGTATGAAAGGAAACATATATGGCAGAACAAGACAATAGTATCTTTAAACTTTTTGGTTTTGAACTTAAAAGAGCTGAAGATAAGGCAAAAGAAGATAAGAAAAAGAAACTTCAATCTATAGTTGCACCTACTGACCCAGACGGTGCGGGGTATGTGACTGCAAGTGGTTCTCACTACGGTCAGTTCCTTGACATGGACGGGACTCAAGCAAAAGACAATCGTCAATTAATACTTAAATATCGTGGAGTTGCAGTACACCCAGAAGTAGATGCAGCTATCGAAGATATTGTAAATGAGTCGATAATTAATTCTGAAAATGAGTCTCCTTTAGAATTAAACCTTGATAATGTAGAAGCACCAGATAATATTAAAAAAACCATGATAGAAGAATTTGAGAAAATTACTTCTATGATGAAAATCCAAGAACTCGGTACTGATATTTTTAGGTCTTTTTATATTGACGGTAGAGTATATCATCATTTAGTTGTAAATGAAGAACAACCAAAATTAGGTATTCAAGATATTCGAAATATCGATGCAACTAAAGTAAGAAAAGTTAAAAATATCAAATACAAAAAAGACGAAAAAAGTGGTGCAAAGGTTGTAGATAGAGTAGAAGAATTTTATATCTTCCAAGAAAAATATGGAAGTAATCAAGGTATCAAATTATCTCCAGACTCAGTATCATATGTTACGTCTGGACTGTTAGACCCGTCTAAAAAACAAGTACTATCGTACTTACATAAAGCATTAAAACCTATAAACCAGCTACGAATGATGGAGGACTCGCTGGTAATTTACCGTCTAGCAAGGGCTCCAGAGAGAAGAATATTTTATATTGACGTTGGTAATATGCCTCGTGGTAAATCAGAAGCATATATGAAAGACATTATGACTCGTTATCGAAACAAGTTAGTCTATGATGCAAGTACTGGTGAATTAAAAGATGACAGAAAACACATGAGTATGTTAGAAGATTTCTGGTTACCAAGAAGAGAAGGTGGTAGGGGTACTGAGATTACTACACTTCCAGGCGGTGAGAATTTAGGACAAATAGATGACATAGTCTATTTCCAAAAAAGATTGTATCGTTCATTGAACGTACCTTTAAGTAGGTTGGAACAAGAAGCACAGTTTAGTCTGGGTAGAAGTACTGAGATTAATCGTGATGAAGTTAAGTTCCAGAAGTTCATTGATAAGGTAAGAAAAAGATTTTCTAAGATGTTTATTGAAATATTAAGAAAACAACTAATCTTAAAAGGTATTATTACTGAACAAGATTGGAATACTTGGAAGAATGACATAACTGTTGATTTCTTACGAGACAATCACTTTGCAGAATTGAAAGATGCAGAAGTATTACAGAATAGACTGAATACTTTAGACCAGATTTCACAATATGTAGGTGAATACTTCTCACGTGAGTGGGTAATGAAAAATGTTATGCAAATGTCCGAAGAGGATATTGAAAACATGAAAGACCAAGTCGAAGGTGAAAACGCATCTGGAGATGACGCAGAAACCGATGACGCTGGTGATGACTTTTAATTATAGGAGAAATTATGTTTGAAGAAATATATAAATGGTTTGTAGAACTTTTTAGTGCAAAGGAAGAAGAAAAACCCGCACCTAAAAAGAAACCAGTTGCGAAAAAAACTGCAACTAAGAAAAAACCAGTTGCAAAGAAAACTGCGACTAAAAAGAAAACAACTGCAAAGAAGTAGGTAATAAACATGGAAGAAGTAGAAAACTTTGAATTAGAACAAGAAGTTGACGGTGAATTACCTGAGACTCAAGAAGTTGAATATCATGACCAAGACGAATTACCGTCTGCGGTTGATGATGCAGCTGACGTAATGTCTGAATATAACCCACAAGACGAACTTGAATTGGGTATGGAAGGAGACGAAGAACCAATAACAAACTTAGTTGACCAAATAACTGGAGATGATTTAGTTGGTGCAGAAGGTTCATTCCAAAACATTATTCAAGATAAGATTGCAAGTGCATTGGATAGTAAGAAGGTTGAGATTGCAAACTCAGTATATAACGGTATAGATGTGAATGACGCAGAAATAGACCCTGAGACCGCAATAGAGGACGCTGAAGACCCAATCACTGACGAAACGACTGATAGTATCGAAGAAAACTAGTATCAAAATCTCTTTTTGTATAAATAATAGTTATATAAAAGGTTATGAAAAGTTTTTCTTCATTAAGGGAGGCAACTTCCAAAGGTAAGGTGGTCTTCAAGAAGAAGATTAACCGTATAGATGTGGTAATCTACAAGGAAACTGGTAGATTGCCTTTTGTCGCATATATAGATGGCGATAAACTTGATGCGTTTAAGAACCAAAAAGATGCGGAGAAATCTGCAATGGAAACTATTAAAGAACTAACATGAAATTAATAACAGAATATAATCAAAGTAATTTAGAATGTTTAGTTGAAGCAAAAGAGAATGGGGATAAAGATTACTCCATTCAAGGTATATTTGCACAAACAAATAAGAAGAACAGAAATGGTCGTATATATCCAAAGGATACAATGGAACAAGCCGTTGCGAAATACGACCAAGAACAAATTCAAACTAAGAGGGCAGTCGGAGAGTTAAACCACCCAGAAGGGCCGACTGTGAACTTAGATAAGGTTTCACACTTAATCACCGAACTTAAATTTAAGGGAGATGATATAGTAGGAAAGGCACGAATACTTGATACCCCGAACGGTAAGATTGTAAAAGGTCTACTTGACGGTGGAGTTCAATTAGGTGTGTCAACTCGTGGTATGGGTAGTCTTGCGAATAAAGGTGGCGCAATGGAAGTCGGTAAAGACTTCATTCTTAGTACGGTTGATATCGTACAAGACCCTTCAGCACCGTCAGCATTTGTTAATGGTATAATGGAAGGTGTAGATTGGGTCTGGGATAACGGCATCTTAACAGCGCAAGAAGTTGAAAATATAGAGACAGAAATTAAAACTGCTCCAAAGAAGTTTGCTTATGAAACTTCGGTACGAGAGTTTAAAAATTTCCTCTCGTTAATTAAATCTAGAATGTAATAGGAGACGATATGTCAGACGAAACTAGAAATGACGAGTCCTCTACTGATGAAGTAATTAACGACATCGTGGAAGAAACTCTCGAAGAAGCACAAGAGCCAAAGGCGAAAGGTAATGCAAAGGACGAAACTCCAGTGTCAGAACCAGAGTCTATTGCAAGTGTCGATAAGGCAGCTTCCGACTCTCCCGACAATTCTGCAAAAAATAAGGCAACAATTGCACCAAAAACTAAAGCTGGTATGATTAATTCCATGGTAAATGCTACTATGAACTATGGTAAAGACCATAATAAAGAAGAAGTTTTAAAAGCATATTTGCAAGCGATGAAAATCATGAATGGTGATGAACCTGAAATGAAAAAAGAGTCGTATGAAGCAGAAGAGTCAGTAGAGAACGTAGATGCGGTTGATACTGCAAAAACAGAACTTGACAATCTTGTT
>Ga0209503_10000696_pt1 | contig 18990 bp, 15 predicted proteins | sample SouAtlMetagenome_2_FD_187448 | JGI IMG/M metagenome (GOLD analysis project Ga0209503, IMG submission 187448) | Marine eukaryotic phytoplankton communities from Atlantic Ocean - South Atlantic ANT15 Metagenome (SPAdes) (version 2) | ecosystem: Environmental > Aquatic > Marine > Oceanic | place... | reverse complement strand
CCTGACGGGAGTGTAATTCTATGATGGCCTCCGCTGAGCAAGAAGTCAAAGAACCCAAAATGATTCCACCCGATTCTCTAATTTTTGAGATTGGTGTATCATTTGCCGACCCTAATGACTGAGAAGATGACGATTTCAGCACGTCAAGTGCCACATCGATGAGTCCTTCATCGTTGAGAGAAGCAACAGCCCGTGTCACAGTAGCAGGAGCCCCATTGTTTTCCATCCCTTCTTCATACTTTCCTCCAGCCCATGACTTGCCCATTTCTCCTATTGCAAGCACTGTGGCTGCTAGAGTTTCCATTGCAATCCTTCTTAGCTCGACGGGACGATTTGTACGTCCATTTTCCCGAACTAGTGATTCTAGTGCTGGTAGGCAACTTCCGCTGGCGATTTCCAACGCCGCCTCACGACACGCTCCTAGTCCAGAATTATCGTTCCGACAGTCGTACTGACTAGGAAGAGTAGCACATCCTTTTGGATCGACCAAGAGCGGTAGAACAAGAGACGCTAAAAATTGACAACCCATTCTTGCTACGGAGTTATCAGCAGACAAGAGCAGCTGCGAGACCGATGATCCACATCCTCCGCCGGCAGTTATTGCTCGAACAATATCGCCATCTTTCTTTTCGGAATGGCCTGCCGCACCTCCTGTCATTTCATAGAGTGAAGCAAATGCCTCGTCAATAGCTCGCGTAGCCGATATCGTTGCCCCGAGTGCAGCCGTTGCATGTGCTCGAGTATCGGAATCGTCAGCTCCGATCAGACTACACAGAATCATAATTCCTCCAGTCGACACCATTTGATCGAGAAGAGATTCGTATGCCACAGTAGCTGCTGTTTCACCAGTCGCAAAACGAGCTGCGACCTCGTTCACAGCCAAACATGATCGACGCTGGTCTTCCAAAATCAGATTGCGGACAGTGGCTGCCGACCATCGTTGCAAGTTTGGATTCTTGCTGTTGGATGCATGGTCTAAACAATTTCGGAGTGCTCGTTGGATATCAAGAGAATCGAGATCACCAAGTTCATCGTCGTCATCACTATCCATACTACCCCTACTCCCACTGCTACTCATTCGTTTTGACTCGAGTTCTGAATGCTTTTGCATCAACGTCGATAAAATCTGAGCATCCGTCAGGTAAAACATGGCCTGGGCGGCTTGTTCTTGTACGAAGAGAGTCTTGCGATCCGTTCCCGACCGTTCAAGAATCTTGAGGATACGATTAATAGTAGCTTGACCATTATAAAAGTACACGGCATGAGCAAAGTCATTTTTACCGACCATAGACCCCATGCTGAGCAAACTAGCCAAGGCCCGAATAGCTCGGTCAGACGTGTTCTTTCTTGTATTCAGATGCTTCACAATACATGGGACTAAAGTTTTGGCAGGTATCGTTACTTTCTCTTCAAAACCATCAGTATTGTGAACCAACTGGTTTAAATCGGATGTCAGAGCAGACAATGCTGCGTTGACTTGCGACGGTGTCGCGGCATCGTTTTTGTTGTCGCCATCGTCGGGCGCGTCGGGGTCGAACAACTCCAGGGGTGTTAGGTATCGACGCATGGAAAAGAAATTTCCCTGTTCGACATCTTCATTACAAGAATCGCAGATCCTGACTGGCTTTTCGAACTCGGGACCTGGCAGGGGTAGTTCAACCCTGTGAGAACTACAGGCATCGCAGAATACGTCACCACACAAACGACAGTGATGACGACGTTTACTAAGTGTGAACAAACAACCACAATCTGGGCAATCCAATCGATACTTATCGGCCACCTTCTTGACAGCAAATTCAAGATCGGACATGGTGTCGGAAAAGTCAACGTCACCCGAGACACCAGAATGGGAATGTTGGTAGTAGGCTGCCTCTTCGGAGTATGAACGCTGAACCGAAGTCGTCGTGGCAGCGTTGTTGTAGCTATTGTTCCTAGCAGCACTGGAACCGGTTGACCTCAAGATACGTGCCATAGCTGCTGATGTTGTTGCACCGGGAGCACTGGTCGACGCCGGAGCGTACGAAATCGACGAAGTTTTCTTTTCCACCTTTGGACGCGTCCATTGCGTTATTTTCCTTTCGTGATCCACATAAAAGGGTTTTCCGGTAGTTGGATCGTGTAAGGTTTCCCAATTCGAGGGAAGTGGCTCTTCATCATCGGAGACATCTTGTTCCGACAGTTGAGGTGGTTGAAGAGGATTTGAAGGAGGATCGTCGACCCATCCTTCGGGAGGCTCCCACTGCGTCTTACGAGTGATATGATTTGCATAAAAGACACGACCGCTATTGGGGTCGATGCTTTTGACCCATCCGTTATTCATGTCTTTCAAATTTTTTGTTTCTTTGTGTTTTGAGTGTTTCTATCAATGGCTAGTTATTTTGTTCCTATTCAATTCGTTTATGACCGAAACTAATTTCCCTACTTTCGTGTTAGGTGTCGAGAGAGACAACCTTTTAGGTCACTCTTTGCCTGTATTTCTGCTGGCACGGCAAAAAGAAGATCAAGGAATTTTTTAGTCGTGTTGAATCATAACGGATAAAAATTGATTAGATTGACTAAATAAAATACTATTAATTTCGCGCCATATTATTATTACTAGAGAGTAATTCAACTTTCGAGCAAAATAAGCATTGGCACAACAGATGGCATTTTTGTTATTTTGAAGTTCCGAACCCTCATACCGCAACATCATCACAAATCAAATCGTTTTGTTTTCCAAAATGGCCGATTACGATAAAGAAAACCGCTCCAAGGACAACGGTGGTAGTCATTACCGATACGATAATCACTACAAAGAAAACCGCTACAACGACAACGGTCATCACCGAGGTGACAAGTACTACGAAGATGATCGGGGTCATCGCTGTGACGGTGGGTACAGCCAAAGAGACCGACAACGGTCTGATTACCGCGACAACCGCGGTCGAAACGAATTTCGAGACCAACGACGTCGGAATCGTTCGCGTTCGCGTTCTCGCTCCCGAGAACGGCACCACCACCACCGCCGCCGCGAGTTCGGCGATCAACCCCCTCAAAAGCAGAATTGGCCGGAATACTATGTGAAGGAGCAAAAATCCGACGAGCGCCTTGGTGACACTCGAGATGATCCCCGTGGTGACAACCCCACTAAGCGCATTACAAAAAAGGCAAAACACCGCGGAAGCGGTCGTAATACGGAGAGCTTCGATCCGGCATCCACACTGGTGCGGCCTTCTTTACGTATACACGTTGGTCAGCAGACTAAGACCTTTCACCGCGTTCTTAAGCATGACGACGTCGTCATTGTGCCAGAGTTGTTTGGTAGTGAAGACAATTGGGACACCTACTACAAGCTCATTGAGGAAATGCGCGAAATCCAGTCGAAGGCGAGTGAGGCTGGTGACTCAAATAAAAACAAGAGCAACAAGAGTGCCGATTGGGTCAGCTGGGCCGAGGGCGCGCACCTCTTAACCAAACATCCTGAAAAGTCACCCACCTTCAACAAAATTATTGATCGGCTCTGCGAGTACTTTAATATTCGCAAGCAGTCCATCGGGACCCGCTTCAACTGGTATCGGGATTCCGCCGATTGGAAACCCTTTCACCATGACTCAGCCGCCTTTAATCCACAGCGAGCCCGCACCCAAAACATTACCGTTGGAGCAAGCTTTGGTAGCTTGCGCGAGCTAGCGTTTTTGCATGCCACCGAGAATGTGAACGGCGACAAGACAAAGATTTATTTTCCGCAGGGAAACAACGGTGTGTTTTCCTTTGGACGGGACGCTAACATTTTGTGGAAGCACGGGATTAATGCTCTGGCACCAGAACAACAGGACGGTAAGGGTCGCATCAGCATCATACTCTGGGGTATGGCTCAAGACGTAGTCGAGGAGGACGGGTCTCCTCCCCTCTTAGGTTCGGACGGAAAGGGACCTCATGCCGGTGGCAATGGTGACCGCAACCGTCACCGTGGAAGAAATAATCGCAACCGAAACGGGCATGGGCAAGGTGGACGCTAGAGCAATCAAAACAACACTATTGATACAAAAACTTAAATATTATTCAAATCCAAAATTCGCTACTAATAAAAATTAAAATTTGGATACAAATTAAAATTGTCATGGAATTTACGTAGCTACCACCACGGTTAGGGAGGTTTCAAAGGGAAAATACATGATGGAAGGTAATCACCGTGAGAGTCCTGATAATATTGGGCGCATAAACTTTCCTTCGGGTGTGGAGGGCTGCTCAAAACGTGCCTTTGGTGACACGGCGATGAAGTCGGACCAAAACCCCATAAAGTAGTCTTCCTGTGGGAATATTTCTCGTTCCAATTTGTAATACCACATACAGTTCTTCATGAAATTATCCAATTAGTTGACAAAGCTATCAAATGGCTACCGACAACAGTCAAATCGCGATTTCCCTCTTCTCCCACGTCAAGGTTTGTTTTGCGAACCGTCCCTAACCGCACGCATTTGGAGATTTCTGACCCCACGGGCGCTTGGTGGTGTGTGTGCAGAGCCTGGGGCCACACCCACCTTTGGCCCCAGGGGCACTCGATGGTGGGCCCAGGAAGCCAGAGCTTGCAGCCAGCCTCCCCAGCAGGGGCAGGGGGCCTTTGCGCTGGCTCAGCAGGCCTGTGAGCCTAGCCACATGGCGGGGACCATGCTGGGGTGCCCAAAGCGTGTGCACCAATGGATATTGAGAGTCATAGAGTAAGCGACAGCATGACAGGCATCATGGGAGAAATGCCAATTTGGTCACAAAACAAGCCTGCATGGCTGCAGGCGCAGATTCTTAATCCATCAGTCTCATGTTTTTTGAGGCTCAACAATACCTTTCGTGCTTCCTCTATTTTCGGTTCATATTGAGCAAACTTTTTTAAACAGAGATGGTGAAAAATACGTACAGTAACTCTGATGAAAACATGAACTACTTTTCTCGTTTTAGAGTTTTCTACTTCTACTGATACGAGTTTTGATACCAGTCTGTTCTCCACCATACGTATTTCCTTCTGATGCATCTCGTACTTCTCGAACGGCTCCCTTCCGTCGTATGAGTGCTTTGCGGTATTGCTCCCTCTTTTTCACACGAGGATTTCTATTGATTTTGGCTTTGTGCGCAACCAATCCGCGATTCTTAAGGATTGCTCTACTAATGGATCGTTCACCAGCCACTTCTCCATCAATTCTAGGAAACTTTGGCGCAACCTTGTAAAGACTTTTCTTAATGGCTTTCTTTCTCTTGCTTTCTTTAATAATTTGGTCATAGAAGTCATCACCAGTATCAGGATCGGACATGACGTCGCCGCCCATGTCCATAGCTTCGTCGGCATCCCCATCATCATCCAATTTTCCCATTTCCTCTTCCATCATTTTCAGACCCTGAGCTACGCGATCATCATAATCATCCAAGTCGTCCAATTCTTCTGCAACAGGTGCGGCTCTTCTCTTCCTTGATGCAGTCTTAGAGCGCTGCTCGATTGTATTGATTGTTGATGCAAGTACATCCTGAGATACTCTATTATTTTCGTCCTCTTTCAGGTCACCAAAATCGTCAAGGTGGCGATTTCTACGCTTCAGAGAGATAGTTGAAGGATCTCTCAGCTCGTCTGGACGCAACCCGAACCTAGCCTCGTACAAGGTTGTATCAAAGTTCCTCTGCTTTTCGGCAATTGCATCTCTAGTATCTTCGTCCGATTCGTCATTTGAATCATCTGAGACAGCATCGATATCTACATCACTGTCATCCTTTTCATTTTGTTCACTAAGCGCTTCTATCGATGATGAGGACTTTTCCTTGGTGTCTTCATCAACGGATCCTGAATCATCATCCAACCCTTCATTTGTCATGAGTGCTGCGGCCTTCACTAGATTATCCAATTGCTCGTCAATATTCTTTGATTTCGTTTTCACACTTTCCTCAAGATTTTCAAGCAAGGTAGTGAGTTTTTTAAGGTGATCCATAACTGGATGCGACTGAATATTACTGGTCGCATCCTCCTCCCCAACTGAAGCATATCTGAGGAGTATATACATAATAGAATTCAGTGCAATGGATTTTTGAATCATTGCTTTTGTGACAAGATATTGCTGTCCCTTAATAGTCGCTCCAACACTCTGTTTGGCAATGAAATAGTTTTTGTCAGCGCGATATAAGAATTAAAAAACACAACACAACAGTTGGTTAATATGTGTGGTAACAGTTTCAATAATTTGAACATATCATCCATTTTGTTCTTTCAGCATTCATAAAAACTGCCGGATACATATTATGTAACCATCCAAATAATCAGAAGATACACTTGGATGTTGATTCCATGTTATGAAATGCAAACTCACCTCCGCTGTTTCTGTACTCTCCATCAGTGCATTTGTTGCAACATCCGTCCGATCCCTCAGATCTTTTACAATGTCTGAAAAGTATGAAGTCATCGGAAGCAGTTCTGAAAAGAAAATTGAAAAAGTGAAGATGGAACAATAACTAAGTAAGTACAGCGATGTTGATGATAACACGACTCGGGATTAAAGTTCTTTCTCACGCACCAGGGAATTGTTTGTCGAGCAACTTTCGGGTTTCTTTTTTCGACAGTTTCGATGTATCGCGAATGGTTTGCAATTTTTCGTATTTGGAGTCCGATGTACCGCCATTGTGATTATCATCCACCTTCGACGAAGACTCCTGTTCGTCTTCTGATAGCATGAAATCGCCTTCGTCCATTTCTTCGAATCGAGACTTTTGAATTTCTTGTGCAGCTTCTTCTTCCAAGAATGCATCGTCCTCCTCTTGTCCAATTTCCAGATCAGCGGTATCGCCATGGTAATAGAGAGACTTTTTCTTTCCCCAATTACGCGGGTCTTCCTGCAGAAGATTCATTTCCTCCTCGTCGTCGCTGGAATCCGAGTCATCCGATGACGAGTAATCTTCTGCCTGTTTGTCCACATATCGGTCCTCCTCGTCCGACGATGAATCATCATCGTCTTCTTCTTCGCTGCTTGTCCCACCAGCGCCTAAATCCAGAACAGAGTGCGTATTTCCAGCCAAATCCTCGTCGACGTCGTCGCTGTTTTTGCTTTCCTCGTCCAACCGAATAAAGTCTTGATCCCGATCGTTGTGGAAGCGATCCACCTCATCGTACATCGGATCATCATTACTCTTCTTTTTGTTTCCAAACTTGTTCGCTAGCTGCTCCCGAGAATTGTAGAGCGCTTTGTCGCCTGTCTTGGCGGTCTTTCGTTTCCCCATAGTTCGTGTATTGCGTTGTTGTCTTCGGGGATCGAAAAAACTGAATGAAGAATTTTTTTTCATTTTTTTCCAAATTTTTTACTGGCAAGACGGCGGCCAGCAAGACGGCGGCCAGACGCATACTAAGAGCTACTTTAGCCAGTGCTAATTTTTACAAGTGGCGTGTGCACGGTGATTCGTTCAGAAATCCTTGGTCGGTCATATCGGCAGGCGTTGCACCAGAGGGCAATCAAACCCTTATTACCTTCCGTTCCAGCACAACCTCAGGACGACAGGAATACACCATCATTCAGGATTTTGCTTGCCCAGGACAGATATTAGAAAGGACAAATATCGGAGCTGCATTCGTATCGACGCATAGGTTATAGCAGCACCATGGCCGACGCTGCAGGAGTGTCGTCTCAGGAGCCGCTATACAAGAAATATCCAATATCATCGCATTGGGAATTCACACTGAAGGATGGCCAATCCGTCAAAGGCGAGGTTTATTGCACGGATCATGTTGCGGATTTAGTCGTTCTTCAGGACTCTCACGATGATATTCGAATGATTTCGGTGTCGAGCATCGACGCGGCGTCTAGGGAAAAGGACGACGAGGATGGAATTGTAGCACAAATTGTGGATACCGTACACTCAAAGAAAGCATTGGAAGACCGAGAAAAGCGGGCTATTCGTATGGCCAAGGAGAGTCTTAAGCACTTGAATCCAAAGGTACGGCGGAACGATGTCTCTCTTCGTCAAAAGTATTCAACAATACCCATTAAATCTTTGAAACCAGTGACTGATCCAATGTATATTTTTTCTTTTCTTTACGTCGATGGTGAAACCTAACTCGGAAACTGTGGCGGAATTACGAAATATCTATAGGCTGATCCCAAAGGACAACTCGTATTCGATCGTTTGCTAAAAGCATGCAACGAGGTGGTTTGGAAGAACGAGTCAATTATTGTTTTGGATGCAATCAAGGTGGATCCGCCATATACCCAAGAGGATTGTAAGCTACTTCAGCCATCTTCATCTGGTTCGCAAGGCAGTCTCGATCGTGTTCAAAAGATCGTATCAAGTATTACAAGTGCGTAGAAAGTGTATGTAAAAATTGGACGTAAACGAACGAAACAATAGTTTTCCAATTTTCTGAGGAATTGCCACACTAATCTAGTTTCCGCCATAGTGAGTGATTAAATCCTCGAATCAAATTGAATGAAACAATAGCCACCTATTTTTCATTTATAATCTTTTAGGTGTCGCAAAACTATTTGTTTGACACGACAATATCAGGAATAGTAAGAAACATTTTGCACGAAATATGACGATTCCCGCTTTCGTCCATATACGTTTTAAAAGAACGGCGAACGGCCGAAAGTTCAGTTCCACGACATTGTAGATATTTTCTAATGTGATGTATGTAAGTTCAAGTCATTATAGTTTATGATAGTTCGTTGGAATTGCTACTAGAAGAGTGACTGGTGTCACTCTTAGTGTTCCCGTTATGTTCAAGTTCTTTCAGAACTTGTTTGTGTTGCTCGACCAGTATCTTGTGTATGATTCGTCCGTGTCCGTTCTCTTGGCGCCGTCGATGGAAAAAATGAGCAGCCCTGAGGGTTTCTTCCACGAAAGGCATCATTGATGGCGGGAGACTTTGGCTCATCATCGCCTTCGTGTTTTGTAGGCACTCAAACCGTCGTTTCTGGCGTACCACGGATGAAAGTTGGTTTTCACCATCTTCGATGTCGCATATCGATTGTGAATTAGATGAATGTTTGACGTCTAGTTGAGCAACCGTTTGTTCTTGTTCGAGACGATCAAAAATTCGTTTTCTCAGATTTTGAATAAAACTTCTTGTGTCGTTGCTTCGCTTCATCGCTTTTGCTAAGTTGGACTTTTTGAAGCGTGTTGTGCATGTAGGTGCAACCCCCAATAAAGATAAAGGTGAAGGAGAAATACTACGAGGTCCCAATATTTCCTTCATGCTGCTCGAGGAATTTATCTTTACATCGTCATCGCCCAACATTTCATCCTTGCCATGTGTACTCCCCGGAGACTGTTGTTTCTGCTCCTTTACACTGCCGCCGTCAGCTGCTCGTATGCAAGCTTTTGGCTTTGAATCTGAATCTCTATCGCTATACCTCCCACTTTCAGACTCGTTTTTGAGCGTAGCCCTGCGACAATGGCTTTGAGATTCCCCGTCTTCTTCGGCGATCTCTCCCTTCCCTGCATAGTTCATCGCTTCGTTCTACTTTCTTGCCTATGTAATATTATCTAATCAAGCCCGTCATGCCCATCGCTTACCTTTTCACAATGGTTCTATGTATCATAATTTGTCTTTTCAAGGTAGTATTGCCAACCCCAGTCGCCCCAATGATGAAGTCAGTCGAATTTCTTTAAATACTACCGATCGAGATGGCGATTTCCATGCATTTTGTGACGCAAAGTAAACTTTGTGACCGTTTGGGGAAAGACTCGTGACTGTGTCTAAAAATATGTTTTTATTAAATCGTCAATTTAATCTGGTACTGGTATTACGACAAATTTTGCCTAACTCAGCGACATTTGCGAAAGGAAAAGAAGCTGAAGTGCGCTCAACTTCTTCGAAAAGGCCTCACGGTTTCAAGGAAGACAACACGGAATTGAAATCAATTCTAGTGTACTGTATATCACCAGCAAAAAATAGAAAGTCCCGTTATGGATAGGAAAGGACGAGTAAAAAGTCGAAGCCCTACGAGGGGAGTTCGGCGTGCGAAATCTTGCCAGAATGATGCTTTGAGGAGCAGAAGTCAAAGCCGTAGCCAGCTTGTATCCTCTTCTCACCATTCAAAAGCCAGTTCTGGATCTGAATTCAAACGCGCTGCACCGAATCGTACGACATCGTTTGGCGGTAGGAGACCCCCAAGCCGAACACAATCTTTTGGCCTAGAACGAGGTAGAAAACCACCTCCAAGAACGCGATCCTATGGTCAGCAACGTGATCTTGAGCAGATGGCAAAATATCGAAACGCACGAAGTGCGAGCCCTTCTCTTAGGATGGGCCGAGGCAGAAGTAAGTCTATAGACATGGGGGGTCGCGTGAGAGGAAGGAGTAATGATCGCGTGAGAGGAAGGAGTAATGGAGCAGCTTACCGGGCTCGAAGTCGTAGCCGAGACCGTGATCTTTTCAGTGACGAGATTATTAAAAAAGATTATCCCAAGCAAAGGCCAAAAAAAGATAAAAATATATCAAGAAGAGCGATGAGGACTTTGAAAAAAATGCCGAAACGCATCAGTCATATACCTCGTCATATTAAAAAACCAGACGAAGTTAGTTGGTCGAAAGTGTGCCAATACATCATACCTATCTTCATTATTCTTGGCGCGTCGGTCGGGCTTTTGTTTGCAACAGGTAATGGCGATATCGTTACCGATGCAATTGACAAGATTATTAACACTATCGATCCTCAGCAGCTAATAGATCCAAATCGTGGGAAATCTGCACCCCATTGGCCGGCGAATGGAAATGGCTTGCGGGTTACCATCATAAACGCCTTGAGTGAGGAATGGCAAACCACATTTTACCTTGCCACGGCAGATTGGAGCACGGGCGATCCCAATGCAGTCGAGATAACTGAGGAAGCGGGAACACCTACCTCGGAATGCGAGGCGCCCGAAGGGAAGGTTATCGTGTGCAATGGGGATTATGGGGATTCCAAATGGAGGGGAGTCAATGAATCTATGTTGAATCCTCGCGGGCTAATGATATCGAGTACTGCGAGGATGAATGAATTCTATTTATCAAGTATGGGTAAAGGAGCTTGGCAGTACACAATGTGCCATGAAATCGGTAAGTGGAGGTGAACAAATTATTGTGTTTCGTACGCTTTCTTCCAAGCATTTTTTTGTCGTTTAAGATTGTCGTAAAACTCACACATACCTACTGTTTGTTTCCGGAGTTCAGGCCACACCCTAGGATTGGGTCATACAGATGAAATATTCGATAATCCTGATCTTGGAAACTGTATGGACTACACAGACAATTTGGATGCGAATAAACATCCCGACAAGAGTAATTATGAAACGCTTTATAATATCTATGGCCCGATAGGGGGCAGTGAACCAACAGGAGAGCGGCATTTACAAAGACATGCTTCCCGATCTCAGAATACAGAATTGAACGTATCAGTGAAACATCTGAGGAAACGGGATCCTTCCAACGAAGAAACTCGTCTCGGTAAGGACAACACCACGAACGGCGATGGCAATGTCGTTGTTGGCGCAATTCCAGACCACATCAAGGTTAGAAAGAAGGAGGCCGTTCAGAAGCTTTTCAATCGAGTCCGAAGCACTTACAACAACGATGATTACCATAAAACGCCAGCTGGTCATACGCACGAAGACGGATGGAAACTCATCCATCGAAAGCACGACGGAGAAGAACACGAAACGGACCTTGGGGAGGGCTACAAGGTACGGATCCAGTTACTTCTCGTTGATTGAGAAAACCTACATTAGGTATTTCTCGGGGAATAATACATCAGCTTCATAACTATACAATTATTTGTTTGAACCAATGATCTCTTTCAAGGACTATTATGCTATAATATGGGATGTGAGACAAGATTTTCAAAGCTGTAACATAGTATTCTAGAACTTCGTGCTATCACATGGCTATTCGAGACTGCAAAGAAACACATGACGGAATAACTATTTGTCACGCCCTTGTTTAATGCTCGAAAAAATGTTTTGTTTCCCCCTCTGTATAAATCATGAAAATTTTCAAGGAGCAAAACCGACGGGCTCAATAGGTCTCCACTTTTCTGTTGCACTCCAAGCGTTCATGCATAATTTCAAATGTTGTGTTTAAAAATGGTGCGTGTTTTAGGCCGTTTCTTACTCTTCCTCGTCTGCTACCAAAAAGGGATTCGAGATTTCCTCCACGCCGTCCTTCGGAGATACCAAAGAGACCTGCGTCCCGCGTACCACCACCAGCCCGAGTTTTCGTTTCCGGTCGGTGATTATTTCGGGGTCGTTCGGATCCCTGAGATACTCGTCACAATCTTCGAGAACAAGATTCACTAGCTCGTCGTAACCCTTCAGAGTTCCCTCCAATTCACGGCCGCCAAGGCACTTGACATGGACCGTCGCGTCCATCAACTTCGAGAGTTCGAGGATACTTTCCTTTCGTGGAGGGCCACCACCGCCTCTACCTCCCTTGTTTTTATTGGCGTAGCTCATTGCAGATTGATTGAGGTAAGGTTTCTAAAACTATTGACTTGTAGAGAAAGAAGATGGTGAAAGTTGTCGTCCGAGATATGCACCTGAGAGAGTTTAATTATGCGGTAAGATTGTATGGTGCCCAAGACTAGTCGTAGGGACTTCTTGTACGTATCGTACTACTGCCCTGCGTAACTCGAATCACAGAAAAAAATTGAAAAAAATTTCAAGGGCCAAAACTTTCCTGTTCTTTTTCAAGGTGTTGGCCAGAGACTGCTCCTGGCGCTTCTCATGAGTGAAGCTTCTAAATACCCTGAATTCTAGTTGACTGTACATTGAAAGATCGTAATATAATTTTGGGGGGGATACAGAAACGGTGGTTGTAGTCGGTATCGTGCGACAAAAATCGGCAGAATCACCATGGTATCAAAACCGGTCGCTCCGTTTCCAATGCTCTCCCGCTTCTTTATCGTGGCTATCTTATTCTTGGTAGACCCAATAATCTGGTCACATACGCCATCTTTATTTGCCGAAGCCTATCGAGTGGGGGAAGTTGTCGATAGTTCCATCTCAACCCGGTCGACTCTGGTCATTGATATGCTGATCGCCAACCAGCCGCTCTTTGGGGTGCCCAAAACGGTTCATCTACCCCGTTTGCCGGAGCGTTTTTCGCTTTCTTTTGATGAGGGTTTTCATAGATTGCCATACTTCGATGCTGAGAGCACCGAAAAGCTCATTGTGACCTTTGTCTACAGCAAGTCGGGGGCGGGACGGATCCATTCGGTGACCAGCCAGGCGATCCGATCGTCGACGAAAAAATTCGATCACACCAAGGAGATTGAGGTTTTCTACGATTGGATCGAAGAGGCGGATGTGGATATCGAAGCGGGCAGCATCGTTATGTTTTTGGTGGCATTTGTGGTATCGATCCTGTTCTTGTTGCAGCTGTGCTCAATAGAGGATCACGACGACAACTATGATAACAACTACGACGTAAGTAGCAATAAAGGGAGATAGAAAATTTAAACTATTTTAGGAAACCGACCGACGTCATAAGAATTCCTGCAGATTTTTATTTCGGATCCAATCATAAAGACATTATTGTACTGAGATGAAAACTTTTGGACAGTAAGAGGTGATTTGATGATTCAGTGATGTTATTTTTTAGCCCTAGTTTCGTTTGGTCTTGCGTATGGAAATAAAGCAGGATGGTATTCTTTTGTAGTGAATGCTTTTTTAGTTTGATATTCGGAATCTGTTGTGATTGCCCCTGTATATTTGCAGCCTGCAGGAACTGTCACCTTGGTGATGAGTCGCAACAAAGCACTGGCGGCATAGCCGAGCAGGAGGGCAGTTCTCACCCTCTGGTGGAAAGATGGTGCAGCTCCGGTGGCACCCACTGCGAGTTTTGGCAATTCGTACATGGCTGCCTCGTAATTTGAAGACCTCTCGTTCTTCTTCACTTGCCAAGGCCCAGCAGCGGTCGCAAGGACCGCTCTTGGGATGTATCTTGTAAGCAAACTTGTTCGTACAGACACGCACTGTATCGACAGAAAGGTTATCATCATTTTTATCGATAATTTTGCGGTTTGTAGGTTTTTGCATTCGTCGTATGGTTGATCGTGCCCTACGGGGCATTCTCGAAAATAGTGATACTGCAGGAGACTTCGGTGGACTCGATAACGAATAGAATCCACGAAGGGGTGATTTCATCCTTGAGCCCATAGATCGATTTGGTGACGCGTAGGAAATCATAGTACTCTGGGTGATTTCGCTGCGAGCAGGAGATTCCTTCATCTCTTTCTTGCGTGAATCTATGTAGGCTAGTCCATTCTTGATTGCACCATTGTGCGAAGACGATACTTCGACGTTATTCGAACAGATATGATTACTGTCGTGGACTCGAGATGGTGTAGAAGGCCTCTTAGCTCGTCCAGGAGAAGTATACCAACTCACTTTGCCATTACGTGTGGATGGTGTTCCATCTCCCCTGTGGTGAAACAATGCAGAACGACTGGTCTCAACCCGGTGTGGTGAGCTCGGTGTTCGTAATCGTTCTCTTCGTTGTTGGCTGGGACTTCCCACAGCGAGTCGCTCTCTCGTCCTAGAGAACGGAATCTTCGGAGGATTCGAGCAGGAAACACTCATAGTTGATACCGAACTTTGATCAAAAAGAGGCAGGCCATGTTCATCATTCTCCGATTCAAATGATTTGCTACACTCCCCTGTTTTCAATCCGGTTGGATCGTTATCAGCAGTGAGGTCCTTCGTAAGTTCAATACCGTTTCCATTCTTTCGAACACTGTTATTGATAAAGTCTGTCTCGTTCTCTATCAAAAATTTAGATACCGTTTCCTCAAGTGCGCTATCATTGCCGCACTTTGTGTGCTTGTCTGACAAACCACGAGACAATGCGAAAGCGACGGGATCGATAGGTCTTGTTGAATCTGGTTCAAAAGCGGTTCGTGAAAATATTTCTGAGTTATCACTTACTTTCTGATTGAGCTCTGGAGACGTTATCCTGCTTTTCGATTCATTGAGTGGTACAAACGATGAAAGAACGAAATCGGACTTAATCGCTGACTGGAATGCTTCACCGTCAATCGATGATTGGTTTCTTTTAGACAGCAGCTTAGCGTCGTGTCCGCTTTGAAAATTATTCTTAGACCAATAGTCTTGTTGTTGATGTGAAAGAGCTTTGGATGGTATAGTGAAATCCGACTGGCTATCACCAAGTCGCAGAGGGGTTGGAATTGAAGACTGATCAGAAGAAAAGCTAGGCGCATTGATTAAATCTGATGTCAAAAGAGTTCGATCGAATTCTCGAAATGATTTCTTAGCAATCCCATTATCACTTGGCAATTTTTCTGAGCAATCAAAAAAGCCTTGTTCAATATTGGAGTTATCGTCTGTGTCTTGGTTCACAAATGGATCCTCGGTAATTACTTGGTTCTGGTTACTTGAAGGTTTGGTATTGGACACAATTATCTTATGGGAGGCTTCGAGTGTTCCCTGAGATGTCTCGATATCTGTTGCTGGTAGAGGAACACAAATATCGGCTTCAGAAAGATCAAGATCGTAGCTGTCGTCTGTGTTATTATCATCAGGACAATCATTTGCCATCGACCGCATGAAATCATCTAGCATGTTGTCTATTTCTTTGATTTCGTTTTTTATTGGAGAAGGAACTTCCACAAAGCTATCGATCTGTTCAGGCCCCGTACAAGATTCCGAGCTCAATTGATGTTGGACGATCGTTTTTGCGCTTTGGGGGATCTGAATCAAGTCTTGGCTGGTTTCGATCATCGTCTTAAACAACTCATTTGATTTCGATCTTTCGCGATTTGAATCTTCGATCGTATCAAGACAAGAACATGGATCTATTCGCAAAAAGGAATGATCTTCGTTCATAATTTTATCGGAATTTGTTTGGGAGTTATCTGCGCGGGTGACACTTTTTGTCGTATCGAATTCTTTCAAATCATTCGCAATGACTTTTTTGTCTTGAACGACCTCCACTTCTGATTCTAATAGATCGGATTCACCTTTTTCCTCCGGCAAATTCACGTTACATTCGCTTTTATCCTCTTCAATTATGTCAATAATAGAAATATTTTCTATGCTATCTCGAAACTCATCGATTTCTACAGCTTGCTGTGAAGATTGCACAGGTGATAAATTCTCAACTGCATCACCAATCTTGTGTTGCTTATCTTCTCTCACAGATGGACTACTATTCTCAGATATATTTTCTTCTTCATCAATATTTTCTATGCTATCTTGAAACTCATCATCTCCTACAGCTTGCTGTAAATATTGCGCAGGTGATAAATTCTCAACTGCATCACCAATCTTGTGTTGCTTATCCTCTCTCACAGATGGACTACTATTCTCAGATATATTTTCTTCTTCATCAATATTTTCTATGCTATCTTGAAACTCATCGTTTCCTACAGCTTGCTGTAAATATTGCGCAGGTGACAAATTCTCGACTTCATCACCAATCTTGTGCTCGTTATCCTCTCTCCTAGATGGACTACTATTCTCAGATATATTTTCTTCTTCATCAATTGTTTTAGGATGCACACATGCGTCGAAAAATATATCGCTCGCGTCGTCAACATCTTCAGCAAGAGAGGGCAGACCATTGTCATGCTGACACATGTCTTGTCTTGTATCAGGTTTTGAAAACTGAGTATCAGGGACACGGGCAACAGATTTTTCCTTCTTGTAATCCCCACTTTCTGTTACAGATAAAACAGACAAGTTTCCGATTTTTGTCTTCATCTTTAAAATCTTCCGAGTTACTTTAAGAGTCTTCTTCTTTATATTCGTCTTCATCTTCCGTGTGATTTTGCGAGTCTTCTTCTCTATTTTTGATTTCATCTTCGTCATCTTACGAGCTATCGGGAGTTTCTTTTTCTTCTTTCTCTTGAGAGGGGTCACCACAGATTTGGTCTTCGGACATTCTAGTATCAATGATTTTCCTACCGAAGGAGTTGCTGGTGAACTCAAATCATCCCTCATTAACGAAGGTTGACGCCGAACCCTGGTACCAACCCAATCCTTTTTCTCTAAATTCGTTTCGGGGTTAGAAATCGAGTCGACAAATGCTTCTTCTTCGTCTGCCTCTACACAGAGAGAATCAAAGAACTCGTCTTGATCATTATCCGCTTCTTTTTGTTCACCCGAATCAATTGACCCTGCTTGTTTGTCCCGTCCTCTTGAGTTATTGGGATGTGGTTCGAAATTTCTATTGAAAAGTCTGGAAAAATCCTCGTCATCATAGCCGTTTCCTGTTCGAGCACTTTCTTGTTTCCAAGAGCATTCATTCTCTGTTAATACTGATGATTCCTCAATCGTCCTTGGAAAAGATGGCGATATTATTGATACCGTTCCAGGTTTCACGTTTGTAGGACTTGGAAGCAGCATCGACCAGTTGGGGGTTGCGATGGATATTTGGTCGAGGGCGAGTGAGACCGACGCTGATGCGATTGTAGAACTGTCATTCAAAAACGGCAGGTAAGCGTAGTGTTGAAGCTGATGCTCGTGGATATCACCCCGGCGCACCTTACGCATGAGAGAGGCCGAAACGCGATGTTTCTTCCTAAGTTCTCGCATCATTTGACGGTGCCTCTGGAGGATATCCGACAACTCTGAGTTGAAATCTTCATCCTGGTCGATGCCGCCGGAAATATAGTGAGGAGTAGTCATATTTTTGCCGCTGCCATTACAAGTCAAGTATCATGTGCCGAAAGTTGTTGCGATTCATTCAAAAATTACGATTAAGCGGGTCCGCGTTTCAGCTTAGTGTTACAAAGATGATCGATGTGAATATTTGAAACTTGTTGACGTCAGGTCTAGCCGAGTGAAATAATGTCGATACAGTGGTCTATTTGCTTTCGAAACATTCCTGCGGTTAAGCAAATTTTTAAGTTGAATACAGGAAGGTGTTGATTGTTTAGAATTTCGTTAGTATTTGTTTTTTGCAAAAGACGAGCCTGCCGGCTCTGTCACGCAATTCGAGTTTATGATTGAAACCAACCCTGTGCACACACAAAAATACCTCTCACGCTATGTTTTCTACTATTGTGCATGAATAGGTTAGTGCACAAACGCAAACACACGATATTACTGTTGTTTTATTAGCAATTGCTTTGTACGTTTTGTTCTAGCTCTCATTGTTCTCTGGGATAGTTGGTGGGAATGATTGGATTCGGACACTAGTGTAGCACATGGTGTTTCAGAACTTGACATTTTTCCCGACTATGAGCTATCACAAAATAATCAAAGCTGTGGATAGCATATAATCCACACGAGCTATCAGTTCTTAAGGTTTTTGGTAGCAAATTTTTGTCCGATAGCATGCATCAAAATATGATTCAACCAGATTGTTTGAACGTTTGTGAGCATCGTTCGTCCCATTCCTATCTTCCCTATTTCATTACCCAAGTGTACCACCTCATTTGGATCCCACATTATTTCTTCTTCTTCTTTTTCTGAGCCTTCTTCCATCGCTTCAATTGCTTTGGTGTCATATTGGAGGTATCAACGTCATCGTCATCCCCTTCCGACAAATCTGGTGGAACCATAAGCTTTAACAATGATCGATCCATTGCAGTTTCCTTATCGCCGTCAAAAAACTGTACATCGTATCCATTCCCTCCCGGCAAAACCCTCGTGACAGTCGCCGGAAAAAATGCTCCTCCGAGGTCGGCCTCGACCTGATCTCCAACCTTCACCGGTAAGACAAATGCCCAGTTTTCTGGCAGCGTAGGCCCCGACGAGTTGGATGAATTGGCACTGGATGTTCCTTCGTACGACCACTGGAGGAGGGCTGCCTTGATTGCATTGATTTGGTCGTAATATTTCTGGACCCGGAACAGAGATAAACGTTGCATTCGATCGGGGGACATCGCCCGGCGTTTGTTTCCTAGGTGTGCTGTCATAGCATCCTCGGATTTTCGCAGGCGTCCCTCTTCGAGAGCCGCTAGGTACATGTCACGGTGAGTTTCAAGCAGTTCATTGCCCTTGGTCTTTAATTCCTCGACAGTCTCCTTCCAGACGGAATCCTCGACG
>Ga0209503_10000694_pt1 | contig 19042 bp, 17 predicted proteins | sample SouAtlMetagenome_2_FD_187448 | JGI IMG/M metagenome (GOLD analysis project Ga0209503, IMG submission 187448) | Marine eukaryotic phytoplankton communities from Atlantic Ocean - South Atlantic ANT15 Metagenome (SPAdes) (version 2) | ecosystem: Environmental > Aquatic > Marine > Oceanic | place... | reverse complement strand
CGTCCATGCCCTTGTTGGCCATTGCTGGTCTTGGACTTTTTGGCCGCCTTGAGGGGCGCCGCTTCGTCTGGAATAGTATTCAGCGTTCTAGTCATGATGTCAGTCGCCGTAAATATGAATGTCGCGGATTTTGTGTGGAGTTTTATGCTGTGCTTTATGCTGTGCTTTGCACGATGCCTGGGACTTCAGCCTATTTCCCACGAGAAGAACGCGCGAGGAACATACCTACACACCTAAACTTACACGATTCCATCACAGAGTAAACGTCGGCGCCTGCGCCCCTCGACCCACGGCCTCGAAGGGCAGTCTGACCAGAGGCGAGTCGAACGCGTCGCGCTTGCGCTCCTCGACCAGCCACGCGATAGACGCCTCCACGGAGCTCCGGGACTGCGCATAGACGCGCGCACACGCGTCCCGATCCGACGCGTCCACGTCACTGGTAGCAATCGGCTCCCCGAAGCGGAAGTAAAACCGGCGCGGGTTCGTCGGCACGGCCAGGGGAAACCGGAAGTCCTCCGTGCGGTTCGCCCAGCGCCGCGCCGACGGAATGTTCGGCTGCTCTCCTTGCTTGTCTCGGATAAACGTCACGGAGTCCGCCGCGCCGACGGCGCCGAACGGTATTATGAGCGCGTCGAACTTCGCGGCCGCGCGCACCTGTGTGGAAAGATTGGTGAGCCCCACGCCATCGAGCAGATGTCGCGTCGGCGCCAAGATCAACACCGCATCTGTACAAAGTCCGTCTCCTCGGGCCAGAACAACATGTTGTTCTCGCCCTTGCCGTGGTTCGACTCCCTGACGCCGCCCGGGAACAACAACACGCACTCGTCGCGCTGCAGCAAGCGTATGAAGTTTCTTGGAGTCACCTCGACCTGTGTGGAAATCAAAATTTTACGACGCGTTCGTGCTGAATCGTCGCGTCGACCTCCACGTCATCGACGCGACGCCTGCTCGATGGCGTGGCGATGCCGTTTCCTCACCGCTCGACCAAGCCAGGATGTCCGCGTCATCGCCGGGAAATGACTTAGTGAAGAATTGTCGGGTGCACCCAGACGCACTGGTTGATTTCCACACAGACCTCGACCGCGCCGAACTTCTGGAAGAAGGACTCGTCGCCATTGCCATTGAAACCGTCGCGGCGTCTCCCATCATTCCACCATTGTGGTGACGGCCGCGGCCCTTGCTGCGGACCATCTATCAACGAAGGTGCATTCGTCGCCACGGGATGAGCTAGACCTCTGATAAGCAAGTCGCGGTCCCTCAAAAACTCGTCCACGAGTATCGACAGGTCCGCGCCAAACAGCTGGTGGTTGCCCACGAGCAAGACCGGTCGTCCCTGTTGTGGCGAGGGCACGCCCGCCAACCCTTCGACCACTTTCCCTTCAACGGTCGAGAAGAACTTGGGCGACACGAGCCGTCTCAGAGGATCCACGACGCTATCACGGGTCTCCTTAATTTGGGTGGCGTTGGGCCGCACGAAGTCGTCGACGGCTCTCTGTGCTTTCTTAAGTTTCCGCGCTCTTATTTCATCACCATACAACGCCTTGGAGCTTCTCAAAGCTTTCCCGAAGTCGAGGCGCTCCGGGTCGACGAGGACGGCGTGGCCGCCGCCCCGCAAGGTGATGGCTTCCGCATCGAGTTCCTTCTTGAGCCTTTCCGCCTCGTCCTTCGACGGCAGGAAGCGGTCGTCCTCGCCGCAGATCACCAGAAAATTGGTCGAGCGCCCCGTCCGTCGCAAGCGCCACAACCTTTCATTTGTCTTGGCGCAACCGCCATCCAGCCAATTTTCGACGCGATGCTTCAGCGTTTCCGGAGGTACCAAGTCAGCCAACGCCTGGGCGCCATTGACGGCTCTTGTTAAACCAGAAAAATCTAGCGAAGAGAACTCCTGCAGAGACTTCGAGACCATGGAGCCGTCCGACGCTAGTAGGCCAACAGCAGCACCGATGGCGCCCGCGTAGGCGACGCCTTCTGCCGAGGACACTAAGCGGCCGCCGAGGGGCCAAGGTGTGCGGTCGTACGACGTCGCCGGGTTGATCAATGCCACGCCGCGCAGCTTGTCTATTTGTCTGGAGTCGCTCAGCTTCAGCGCGGCCGCGGTGGCTATCAGACCACCCATCGACTCTCCAGCTAAGACGCCTCCCTTGTCCTGCACGAATGTCGCGACGGCGTCGACGACCTCGTCGAACGAACTCCGATCCTGCCCGTCGACCCAGCAGTACCACGGGTCGTAGGCGTTCTCTAGCAAATTAGGGAGCTGCGCCGCGACGGAAATGCCGCGGAATTCGATACCGGGAACATAAAGCAGCGGCTCCCTTTCAGTATCGTCGCCGGCGTCTTCTAAAACGCGCGTGAAGCGCACGTTGCCTATTTTCAAGGTGGCCTCTCGTTGTAGGATCGCTTCCGCGCTGTCGAACATCTCGGTCGTCGTCGTCGACGTCGCGCCGAGGCGGTGCAGCGCCGCGGGGCGGCGGGGCGCCTGGAATGCCGTGCATGAGCTGACGATGAGTAGCAGCCATTTGTGCGCCATTGCTGAAATTGTGGGCTGAGGTGTTTTTGGCTATGCTGGTTTTGCGTAGGTGCTTGGCCAGTACCGCTTTCACTAATGCAAGCAATGCGACCTCTGGAGTACGTGTACGCGCCACGCGTTGCAAATTACGACAAGACGCAGCGATAACACGCCAAACACGCCAATGCCGGCATTAGAAATCGAGCTAGCGGTCGGTAAGACACTAGCCAGCGTGCGAACTGCCTCGTACGGGTCTTGTGCGCCGCAGAAAACGCCAAACGCCGCAAACGCCATCGCCGCGGTTCTTGAAAGACTATACTTAGCGCGCCCACGCCAGGGCGCTCCCAGAACCCCATCAGCCGCGCGCGAGCGTCGCCGAGCTGACGTGGCCGCGGTCCGCGGGGTCGATGATGAGGTCGTTGTTCGGCAGCCAGACGCGCTGGCACCGCGTGTCGAGGCCGGGCTCGTCGTGGATCATGTAGACCTCGCCGATCATTCCCGTCGCCGAGCGGCCGCGGTCGGCCTTCCGCTTGGCGCCCGCGGGTCTATCTGGGACGGCCGGCTCGCCATTGAAGCGGCCGAAGGTGTCGCCGAAGGTCGTGGAGTACTGGCCCACGGGCCGATCGGGGGCGGGGGCCCTCCAGGTAAAACCAGTACCATCTCCGGGATTGACGCTCAGAGCCATGGCTTCAAAAACATTCCCCTTCTGGGACATGTTGAACGTGCTATCGGTGCCCCGGATGCCGCGGCGCTGCATCCTCGCTGCCCTCGTCATGGCCGCGTCCTTGGGCGGTGATTTGCTGGGGACGGGAAACGCGTCGCCGGACGTGGTGTTGTAGGAACGGTAGCCGTAATCGACGAGCACACCTTCCAGGGGCTCGGCCCGGTCCTCGGACCAGTTGCCGACCATGACGCGGGGGTCGCGGTACACATTGGTCATGGTGGTACGCGGTGCTGTTCTAGCGCTGGGGCAGCTTGTTTAGGGTGCTGGGGCTGCGGCGGTGGGCCGGCGGCGGAGATGCGAGAGGGCTTGGGGCAGCGACGGCGGGCCGGCGCGACGGAGATGCGAGAGGCGCTGCGAGTTACTAGGATACCTATTGTTTGAAAAGCTACTAGCATTCCGACGGGAGAAGCGTCGCTCGAGCCGTGTCGGCCGGGCTTTGCTGCGGCGGGACACCGTCGACGCTTACTTTGTCGCGCGGGGCGATTCAGATGCGCGCGCGAGCGGCCGGCGCCCCGCGCAGGCACCCGCCCACTAGTCCTCTACACTAGTCCTAGCACCGTAACAGTAGCATCACCGCGCAGGCACCCAAGCACCTAGATACTAAGCTAAGTAGAGCGCCAGCCACCCTTACGCCGGCGGGGAGGTGCGCGCGGCCTAGTCCTCCTTGTCGCCGCTCTTGGCCGAGTCCTTGGACGCGGACCGGTCGCGGCGTCTACGACCGCGAGAGCGCGACCGCGACCGGTCGCGGTGGCGGTCCGGGTCCGCGCCGTGGCCGCCGCCGCCGAAGCCCGGCCCCCCGGGTCCTCGGAAGCTCGGATCATCATAAGCCGAGGGCCGCGGCCCGTGGCGGCCGTCGGCGGACGACCACGTCCGGTTCAAATCGTCGATGCGGATGCCCTCGCGCTGGAGTTCGCTGCGGATGTCGTCGGCGACGCGGTAGTCCTTGGCTACTCTAGCTTTCTCTCTCTCGATCAAGCGAGCTCTGATGTCGTGGTCGCTGAGGCCCCGTCCGCCTCCTCCACCTCCGTACCCCGGCCCGCCGCCGTAGCCTCCGCCGTAGCCGCCGCCTCCATAGCCGCCCCCGCCGCCGTAGCCCCCATAACCGCCCTGGGGCGGCCCGCCACCATATCCACCATAGCCGCCTCCGTAGCCCCCTCCATAACCCTGGGGCGGGCCTCCGCCGTAGCCTCCTCCGCCGCCACCGTAACCGCCGCCGTAGCCGCCGCCGCCGTAACCACCCCCGCCGAAGCCACCTTGACCACGATTGCCCTCCCGGTCGTACCTCACAACTAACGGCCGCCCGTCCCCGGACCCAATATTCTTGTTGTGGAACTCGTCGATCGCCTTCTCCGCCTCCTTCGGGTCCGAGAACTCGACGACGCCGAAGCCTCGGGAGCGGCCGGTGCGGCCGTCCATTTTTACGATGCTATCAACAATCGTGCCACAACTTTTAAAGGTGTCCGCGAGCTGCTCCGTGGTCATCTCGTAGGGCAGGTTGCCCACATAGAGTCGAGCGGCTCCCCCAAAAGCTCGCGTGGGGTTGCCGGACGGCTGGTTCTCAGCTCGGCCGCGCGATCTAGAGCGGCTCCGCGAGCGGCGTCTTCTCGACGAGCGCTTCCTGCTTCTTGACCGGCTGCGGTCCTTCTTGCGGCGCGAGCGGCTGCGGCTGCGGCTGCGCGAGCGGCTCTTGCTGCCGTCGTCGTCCTTCTCGGCGCTCTTGGAGCGCGAGCGGCTCTTGCTCTTGGAGACGGAGGAGGCGTCGGAGTCGTCGTCCCGGGCCATTTTTTGCTTGCTGTGTCGCGGCGACGGCGTCTGCGAGAGTGGTCTAGCTGTCTGGATGTTGTGGTGATGCTTGTAGCGTCGCGGGTGCGTCGTCGACGGCGTCTGCGCGCTTAGGTGGATATGTCTGTATAATGCACCCGGCACGCAACGTGTGCCCGCTCGCTCACGCTGTACTGCTTGAGGCAGCTACTGGTGGGCTTCTTGCCAACTGACACCGTCTGAGGATCGTTGCCGGCTCCCACAGCTCGCGCCAAAGTATTTGGCGGTGCGTGCTAGCGACCTGTAAGACACTAGAAAAAATGAGCAGCCACAGTGCTCCGCCTACTAGTCTTATCACCGTAACAATACACAGGGGCTCGTCAAGTAGGCGCAAAAAAATCCGCACCCCGCACTAAACCACACGGACTCCAACGCCGTCGACGCGAGAAACACGCCGTCGTACGTAGACAAAGACTCACACAAACCCCAAAATTACTATCGCCTACCGGGCCGCCTCCGCGCAGCCGGCTTGCGCTTGCCCATGTTCTTCTTCTTCTCCATGGCCGCCTTCTTGATGGCTCGAGATCGTTCTTCCTCCGCCTCCCGAGCGGCTCTATCAATGGCGATCCACACGGCTCGCAATTCGTTCTCCGTCATCATGCACGTTTCAAAAGCCTCGCGCGCCGCCGCCCCTTCCTTCTCCTGCCTTTCTTCTTCCGCCTTTTTCGCCGCGGCCTCCTCCTCTCGTTTTTTCCGTTCCTCGATGATCTCCAGGTCGTACCGAGCCTTCCGCCAGGCCAGCTCCGCGGTAGAGCGATCAATCAACGCTTTATTGTAGGCAACGACCGCATCTTCGTCATTTCGACGATCGATCTCCGCCTTCTCGATCGCGTCGTGTTCGGCTTTCCTCCGAGCCAGCCATCTTCTTCTTTTCGACCGGCCCTCGACATCCAACGCCTTGATCTCATGTCGTCGTCTATAACAAAGACCTTCCGCCGTCTGCAGGTAGCACCGGTCGTTCTCCGGCAGATCGCACTTCATGAGTCGAATCGACTGCACACCTCTGTCACATTCCCTCCGCAACTCGACTAGATCTAACGGTTGTAGAGCTTTCGTGACGTCTCTGTGCAGATTATCTAGATCAAACTCCTTCAAGGGCCACAGATCCGCTCGTTTCAGTTCAATCCTCCAGGCCTTCTGGCAGTCTCGACTAGCCTGGGGGAACTGCCCTAGCTCCAGTCGAGCTCTTGCTCGTAATGCGAGTGATGGAGCGTGGTCTTTCCTCGCTAACAAAGCCTGGTTCAAGTCCTCCACCGCTTTTCTAGCGTCGCCTCGTCTGAGAGACGCGGAACCGCGCGCGTGCAGGATCTCGACAGCTACGTTCCGGGGCTCCTGGAAGGCCATGTTGTCCTCGCCCTCGATGTCGCCGTCTTCTCGTCTCAATTCCACGTCGATCTTCACGGCTTCGTCGAGCGCGAGTTGAGCTTTTATCAAGTCGGCGTCGATCGCCGCGTCTAATTTGCCCGGGGATTTATGTGAGAGATTTGATCCGAGACTAGGTGCCAATCTACCCGGAGATCTGGAGTTGAGGGCCCGTCTCGATAGCCTTAGTCCTGTGGCATCTGACGCGACTGTCGAATCCATGAGCGACGGATCCTGCAGGGATGATTGCGCCAATGTTGCATCCACAGAATCTTCGGGGAAGATGCCCATTTGCATGGCCTTTCTCTCGGCTAACTTTCGAGCCGCTTCTATTTTGTCCTCCTCGTCCTGGCGCCGCTTCCTTTCGGCGTCGGCCACTAATTTTCTCGCGCGTGCCCGCGCCACATACGCCGCTCCTAAATGGAAATGGTGCGAGAAGTTCGCCGTGTCCGGCTCGTCCACTAACAGACGGGCATGTTTCTCCGCAGCTCTCGAGAGAGGTTCCACCGCGTCGAGAGGCTCGCCGCGCTCCAGACGCTCCGTCCCCCGTGACGAACCTTGCAAGACCATCAACCGCCGCGCCTTCCGCGCGTCTCTGGAAGCGTCCTCTTCGTCTAATTCAGTGGGTTCGTCAAATTCCGCAGCTCCCACATGAATCGACTGACTTCTATCCCGCAAGCCCCAGAACGGCTCGAGAGCATCTTCGGGCCGCGCACAACACGGATTGTGCGAGAAGGTCAAGGAACGAAGTTGCGGCAATTCAGCTAACTCCTCCGGCAACTGATCCATCTCATTAAAATCTAGATGTAGCACTTCTAACGACTGGACGCTATCCAATCGACCCGCCTCGACGCCCTTGGTCGTGAGGAGGTTGTGGTCTATGCGTACGGTGAACAATTCGCCACAGCCCTTAAAACAGTTCTGCGGGAGAAGCGTGAGTTGATTATGCGAATAATTTAAAGATTGCAGCTTGTTGAGTCTTCCTAGTCGTTGCGGGAAGTTCACTAACTTATTGTGACTCAAATCTAAAGATGTCAACGATACTAAACTTTCAATAGCCTTCTCGTCAATCGTCTCGAACAGATTGTGGGACAGGTCTAAGGTCTTGAGGCGGAACATCGTCGCGAAGCCTTTTGGCGTATAGGTTAATTTGTTGTGTTTCAGCGACAATAGTTCTAGCAGGCGGCACTGCGTCACGCCCTTGTCGAGGACTTCTAACGCGTTGTTTTCCAAGTACACTGATTTAACTTGGCGCATGTCGCCGATCCTCATCCTGGTCGAAGTGATGGCGTTGTTTCTTACGGAAATGCTTTCCAGCTTCTTCGCTAGACCGACGGCGAAGCCGTCACTCAATTCCTCGAGCTTGTTGTCGTCTAGTAAAAAGGACGTGCAGTTCATTAACTCGAGTGCTTGTGGTAACTCCGTCAGGAGGTTGCTTCGACAATCTATTTCAGTTAACGCCGTCATCTTCGCGAGATCATCAGGTAGCTTTTCGAGCTCGTTATGAGAAACGTCCAACGTCGCCAAGGACTCGAGCTTACTCCAGTCGCATCCGTTCAAGTCGGGCTCGCCGATGCCTTCCTGCTTGTCCTGGTCCGCGCTCTGCGCAATTTTACAGGGCGCCATGACCTTCAACTGATTGTGCGAGACCTGCGCGGGACGCGTGGGCTCTCGTGCGGCGGCGTCGACGGCGTCACAGTCTCCTGCGGCCGCATCGACGGCGTCGAGGCGACGCGCCATCGCACTGACGCCATCGACGCGACCACGTCAAGTTCAAGGTCCTTCTCTGCGCAGCGTCGCGGACGTTGAGCGTCGCCAGGCTCGAGAGCTGGTCCAGTTGGTTCGGCCACTTGGTCAATTGGTTGCTGGACACATCCAAGTGGGTCAGTGCTGCAAGCATGCCGGGTCCCACGGCCCAGACTCTAGTTTGTTGCAACAATTCTAGATCGCCGACTTGCACGGGAAGCTCTCGGAACTGATTCTGTGACAGGTCCCAGTACTGGAGCTGTTCCAATCTATAAACATTGCCCGGGAACCAGCCTATTCTATTACGCGCACAGGCAAACCAATTTAACTCTTCAAGTTCCTCCATTTCTTTCGGTAGTGACCTTAGCTGATTCCCGGAGACGTCCAATTTCTCAAGCGAAGCTAAACCCCCAATGTCCGGCACAAGTCTCAAAATGTTGTTGTCCGACACGTCTAGGTGTGTTAACGTTTCGATAGCCAGAGCGCGAAACGAGATGCGCGCCATTTTGAGGCCCGAGAGGTCCAGAGTATCGGTGTCCGGTGTATCCTCAGCCTTGTCTATCCTCTTCTGGGCTTCGCTCCGGGGGTACTCGCGGGGCATCAAGCCCAGGTCGTCCGACGGCATCGATCTTGTTCTTCTTCTAGTAGAACCGGATCCGATCGATTCTCTCTCGGAGTCGTCATCCGAGTCCAGCTCGACGACGGCCGTCTCGGCCAAGATCCGGCCATCACTAGACACTAACCGTTGCGTGCCCGGCTCGATGTCCTGCGATCCCAGTAGTAGAGGCTTCGTCCAGGACGTCTGGCCGGTCTGGGCATTATAGTAGTAGTAGTTTTGTGAATGCTCGTCGTAGACCTTGGAGACGACACTCGCAACAAGTCTTCGCACGGTCCTTAAGAACTTGAGTCGTCGCCAGGCGCACTGCATGTATATAGCAGCTTGCTCGTCCGTGAACGTCGGCGCGACATCACCTAAATCTCTCCATAAAAGTGGAGCGGGCCGCTTCCAGGAGGCCTCATCCGTCACCGTATTGTAGTAGTAGTAGATCTGCTGGACGGGGTCGAAGATCTTCTCCCAGACCGCCTTCAGTTCGACATAGGTGCGCTCCCTTACCAAAGCTCGGCGCCAGAGGCCCTGGATCTTCAGCACGGCGGCGTTGCCGACGGCGTAGTTGATCTCGTCGGCCATGGCTGCTTTTTGCTAGGTTGCCATCGTCGGTTAGCGCTGTTTGGGCAGCCCTTTTTGGCCGCAGCGGCGGCGCTTCGGGCTGCCTTGCGACTAGTGTGTCTCACTATAGGTCCTCAGGCTTGCCTCGAGTGGAGGCGTCGGTCGCGAGGACTGCTTGCCTCGAGCGTTTGCGTTTGCGGGTAAGGCTAGTATGTGTGTTGGCTAATAGTTGTTGGCTAGGTAAAGCTGCTAAAGCAGGCACAGCTTTGGAGGCCAAAGTGTCGCGCACCGATAAAAATTGCTGCTCTGGCTCGGAAGGGAACAACCTAGCAACGTGCGCGCTCGGCTCCAGCAATTTTCTCCCTGGTTTAAAGTTTTCGGGGGTGCTGGAGCAAATAGTATAAATGGCCCAGCCTCTGCTCGGCGCGAAACGCATCGATACGCTCAGCGCTCTGCCAGACGACCTGCTGGTCCGAATCCTTGCAGCTGAACCGACTACTAGCCTCGGCAAGGTGTGGGAAGCGATCGCGGCATTGGCATGCGTTGCTAAGCGCTACGCCACTGTATGCGAGCGCGCGGGGTGGGCGTGCGCCGCGAAAAGGTTCGGTCGCCGCGCAAATGCGCCCTTCGGTGGCGGCGTCCACTGGACTGCCCTCGCCTGGGTACCGCACAGCCCTAGCCAACGCCAATTCGACGAAGGCGCGTTCGACGCAACTGCAGCGCCGGCACCGGCTGACCTCGCCGACGCGTTCTTCTGGGTGGAGGCTTTCAGCGGCGAGCACTCTGATCCATATTCATGCCTGGCGTTGGATGCGGTTCCCTGCGACGAGCGCGTCGTGCGTGATCCCGATGGCGTCCTCGATCCCCGCGCGGTCGGGCCCGAGCTTATTCTCACTGGCTTCCTCAAAGAAGCATTTCGGGCCTGGCATATGGCCAATTGCCCTAGCGTCCGTATTATGGGCGCTCTCCGATCGCGCGTGGTCGTCCTCTATGCGTATGAGCGGCCACAGGAACCTACCCAGTGGTATGCGGGCCATTGGCCCGAGTGCTGGGACGGCGAAGATTGGGACCAAGCAGTCGCGGCCGTATACACATCTTCGGCCTGGACCCAGCTTAACGGTGACCCCGACCGGGTGATCAGTCTCCACGCGACGTATGGCATGGACGTCCCCTCGCCCCACGCCGCGGACGCTCTCTTCTCGATCAGAGGGGAATATCTGGTTCCCGAAGGAGATCAGAGGGACGATGAAATCTATCCGAACCGCTCCGACCTGTCGATCCGGCTCAAGGTGCCGATGCCGGTCTGGGGCCACGTGAAGCCCTGGCGAGACTAAGACTATTGTTGTTTCACATTAACTCAAGGCGGCGGGTCGTCGTCGCGGCACAGCAACTGCGAGAGCCGTCGCCGGCACGACGCCACGAGCGGCTCCTCCGGATCCAGGCCCCCGGCGACCGCGCGCGCGGCCGCGTCGCCGAGCGCCGACGCGTCGTCGCTGCAGGCCGCCAGGGCCTTTTCGAGCTCCGCGCGCGCGTCGTCCGTCTTCACGAGGAAGTCGACGCGCGTCCGCGCCGCGATCAGCAGATCGTCGTCGTAATTTGCGCCGGCGCCGATGACCGCGTCGACGGCCGCCTCCAGCGCGCAGGCGTCCGTCGACGCGATCAACCCGCGTAGATCGTCCCGCTTCTTTTGTAGCGACGGGTCGGACGGCGTTGGAGGCGGCCGCGGCTCCAGGGCTTTGACACCATTCGTCGCGGCGCGAATTCCCGCCATCTTCACATGAGACGGAACTGCTAGTCGGTTGATGGCCATGATCTTCTCCCTTTTGGAAGTTTCGCTGTGGCTCAGGATGGCGTCGATGTCCGAAGTTTGCGACCGAGGCGTCTCGACCGTGGCCGGATGGGGTGCTAACGGCAATGTATCAGGCATGGGCGGCGACGCCGCCCGCACGGAAGGCCGCGTCCGCTGCGACGCCATCGACGCGCGCACCGCGGGGTAGTCGTCGTCGTCGATCGACGACACGCTCTCCTGCCGTCCGCCGGAACTTCGTGGAGTCGTCTGGGCCCAGACTTCATTTGAGCTGCGCGACATGGCCTCGGCGTCGCCCCGCAACCGCCGCAAGCACGCATCCAAGGCTTCCAACCAATTGGCAAAATCTCGAGGAGACTCGGCTCGGACTTTGAAAGTCTTCCTAGCTCTACCGTGCGCATCTTGGACGTCCCACAGCTCGAAGTAGTGCGTCGCCTCGCCGGGCTTCGGCCGGTGGCGGCCGCGCATGCTCACCGTCTCGGGCACGCGCACGCTCGACTTGGCCGATAGGCGCACGGTGCCCTTCTGGTCGTTGAGCGACGGATCAACGTAGTAGTGGAGCTCGCACGTGTCGTTCTCCAGTAAAAACCATCGTCGCTTCCAGTTGCGTCTCAAACCAACCACGGAGCCGCCCTTTTTCAGCAGGAAACTGGAGACCATGCCTGGCGCTCTTGCGCGGCCGCGGGCAGCCTACGGATGGTTTCTGTTCAAGCTTCGATCGATGGGGGATGTGTCCGTGCAGTATGACGATCGATGGCTTGCTGTAGTGCTCGTGCGGCTGGGCACTTGGACGGATGGCCAGTGTGTGTGCTCGTCGCGGGGAGCGACCCGTACAGGCGTCTCCGCGGCGGCGGCGTCGAGCTGTCCCCGAGTGCTCCCGGCGCACGAACCCGAGAATCCACCGACGGCTCCTTGCGCGACGGCCCGCGGGAAAGTTTGAGAAAGAACACTTACTAATAATCGTCGCCGCCGCCGCCGTCGCCGAACATGTCCATGCCGCCGCCCATGTCGACCTCTTCCTCCTCCTCCTCTTCCTTCTTCTCCTCCTCAGCCGCCGCGGCCCCGCCGCCGCCGCCGCCACCGCCGCCGCCGCCGCCGCCGCCGCCCGATCCCGGCGCGCCGCACATGCAGTCGAGGTCGCCGGCGAGCGTCGCCGCCTTCGAGAACACCGACACCCAGTGCGGCGCGACCGAGAGGCCCGCGGCCTTCAAAACGGCCTCGAACTTCTCGGGCGCGAACTTGTCGTCGCCCTCGCCGCACTGGTCGAGCACCAGCGCGGCGAGCGCCACGGCCTGCTCGTCCTTGTTCTGGTCCGCGAAGGACCAGGCTTTGGGGGCTTCTTCCTCGGCCATCTTTGTGTCGCCTTCGACCTTTGAGCCTCGAGGAGAGGCACTCAGCCGCGTCTGTGCGTGGCTAAGCGGTACCTATGGTTGAGAGGGGTGAGATGGGTGCGTTTTCGGCGCGCGAGCTTGGGTGTGTCTCTTGCGCGCGCGCTATTTGCTGGTAGCTGGTATGCTGCCTTGCTAGCGGTGCGACGCGGCGATCGCCGAGGCTAGTTTTCGCTGGGCGTGCCAGGGCGAAGGCTGCTGAGCGTCCGCGGCAGCACGGTTTCGTTGCGAGGGCGACGCAGTGGCGGACGCGGCGGTGCACAAAAAGCGAGACCGCCGGCGACACACAAATCGGCAAGGCCCCCAAACAGCCACGAAGCCCTCCAGAGAGCCGCTCCAGCCGTGTGAGGTCTCGCTCAGACCGCTGGCAAAAGCAACGGGGCAAAACGCCCAGTCTCGCCGCGACGCGCGGCCACACATCTGCTTTAGGTCATCTTGGTTGTCATAAGAAGAAAGTTATGGCGCACCATGCTTCGGTCGGCGCGCACGACGCGCCGCCAACGTCTCGGATCCGCGACGTTCGATATTGCGTAGCGGCGGCGGTGGACGCACCATAAGCGGCGATGTCGTGCCTCGCTGCTCACTACAGCCCAGCCGGGCCGCCGAAGGAGCCCTCCCGGACGCCAGGAGCACCCGTGCGGCGAGCTGGGGGCAGAACCCCGGGACGCGGGAGGACGCGGGGCGGCTGCGTTCAAAATTTTTTTTTTCAACTCCGGGCTTTGTAGGCGTCCGCAGGCGTCCACGACGGAGTGTAACGCCCGGCGGGACGTCTTAGGCATCGAAAGAAGTTGCCCCAAAATCATGTTTAAGCTGGCGGCGCACGGCGTGGATAAGAGAACCGAGTAAGCCATCACCTAGCGTACGTGGAAGAGATAGGACACGTTCAGGACGCGGGTGACGACACATCGCAGCCGTGAGCCGGCTGACAGAATTCAAATCGGCTCAGCACGGCCCCTAAATTCATTTGGGCGCCTGCTTCGTAAGAGCACCTCCGGGCGCTTCCCAGGGCCCCGTTAGTTCGCGGGGCCCGCAGCGAACATCTAGAGAAGTAGCGGCGCGCACCAGAACCGCCGCGGGCCCGAAAAGCACCATTATCAACACGGCCCAAGGCTACTCGCCGTACGGCGCCCCAAGCCCCACGGCGGCGGGCGGCCTCGGCGGCCCGGCGCCCCTCGACGACGGCGGCTGGGAGGCCGCGTGCGCGTTCCGCGTCCGACGTTTGTTGAGGAGCCTTCCGAGTCGTGGAGAGTCTGTCGCGCCCGCGCGTTCGAACGGCGGCGCCCCAGGAAACGATAGGATGGCTTTATGAAGACCGTCCACGCGCGTTCCGACGCGTCCACACGCCGTCGACGATTTGTATACCGCACAGGCGCCGCGCGCAACAGCCGCAGGGCCGCCAGGCCTACGCCGACTCGATGGCTCTGGCGGCGGCCTACGGCCGCCCGCCGGAGCCGCGCTACGAGCAGCCGGCGCCCCAGTATCAGGACCCGGGGCCCTACCGGGCCCAGGAGCCGCTGCCTTCTCAGTTAGCGCGACCTGCCAAAAAGAAGCGGCCCCGAAGAAAACATGGGGAACTGGCGCGGGGCATCGTGCGGCGGCGCGAGGACTGGGACGACCATTGTTTGATCGAGATGGACGACGGGCGCGTTTTCTGCGTTTGTGAACTTCAAGGCGCCTTCAACTCCCCAACCTGCGGTGCTTTATGCGGCCGGCGCGCGGCGCGCGCGTTGCCGGCGGCGGCGCGGTGACGCTGGTGTGAACTGGTGTGAACTGGCGGCCTCGCGGCACCGGCGCGCGCGTCGACGCCGTCGGCGCGCCGTCGTTTCTATGACGGTGTCGGCGCGACGGCGTGGCGGTTGTGCGACGGTGGCGCCGGCACCGCCATCGACGCGACGTCGTTCCCGCGACGGCGTCGGCTCGAGGGCGCATGACCCGCGCGCACGCCGCCACCGCCGCGCCGCGAAAGCGGTGGACACGTGTGGTCGCCGTCGCGGGAACGGCGCGTCGCCTCGATGGCGTCGAGGTGGACTTACCGTCGCGATTGCGCCGTCGGACACACACACACACGGTCGCGGCCGTCGCGCGCGCCGCCGCCGCGCGCACACAACACACAACACACGCCGTCGCCGCCGCGCAAGCAAGCAAAACCACGTACCACGCACAGGTTCGAGGACGTCTTCTGTCATAGACATCGGTGCCAGGGCAAGCAGCTGCCCGAGCAAGGCCAGGTCGTGGACTTCAAGCTCCACCTGTCCTCGAAATCTTTATGCTGGCAGAGCGGCTTTGTCACGTGGGAGGAGGGCGACATGGCGGAACTGAAGCGCCCCGAGCCGCCTCTAGATATTCCCAGAGCGCCGCCGCGCGTACCGGAACCTAGGACCTGGGCACCACCACCACAGCAACGGCAGCCGTACGGCGGCTACTACGACCAGCGGCCTAGAGCTTCTTCGTTCGATGATCGACGTGCCAGACTGCCCTCCGACCTGTCCGACGGCGTGACGGAGTCGTCGTACGCCTCAGATACGCCGTGGGGCTACCAACAACAAAGGCCGTCGCCCGCCGAATTCGCGGACCGCGGCGCCGCGTCACTCTTAGCGACGCTCGACGCGCCGGCCTGGACGCCGCAGCAACGAGCGCGACCACAAGCAAGACCAGACACGGAGCTCGCCTCGGACCTGCGGCAGCTGGGCCTCGCGGACCCGCCGCGACCGCCTCCAAGACAGCCGGACCCGTCGCCGCCCTGGCTGGCGGGCATGCTCGACGAACCGGCGCAGCCGCTCGGCGCCTTCGACCGACCGGCAGCGACTCAGCCGCCGCCCGGTTTAGCCGAAGCGGAGCCGACCTGGGCCTCGGCAGCGACGCGGCCCGCCGGCGCGCCGCCTCTACCAAGACCGCGGGCCTCGTCGGTGTCGTCGTCCGTCGCCTCGGACGGCGCGTCGGCGCTTGACCGCATCGCTCTGAAAGTCGTGCCCGTGGACGAGCAGAAGACGCCCTGGCTCGCGACGGCGGACCTCCCGGCGAGGAGAGCCGCGCCCATCGAGCAGCTCCGGGCCCACACGCAAAGCGCCGTCGAGGCCGGGAATGCTTCCGCCATACAAAAGCTCAAGCGCCGAAGAGAAACGAGAAAACGTGCCAAGAGAGGTGACCATTGTCGGGTCGAGGTGCGACCTAGAGATGGTGGTGGTGTGTTCGTCTCGGCTTATGGTGTTAATGCTGCCGGCGCCGGCGCGGCTCTAAGACGCATGCTCACGGCGAACGCCGCCCTATTAGCTGGTCGCGACGTCGACGCCACGGCCGACGACACGCCCGAGACGCGCCAAAATCTAGGCTGGGCTGAATTGGTCGCGCAATTACGTTCCATATTAGCGAGAGGCGAAGCTAGAGGCATCTGCTGCAACCACCTGTCGAGAGCGTTCGAAAGAGACTTCGGCTCAGCGTTGGTCGAGACGTTGTTCGGCGACTACGAGTCCCTGGCCGCGTTACTGCGAGCGCCGCAGCTCCGAGACGTCGTGACGTTGGTCGAACAACCCGGAAGACCGGACCTCATGGTGCGCCTCGCTCAGACGGAGACGCCGGAGCGGGCCCAGCCGGCGGTCCGCGAGGCGTTGCGGTCGCTCGGCTTAGAAAGGTATGAAGCTACTTTTGCCCGGGAAGACGTCTCCGTGCAGACTTTAGTAAGGATGACGGACGACGACCTGGCCGCTCTAGGCTTACCAAAAGGGCCGCGCGTGCAGATCCTGGCCTGGGCGAGCCGCTGACTGATATCACCCCTATGTATGTGCCGCGGGCTCCAGGCCCGCGGCGAAAAACGACCCCCCCCCATCGAGTCCCCCGCGCGGCGGCGATATGCTGCCGGGTGCCGGAGACACCTATTAATAACCCCTATTATCTCGTGAATCTTTTTTGCCTTCCGTCGATCCGTTCCACTTGGAACCCGATCCGGCGTCGTCGTCTGGCGAGGTATATATGAGTACTTTACTTCGGATGCCGGAGAAACCCGTTTTCCGCCTTACGTAGTGGCCGAGACCCCTTCCTAGGCGCCCCAGACCCGAATTACGATAGTTATCCAGGTGCTAGTATCTTAGGCCGCTAGCTTTACCGGGTTCAGCCAAAGACAGGATTAATTGGGTTACGCCTTACGGCCGCCCACAGCTAGCCGGCGAGTCGTCCACTGCCAGCCGGAGCCTCCTGCGTGTCAGCTTCGAGCGCCGCAGAACCAGCGCTCGCCTCCGAACTCCGGAGAGCCCGCTGCCTTGTCGAAACTTCGGCGGGTCTCAAGCGGACAGAGCGGCCGCGCGATACGCGAGGGGCGCCGCCGTCGCGGTCAGCCCTTCTAGAACTACCATAGGAAACGACAGCAGCAAGTCGTCGGGCCAGCCGGCAAACATGAATCTCTTCGGGCGGCGGCGGTCGAAGCCCCGGGGCGCCCCGGCGTCCAAGGACCCGGCGCAGACGATCGTGTCGTTGCGGGGCACCCTCGACACGTTAGAAAAGCGCCAGGCCCACCTCGACAAGCAAATCGCCAAGCAGGTCGCGGAGGCCAAGGCGAAGATGGCGAAAAAAGACAGGCGCGGCGCCCTGTTCTGCCTCAAGAAGAAGAAGATGTACGAGGCCGAGATAGAAAAACTCAACGGCGCTCGCCTGACGCTCGAATCCCAAATTATCGCGCTGGAAGGCACGGTCACCAACGCTGATACCGTCGCGGCGATGAAATCGGGAGCCACAGCTATGAAGCACGCGCGGGCGGACGTCGACGCGGACGCCGTCGGCGACCTCATGGACGACATCCAGGAGGAGATGGCTACCGCCGACGAGATCTCGGCGGCGATCAGCGCGCCGGGCGGCGATTTGTTGGGGGATGATGAATTGCTGGACGAGCTCAACGAATTAGAAGAGCACGAGCTCGAGTCGCAGTTACTCGATGCTCCGCCCATCCCCGTGGCGCCGCTACCCGACGCGCCCATATCTATGCCCGCGGTCCCGACGCAACCGCCAGCTGCTCCAGCGAAGCAGGAAGACGCGGATCTCGCCGCGCTGCGGGAGCTCGAGGCGGCGATGGCGATGTAGTCCTCGGAGTAACGATTGACCTTTGTAGCTCGTGTCTGTTTCGCGCGCGATGTGACGACGCGGCGGAGGCCGTTGCGACGCCTCCACCGCGGACGATGAGGTGGGCGCGGACGCCGCGGGCCACGTGCGACGCGTCTATGGCGTCGAAGGGAGGCGGGACGCCTATGTAGGTAGCTTCCTCAATGTATTTACTCAGCCGGCCGGATGATAGCCCGCCGGGCCGTAGTAGTAGATACTCGCAGCGTGTTCGTATCCGTCTTCGTCGACTGGATTTGACTTCAGTCTGTTTGGTGCGCGCTCCAGTCTTTCGTCTGACAGCTCGCGGAGCAGTACCGAACGCAGTCACAGCCGCTACAGAGGAAAAGTTTACCCCTTCTGCCGCAGACCTTGCAGCCCTTCCTGAGCACGCCGATGACCGGTTTGGGTTGAGGTTGAGGCATGTTGTAGTCCTCACAAATCGGGGTCCATATTAATGTTATGTATCCACGAGTCGCACGACACTCAAGTATGATGAATCAACGACGTCTCTCGTCTGCTGGTCTCGCGTCGGTCGTATACGCAAGTCGCCGCATTTGCGCGAAAAACCCGTCACAGTGTCACAACAAGAAACTTACGCCACCGCCGCGACGTCCTGCGGGTCCTCGACGCCCGTCGCCGCGCCGACATCCGAGCACTGCCCACCTAAAACGGCCCGCGCCACCCGCAGCCCGTCGACGGCCGCGGACACGATCCCGCCCGCGTAGCCCGCGCCCTCGCCGCACGGATACAAGTTTTTGAGGGACACGGACTCGCAGCCGTCGTCGCGCACGACGCGCAGCGGCGCCGACGTCCGCGTCTCGACGCCGTGGAGGATGGCGTCGTCGCCGACAAATCCGGGCATGGACCTTTCGAACGCGCCCGTCGCCGCGGCCCGCAGCGCGTCCGCCAACGGATCCGGTAGTAAGTCGTCGTGCAATGACGTCTCGCGCACGCCCAGGCGGTACGATGACGCCGGCGGCGGCCTCTGACGAGGCGCTTTCCTGTCGACGAAGTCCGTCAACCGCTGCACGGGGCAGACGTAGTCACCGCCCCCCAATAGAGCCGCCTTCCTCTCCAACGACCGCTGGAACGCGAGGACGCGCCGCGCACCCTTCGATTGATCCAAGCACGGGTCGTCCGTCCCCACAGAAACAACTAAAGCCGCGTTCGCGAACAGCGAGTGCCGCCGCGAGTAGGACATACCATTCACAACCATCTCCGACGGCTTCGTGAGGGCGGGCACGACTTGCCCCCCCGGACACATGCAGAAACTATAGATGGAGTGAGAGCCGACGTCCGCCGCGAGTCTATATGCAGCGACCGGTAACAGAGCCTCCGAGTCCCTCGACAAAGCTTCGTCCGTCGGGTGCCTTAACAGATTGGCCTTGTCCGTTCTGGAATTGCCCGTCACCACCCGACACGCTAAATCGCCGTA
>Ga0209503_10000692_pt1 | contig 19104 bp, 14 predicted proteins | sample SouAtlMetagenome_2_FD_187448 | JGI IMG/M metagenome (GOLD analysis project Ga0209503, IMG submission 187448) | Marine eukaryotic phytoplankton communities from Atlantic Ocean - South Atlantic ANT15 Metagenome (SPAdes) (version 2) | ecosystem: Environmental > Aquatic > Marine > Oceanic | place... | reverse complement strand
CAAATATTGGAGGACTCGTCATGCCTATTATTTTAGAATTCACATACGCAGATGGCACATCAGAAGTTATTAGAATTCCTGCAGAAATATGGAGAAGAAATTCTGAAATAATAAAAAAAGTATTCATAGTTGAGAAGGAAATAATCAGTGTTAAATTAGATCCTTTCTTGGAAACAGCAGATGTTGATATGAATAATAATTATTGGCCTGCAAGATACGAGCCAACACGTTTTGAGCTTTATAAACTGGGCGAAGACGAAGAAGAGGAAGAACTTGAAAACCCTATGCAAAGAGCCAATAGAGCAAAAAACAAATAGAATATTAAATAAACTTCAATTATGGCAAAGTATTTTGTTATTCTATCACTATATGCATTACAATCGTTTCATGATTTTCATGTATCGCACACTACTTTTCATTACAATGAAACAACAAATTCTATTGAGATAACATCAAAAGTATCGATAGAAGATCTTGAGAAATCCTTAGAATCAATAAACTCTACTAAATTAAATTTAGGAAATAAAAATGAAAAAAAATCCGCAAATCATTTAATAAAAAACTACTTTTCTAATCATTTGAAAATTACTGTTGACGGAGATGATCTGAATTATAAGTGGGTTGGTAAAGAAATAAGTAATGACCTACATGATATTTATTTGTTTTTTGAGATACTTAATTTCAAATCAGTTAATGACATTGAATCTATTAAAATAGAAAATTCAATTTTACTTGAAAGATCAAAAAAACAAAGTAACATAGTACTTATTGAACTGGGAAATAAAAAATTCAATTTAAACTTCACTAAAGACTTAAGACAAAAAACTATCAGTCTGTAAATTATTATAAATGTTGTACAGATCCTTCCAATGACATTCCCCTAGATCCTTTAACCAAGATTAGACTGTTTTTAATTGACAATGATTTTAGATGTTTATCAAAATCATCTCTACTTTTAAAGAAAAACACACTTTTAGACGAAAACACGTGCTTATTGAAATGTTCTCCAACAAAGTAAGTAGATGAAAAGTTTAATGAGTTTGTTAAACCAATTATTGCTTTGTGCTCTTTACAGCTTTGATCACCTAATTCAAACATGTCTCCTAAAATGACAATCTTTTTTTTTCCTTTCATGGCATTAAAATTATCTAATGCAGCAAACATACTGCTTGGGTTGGCATTATATGCATCTAAAACTATTGTATTAGTGTTTTTTCTTATTATCTGAGATCTATTATTATTTGGCAAATAAGATTCAACCCCTTGCTTAATTTTTGCAAAGTCAAGTCCAAAATGAGAGCCAATTGAAATTGCGGCAGCAATATTTGAAAAATTATAAGCCCCTATAAGTTGTGTTTTAATTATTTGATCTAGAAAATTCAGTGTTAGGAACGGGTTTTCGGAATCCAAAAAAATTCTCACATTCGAGTTATTTGATTTAGAAAATGTAAAAATGTTATTATAACCTTTTTTTTGTTTCAGCTGCTTTGGATCATCAGAATTTATAAAAATTAACCCTTTATTTGAAATTAGATAATTATATAACTCACTTTTGCCCTTAACAACCCCCTTTTCACTCCCAAATCCTTCTAAATGAGCTTTACCAAAATTTGTTATATATCCATAATTTGGAGCTGCAATTTCACAGAGATCATTAATTTCTCCAATGTGGTTCGCTCCCATTTCAACAATACCCAAATTGATATTTTTATTCATTTCAAGCAATGTAAGTGGAACCCCAATATGATTATTTAAATTTCCTTTAGTTGCAAAAGTCTCAAATTTTTGACTTAAAACTGAATTTATAAGTTCTTTTGAAGTTGTCTTACCATTACTACCTGTTACAGCAATAATGGGAATATCTAAAAACTTTCTGTGAAAGTTTGCCAGTTGTTGCAGAGTTTTTAAAACATCTTTTACAAGAATTAATTTATCATTTTCTTGTTCTGGAATTTCATCTGTTACGGAAAATAAAGCTCCTAATTTTAACGCATCTATAGCAAACTTATTTGCATTAAAACTATCTCCTTTAAGAGCAAAAAATATTGTTCCTGACTTAATTGATCGAGTGTCAGTTGAAACTCCTCTTGAATTTAAAAATAAGCCATGAAGATCCTTGATTTTCATACTTTAAATCTACAAAAAAAGTCCCAAAAATTATTTAGGACTTTAATGTTTTTGATAAATTGAATTTTTTAATTTCTTCGCTTTCTTTTGTCCTTAGACTTTGAACCAAGTCTTGACATTGCACATCTAAATCCAATAAAATCAGTAGCCATATCCTGAGGATAAAATCTTCTGGTTGAAGGATCTAACCAATACTCTCTATCTTTCCATGACCCGCCTTTATAAACTCTAACTTCGTCATTAATAAGTGATGTTCTTGTATCAGATGGATCAATTTCTTTTTTTATTCTATCTGGGACTGGAGCATCATACATTTTACTGGTTGTACTCAATTCGTCATCTTCAAAATCTTCATCAAAATATCTCGTAGATTGCTTATCTCCATCTCTAAAGTTTATGTTATTACTAGTATCATAATTAGTTCTCATGTAAGCATCAGCGGATGAAATTGTATCCTTAGCTAATTGACCGGGAAGAACAGATGCAATAATTTTACCATTCGACAAGGTATCATATTCAATATCATCTATTCCAATAACTTTTACCTTTCCATCTGATATTACATGTTTTGTGTAAACATTTCCTCTATAGTAAGAAAAATCATTAAATTCATCATCAATAATCGGACGATAAACATCAGCTACCCATTCAGCTACATTTCCAGCCATATCGTAAACCCCAAAATCATTAGGATCATAAGACATTACCTCATTTGTGATATCAGCACCATCATCAGACCATCCAGCAATGCCACCGTAATCTCCTTTGCCTTGTTTAAAATTTGCAAGTTGATCGCCTTTAATTCTTCTTTCACCAGTTCTGGTATACTGCCCATCCCAAGGATATTTTTTACGTCCTCTGTAAATATTATAATCCCTAAGTTCAGGTAATCCTAGAGCTGCATACTCCCACTCAGATTCAGTTGGTAGTCTATATCTAATTTGTATAGCTCCTGATTCTCGGGTTGCATAAAGATTAATATCTTTTCCATCTGCATCGGTTTGAACTTTACGCTTGCCACCTGATAATATCTCTTTGTTGCCTCCGAAAGTTTGAGTTGGGCTTATAACATAAGTATCAATGTTAAAACTACTATTAGCATTTACATTTTCAGATCCTGCAATATTTGAATCTTTCAATAAATAACCTTCTCTTTGCAAAACCTTTTCTCCTACTCTGTCAGTTCTCCATTTAGCGAATTCATTTGCTTGTAACCAACTTACTCCAACAACTGGATAATTACCAAAAGCTGGGTGACGTAAGTAATTTTCAACAAGAACTTCGCTATAACCAAGACGATTTCTCCAAACTAAAGTATCTGGCAAAGCACCGTTGTAAATAGCTGTATAATTTGGATTTGAAGGGGGGTAAACACGCTTTAACCAATCTAAATACTCTAAATACATCATGTTTGTTACCTCAGTTTCATCAATATAAAAAGACTGGACGTGCTGTTGATTTGGACTATTGTTCCAATCATGCATAACATCGTCTTGAACTTTTCCCATTGTAAATGTCCCTCCTTCAACAAATACCATTCCGGGGGCAGTTTCTTGCTCTTTAAATCTAGTGTTATACTGAAAACCTCCTTCTTTGGCGTTAATTCTCCAACCTGTTCCTCGCGAGGTATTACTGTATTTTGAAGATTTACTGCAACCAATCATCAACAACGAAAAGAATATTGAGGACAAGAGCTTTAATGTAATATTATTTTTCATACTCGTAAATATTTGAAAAGTATTTAAAAAAATTGAATTGCAATATAGTAAATATGATTTGGTTTGCAATAATATTTTGAATCGTTTATATTTTTTTTAACCTTAAAAAAATTATGTTTTGATAAAATAACGATTATAATGAGATTTTATTATCGTAATTTTGAATTAGATTACTATTAATCATAATAAGAAAGGGTTTAATCCGTTTTGATTTCATGAAAAAAGTTTCAACATTCTTATTCAGCTTACTTTTCTTTGCTCTATCACATTCTCAAAAAGAGAATTTTAAAATCACTTGGAATGGTTCAAAAAAATTTAAAACATCAAGCTCACAAATTGAGCTTCCCCACTTTCAGGAAGAAAATTTCAACTTCTCTACTAGCAAAGGACTAAGGTATACGGCCCTGTTGAAAAATATAAATTTTAAAAATTCACAACAAATAAGTATTATTAATATAAAATCTCAAAATATTTCTAAATCTGAACTAAAAGATTTAAAATTAAGCTTAATTCCAAGTGAAATTAAATACACAGTCGAGGAATCAATTGTAAGAAACAAAAAACATATTACTGTTGAATTATATCCTATATTTTATGAAGATGGTACTCTAAAGAAAATATTAAGTTTTAATCTTTCTGTTGATAATTCCTTACAAAGAACTCTTAAAACCAGTAATACTCAATTACAAAACTCAGTACTAAGTAATGGTAAATGGTATAGATTCAAAGTGGATACTACTGGAGTGTACAAATTAAATAAAAGCTTTTTTAATTCATTAGGAATTAACACTCTAAACTTAAATCCAAAGAAAATTAAGGTTTATGGTCACGGAGGAAAATCTCTTCCTTTACAAAATAGTGAAACTCTTTCATATGATTTAATTCAAAATGCAGTAAAATTTGTTGGAGAAGAAGATGGTGTTTTCAATAATGACGACTATTTAATGTTCTATGCGATTGGTCCGAAATGTTTTAATATTGATAACAATTCACATATCAACCCTTACAGTGATAGCGCATATTATTATATAAAGTTAAGTAATGAGGATGGATTAAGAATGTCTCCAGCAAACGAACCCTCTAGTTCACCAAGTACAGTTTTTACAACATTTCATGATTATAATTTTGTTGAACAAGACCAATATAACATTGGAAAAATGGGACGTAAATGGTTTGGACATCGGTTTTTCTTTGAGAACTCTAGAACATTTAATTTTGATATACCAAATCTTGTTACATCAAGTCCAATTAAATTAAAAGTTTTAGTTGCTGCTACTGCAGAATCATCAACTTCAATGGAAATTAAAGTTAATAACAATGTTGTCGACAACCTATCCCTAGCCTCAATTGAAGATGGAATTCTTGCTACCGAAAGTGCATTTGATAATATCGTTACTAGCCCAGTAGATAACATTACTGTTGATCTTTACTACAACAATAATGGAAATCCTTCAGCTTCAGCCTATTTGAACTATATATCTATCGAAGCAGAAAGAGAATTAATTTGTACAGATAGTCAGTTCCAATTTAAACACAATAATATTGCCCTGGAAACAGGCATAGGTCAATTTATACTTTCAAATTCTTCACAAATTCAAGAAGTATGGGACATTAGCGATCCGTACAATCCAAGTTACTATTTAAACAACGATAATAACAATGAATTTATGTTTAAATTTAATATGGGTGATGATAAAATTTATCAAACTGTCGCTTCGCAAGACCTGTACACTCCATCAATATTATCAAATACAATTCTAAGTAATCAAGATTTAAAAGGTACTATCTTTCTAAATGACCAAGAGCAATTCCAAGACATTGACTATTTGGTGATAACGCCGATGTTTTTAAAGCCTCAAGCTGACCGATTAGCTAATATAAACAGAAGCAAAAACGATTTAAATGTAAAGGTAGTAACTCTTGAATCAATTTATACTGAGTTTAGTTCTGGAATGCAAGACGTTGCTGGAATTAGAAACTTTGTCAAATATGTTTATGACAACTCAAGTAGTGATGATAAGAAACTAAAATATTTATGCTTGTTTGGAGATGCTTCTTTTGATTACAAAAACCGAACTCCTCAAAACACAAATATAGCTCCTTCTTGGCTTTCGATCGACAGTTTTAGTTTGACTAACTCGTTCATCTCTGACGATTTTTATGGAATGATGGATCTAAATGAAGGAACAATGGTAAGTGCTGATAAATTAGACATTGCAGTTGGTAGAATTTTGGCAGAAACTCCACAACAAGCAAATGAAATGGTTGATAAGATTGAATCCTATTACGATAAAGATGCTTATGGAAATTGGAGAAATAATTTTTTATTAATTTCTGACGATATAGATAAGTTAAGTGACAGACTATTACAAGAAACCACCGATTTAATTGCTGAGAATGTAAAAAGCTCAAAACCCTTTATTAATGTTGAAAAAATTCATTCTGACTCGTTTTCTCAAGAAACCTCATCTGGTGGAAGTAGATATCCGCAGGTCAATGATGCTATTTTTGATGCACTTGAAGTAGGGGCCGTAGTTGTTAACTATTTTGGGCATGGTGGTGAGGATGGATTAGCTTTAGAAAGAATTTTTGATAAGATCAATGCACAGGAACTTAATAATCCTAATAAACTTAGCTGTTTTGTCACTGTTACCTGTGAGTACACAAAATTTGATAATCCTTTGAGAAAAACTGCCGGTGAGTATTTGTACTGGAATAGTAACGGTGGTGCAATTAGTCTAATTACAACAACTAGACAAATATTTATTAGTGTAGGAGTTGCTTTTAATACAACATTGAGCCAATATTTATTTGACTATGAGAACAGTCAAAATATCAGTATGGCTGAAGCACTCAGGTTAACAAAAAACGATCCTGCAGTAACTAATAATGGTCAACGTAGATTAGTGTTTTTCATTGGAGACCCAGCAATGAAATTACCCCTAGCTAGCCCTGACATAATTGCAACAAAATTAAATAACGAAGATATTATTAACAACAGTGTAACTCTCAAGGCTTTGAGTCAAGCTAAAATTGAAGGATATGTTTCAGACGATCAAGGAATACCACTGGATAATTATAGTGGTAATTTGATTGCAACTATATATGATAAAAACATACAAAGATCAACCTTGGGAAATGATGGAATCACTTTAGATGGGCAATTAATTACAATGGATTACGAAGCACTAGGAGAAGTAATTTTTAGAGGACAAGCATCAGTTGAAAATGGTGAATTTGAAATTAATTTTATAGTGCCCAGAGATATAGAAGTTGCCGAAGGAAATGGGAAAATTAGTTTTTATTCAAAAACTGAAAATCCATTATCAGATCAACGAGGTCATAGCTTTGAAATCAACATTGGAGGAGTTGATTTAAATGCGCCTGACGATAATATAGGCCCAAACATAGAATTATACATGAATGATGAAAGTTTTATTACGGGTGGAATCACTAATGAAAGTCCAGTTTTAATCGCCAAATTATTTGATGAAAGCGGGATTAACACCTCTAGTGGAGTTGGTCATGATATTGTTGCGCTAATAGATGGTGACGAAACAAATCCATATATTTTAAATGACTATTACATAGCAGAATTAGACAGTTATCAAAGTGGAGCTTTAAGCTACCCCTTAAGAAAATTATCAACTGGAATTCATACTCTATCATTAAAAGCCTGGGATGTTTACAATAACTCTTCAATTGAAGAAATTCAATTTATAGTTTACGATCAAAGTGAAAGCTTAAAACTAACTAATGTGCTTAATTACCCCAATCCATTTATCAATTACACAGAATTTTGGTTTAATCACAATAGTTCTGGTCTTTTAGACGTTAGTATACAAATATTCACAATATCAGGGAAATTGATTAAAACTATAAACGAACAAACAAATTCTTCAGGTATAAGTTCCCTATCAAGAAATATAACCTGGGACGGTACTGATGATTATGGAAATAAAATTGGTAAAGGTGTTTATGTTTATAAGTTAAATGTAAAATCAGAATTGACGGGATTAAAATCTGAAAAAATTGAAAAACTTGTAATCCTTTAATAATAACTTATATTTGCCTGATTCTAATATAACAAATATGATCTATAAAAAAATTAATAACTCACTAAGGTTTTTAATTCTAATAACAATTATAATTTTCCCAATAAGGAATCTTAAAGCTCAAACCCATATAGAACCAAATCCAGACTCTAGAGTAATTACAACTGGAGTTCCTTTTTTATTAATTGCATCAGATGCTCGAGCGGCAGGCTTAGGAGACATGGGAGTAGCTACTTCCGCAGATACTTATTCACAGCAATGGAATCCATCTAAATATGCATTCTCTGAAACTAAGTCAGGTTTTGGAATAAGCTATACTCCTTATTTAAGTAAATTAGTTAATGATATATTTTTAGCGAATGTGACTTATTTCAATAGGATTAGCGAGAGAAGTGCATTTGCCGCTAGTTTCAAATATTTTTCTTTAGGCGAAATTGAATTAAGAGAAACGGAGTTTGATCTAGGAATTATTGAAAAACCAAATGAACTTACATTCGACGTCTCATATGCCTTAAGGCTATCAGATCAATTTTCAATGTCAGTTGCATTAAGGTATTTAAGATCGGATTTAAGAATTCAAGCCCTTGATGCAAATGCTAAATCGGCAAGTTCCTATGGAGTTGATATTTCAGGGTTTTATCAAGGAGAAGAAGTTGCTTATAATGACTTTAATGGTCGATGGAGAGGCGGATTTGCACTACAAAATATTGGCCCTAAATTAAAATATGATGATGCTGGTCGTGAAAACTTTATACCATCAAATTTAAGACTTGGGGGGGGCTTTGATTTTATATTTGACTTTTACAATAAATTAAGTGTTACTGCAGAAGTTACAAAATTACTAGTGCCAACTCCACCTGTTTACGGAACTGAATTTAATTATTTTGACGCAAATGGAAATGGAGTTTATGATCCAGAAAATGGCACAGACAGTACAAATACAGATACACCAGGTCAAATTATTAATAATAATGTAATAATTGATGGTCAAGATCCTAATGTAGGTTTTATCGATGGAATTTTTCAATCTTTTGGAGATGCGCCTGGTGGATTTAGCGAAGAGCTGGATGAATTTACATGGGCACTAAGTGCTGAATATTTATACCAAGATTCATTTGCATTAAGAGCTGGTTACTTTAACGAAAATGAAACTAAGGGTGCTCGTAAATTCTTTTCACTAGGAGCTGGCTTTAAATATTCAACTGTAGATATTGATATGTCTTATCTCTTTTCTGCATCAAAAGTGCAAAGCCCATTAGAAAACACTTTAAGATTCTCATTGTCATTTAATATTGGACAAGGAGAATATTTAGAGTATTAAATTTATTGGTGCTTAAAATCTTTTTTTTGAATAAGATAAATGAATAATAAAATTAGCTTAAATACTGAGATAGAAATGTTTAAATCGATTGATGATTTAAACGAAGAAGTTCAAAATCTTATTAAGTTAGCACATAAAGCACGTTCAAATGCTTATGCACCTTATTCAAATTTTCTTGTTGGGACAGCACTAATTCTCGAAAATGGAGAGATTATTTTAGGAAATAATCAAGAAAATGCTGCTTATCCATCAGGTTTGTGTGCAGAGAGAACAGCAGTCTTTTATGCAAATTCAAAATTTCCAAAACAAAAAATTTTAATGATGGTTATTGCTGCTGGGGCTAAATTCAAACCCTCAAAAAGTCCTGTAGCCCCATGTGGTGCTTGTAGACAAACTCTAGTTGAATATGAGAAATTACAAAAAAGCCCAATTGAGCTTTACTTTATGGGAACCGAAGGAGAAATTGCATATTCTAAGTCGGTTGAAAATATTTTACCTTGGTCATTTGATAGTAAATTATTGTAAATTTTTAATTAAAAATTTACAACTTACCTTTTCTGATTAACATTCAAAGTGTTATTTTTGTTTTAATATTACTTAAATCTATTATAAGCAAATGCAAGAAATAACCAAAGAAACATATTTAGATTGGTATGAAAACATGCTCTTTTGGCGTAAGTTTGAAGACAAACTTGCAGCTGTTTATATCCAACAGAAAGTAAGAGGTTTCCTCCACCTTTACAATGGTCAAGAAGCAGTTTTAGCTGGAGCTCTACATGCAATGGACCTTTCCAAAGATAAAATGATTACAGCTTACAGAAACCATGTTCAACCAATTGGTATGGGTGTAGACCCACGAAAAGTTATGGCAGAATTGTATGGGAAAGCTACTGGAACATCACAAGGCCTGGGAGGCTCTATGCATATTTTTTCTAAAGAACATGGGTTTTATGGCGGACATGGAATAGTTGGTGGGCAAATTCCTTTGGGTGCTGGAATGGCATTCGGAGATAAATATAACGAAGTAGGTGCAGTGACTCTTTGTTTTTTTGGAGATGGTGCAGCAAGACAGGGATCTCTACACGAAACATTTAATATGGCTATGAACTGGAAGCTTCCAGTTGTATTTATTTGTGAAAATAATGGATACGCAATGGGTACTTCTGTAGAACGCACTGCTAATCATACTGACATTTGGAAATTAGGATTAGGATATGAAATGCCGTGTGGACCAGTTGATGGTATGAGTCCAGTAAAAGCTGCTGAAGCATTTGACGAAGCTATTAATCGCGCTAGAAGAGGCGATGGCCCTACTTTTTTAGAGATGAAAACTTATCGATACAGAGGACATTCGATGAGTGATGCACAGCACTATAGAACAAAAGATGAAGTGAAAGAGTATCAAAAAATTGATCCAATAACTCAAGTTAAGGATATAATTTTGGAAAACAAGTATGCTTCTGAGGATGATATTAAAATAATTAATACTCGAGTTAAAGAATTAGTTTCAGAATGCGAAAAATTTGCTGAAGAATCTCCATTCCCAGATAAAAATTTGATGTATGATGCTGTTTATGAACAAGAAGATTATCCATTTTTAAAACATAAACTATAAACTATGGCTGTCATTGTAAATATGCCACGCTTAAGTGATACCATGGAGGAAGGTACTGTGGCTAGCTGGTTAAAAAAAGTAGGTGATTTTATTGAAGAAGGTGATATTCTCGCAGAAATTGAAACTGACAAGGCTACTATGGAATTTGAATCTTTTAATGAAGGTACATTGTTACATATTGGCGTTAAAGAAGGTGAAACAACAAAAGTTGATCAACTTCTTGCGATAATTGGAGAAGAAGGCGAAGATATTTCTACTCTTCTCAGTGGAAATGAAGAAAATTTATCTATTGAAGAAACTGTTGGTGAGCCTAATGATTTGAATGATAATCAATTATCATCAAGTGAAAGTCCAGAAATTCCTGAAGGCGTTGTCGTTGTAACTATGCCCCGCTTAAGTGATACCATGGAAGAAGGTACTGTGGCTAACTGGTTAAAAAATGTAGGCGATTTTGTAGAAGAAGGTGATATACTTGCAGAAATTGAAACTGACAAAGCTACTATGGAATTTGAGTCTTTTAATGAAGGTACATTATTACATGTTGGATTGTCCGTTGGTGAATCTGCTAAAGTTGACGATTTATTAGCAATTATTGGGCCTGAGGGTACAGATGTGAGTGGTCTTGCCGATAATTTTTCTATTCAATCAACTAAAACAGAACCATCTTCTGGATTAAATATAGAAATAGCTACAAATGAAATAAATGAAACCATCAGTACACCTGAAGCGACAAATTCAAATATTGATCAAAATACAGTAACTAATAAAAATCACAATAGAATATTTGTTTCACCTCTAGCAAAAAAAATTGCCAATGATAAAGGAATATCATTAAATCAAGTTCAAGGATCTGGTGAAAATGGTAGAATAATAAAACGTGACGTTGAAAACTTTATTCCTAGTTCAAAATCAATTCCCCAGCCTATTTCAAAATTTACACCTACTGGTTTGGAAGACTTTGATGAGATAAAACATTCTCAAATGAGAAAGTTGATTGCTAAACGCTTAGGCGAATCAAAATTCACCGCACCACATTACTACTTGACTATTGAATTCGATATGAGTAATTCAATCGCATTTCGTGAGCAATTCAACTCAATCCCTGATACAAAAATTTCATTTAACGATATTATTGTGAAAGCTTCTGCTTTGGCTCTTAGCCAACACTCGCAAGTAAATTCGCAGTGGTCTGATAATCATATGATATTGAATAATCATGTACATATTGGAGTTGCGGTTGCGGTTGAAGATGGTTTGGTTGTACCGGTTGTTAAATTTGCTAATGAGCAAACGCTTTCTCAGATTGGAGCTTCGGTTAAAGAGTTTGTTATTAAGGCTAAAAACAAAAAACTTACCCCTCAAGAGATGGAAGGTAGTACTTTTACTATATCAAACTTAGGAATGTTCGGAATTGAAAGCTTCACTTCTATCATAAATCAACCTAACTCTGCAATTTTGTCTGTAGGTTCAATAATACAAAAACCTGTAGTTAAAAATGGTCAGATTGTTGTAGGTAATACAATGAAGGTTACACTGGCATGTGATCATAGAACTGTAGATGGGGCAACAGGTGCAGCATTTTTACAAACACTTAAAGGATTTATTGAAAATCCAGTTACAATGCTTGTGTAATACTTATCTAAACCATTGGATTTTTTCAGAAATATTACTCCTCCTTGATGTTTTATTAATTGTAGAATCGTGAACTCCTAAATAAAAAAGCCCCAAACACACTTCATCTGTATTAATATTAAGAAATGTTTCAAGCTTATCAATAAATTTTGGAGTACTCCAATAGCCTCCAATATTAGTATCTACACAGGACAACCATAGATTCTGTACTGCCATAGCAGTAGCAGCAATTTCTTCCCACTCAGGTAATAAATCAATACTTTTTTTCATGCAAATACAGATTATATGACTTGATTTATTAAAATTATTTTCTAATTTATTTTTTTTAATTTTAGAAAGTTCTTCATTTTTCATGATCTCATCAAGAAGTTTTTTCTTAGAATCAGCAGAGAAAATTTTAAACCTCCATGGTTGAGTCATTTTGTGTGTTGGGGCATAGTTTGCGTTTTCCAGTAATTGAATAATAATATCTTCATTTATTACTTTTCCATTAAATTCATTTGGATAAATGGATCTACGGGACTGTATTATAGATGATATTTTTTTATTAATCATTTTGTAATATTAAAATATGATTGATTACATTTTTTTTTAAATAATAAAGCCCACTCAATTAAATGGGCTTTATTTGGTGGGCGCGAAGGGATTCGAACCCCTGACCCCCTGGGTGTAAACCAGGTGCTCTGAACCAACTGAGCTACGCGCCCTGATTATCGGTGTGCAAATATAGATTAGTTTTTCATTTTCTAAAAGGTTTTTTAGTAAAATTTAAATAACCTCTGCTACCACAAAAGTACTACCTCCAATAAATATTAAATCGTTCTGTTTTGAGATTGATTTGGCATAAAATAGAGCTTCCTTGACAGATGAATAAGCCTTTCCATTTAGGTGGTAATCTGAAAAAAACCTTCTAAGTTTATCACTATCAAGTCCTCTGGGTATATCCGGTTTACAAAAATAATATCGAGCAGAAACAGGAAATAGTTCAATAATATCATCTAATGACTTATCATTTACAAAACCTAAAACAATGTGTAAATTATCATAACTCTCTTTTTGAAGTTGTTCCAAAACTAAACTTAAGCTATCTGTATTGTGAGCTGTATCACAAATAATTTTTGGAGATGAACCCAAAACATCCCACCTCCCCTTTATTCCTGTAAGATTTTGAACATTGCTAAACCCGAGCTCAAAAGAGGATTCAGATATTTTAAATCCTTTTGATATTAAAATATTTATCGCCTGATGAGCAGTTTTTATATTTAATTTTTGATAGGATCCCTTTAGGCTACAAATAAAAGATTTTTTAATTTCCTTATCTGCAAATGAAATTTCAGAATTCATTTGTAAGGCCTTCTTTTGAAAAACAGAAAAAACCTCTTTTTGATACTGCCCAATAACGACCGGTGTATTATGTTTTATGATCCCGGCTTTTTCATTTGCAATTTTCTGTAGAGTATTTCCTAAAAACTGTGTGTGATCTTTTCCAATATTTGTTATCACAGAAAGTAGTGGATTAATTACATTAGTTGAATCTAAACGTCCACCCAATCCTACTTCAATAATTGCAATATCAACCTTTTCATTTGAAAAAAAATCAAAGGCCATACCAACTGTCATTTCAAAAAATGATAATCCATGCAACTCCAAAAAGGGTCTATTACTTTTAATAAAATTTACTACATTTTTTTTTGAAATATTTTTTCCATTTATTTTTATTCGTTCTCTGTAATCTTTCAAGTGAGGAGATGTGTATAAGCCTACCTTATAACCTGCTTTTTGGAGAACTGCAGCAATCATATGGCTAGTTGAGCCTTTTCCATTAGTGCCTCCAATATGTACAGATTTAAAGTTTTGGTGTGGATTTTTCAGATGTGAAACTAATAGCTCTGTGCGATGTAAATCTTCCTTGTAAGCAGTTTTACCATGGCTTTGGTACATAGGAAGCTTAGAAAACATCCAAGATGTTGTTTCTGCGTAATTCATTTTTCAATAGGGATTATTAAAATAGGGTTCTTGTGAAAAAGAATACTAATGCACCACAAATAAAACCAATGAGTGCTAACCAACTAATTTTTTTTAAATACCAAAAGAAGTTAATTTTCTCCATCCCCATAGCTACAACTCCAGAAGCAGAACCTATAATTAACATACTTCCTCCAGTACCTGCAGAATAAGCAATAAAATGCCATAAAATATCGTCCATAGGTACAGAAAACATACCCAATGAAGCCGCAACTAAAGGTACATTATCAATAATAGCTGAGCCAACTCCAAGCAATAAAACAACTAAATCTGATACTGTAGTACCAACAACCTCTGTACCCAAATTAGGGGTCGAATTTTTTAACCAATCTGCAAATCCAAATAGAATTCCAAGTGACTCGAGTGCAGCTACTGCCATTAAAATTCCAAGAAAAAATAAAATACTGGGCATTTCAATTTTACTAAGCGAATGATGTATTGGGCTAACATGTGTAGAATTACCAAATTTATCTTTAAAATAATTAGATGATCCAAATATCTCAGCAAAAACTGCCACAACTCCAAGGGATAACATCATGCCAACATATGGAGGCAGGTGGGTTAACATTTTAAAAACAGGAACAAATATTATAGCAGATAACCCTAACCAAAGCATTATACTGCTGAAATGACCTTGATCAGAATTGTCAGCATCATCTATTTCTAAATTCCCTTTAAAAACAGAAAGTTTAGAGGCTATAAAAGTAGGTACAATCATACAAAAAAGAGATGGAATAAGAAGATATCCAAAAAGATGTGGTGTTGATACTTTATCTGCAATCCATAGCATAGTTGTTGTTACATCTCCAATTGGAGAGAAAGCACCACCAGCATTAGCTGCAATAATTATTAGTCCCGCAAACCATATTCGCATTTCTCTATCTTTGACTAACTTTTGTAATAATGAAATCAATACAATTGTAGCAGTTAGGTTATCAATTATTGCTGAAAGAATAAAAGCAAGACAACATAGAATCCATAATAATTTCGTTTTCCTTTTAGTCTTAATGAACTTTTTGATAGTAGAAAAACCATTAAAATAAGCGATCAATTCGACAATTGTCATAGCTCCGATTAAAAAGACTAGAATTTCTGCAGTTTTACCCAAATGATGAAGTAAAGTATTCTCCAGCAAGTCCATTTTTTCATCATGGTTGAAATCAAAAAAATCATTGATTATTTTATGAGACGAAGAATCAAACCAGTTATGAAAATTATCTATTCCAAACGAAATAAAAGCCCAACATATAGCCATCATAACAAGTGCTGGTACTAACTTATCAATTTTTAGACTGTGTTCTAGAGTTATAGCTAAATACCCTACAACAAACACAATAACGATTATAGTTTCCATATATAAGTATTATTAAAAAATTAAAAAACTTAAAGCTTTTGACAAGAAAACAAATATATAAAAGATTTCAAGGTTATTTCTGGTTGGGGTAATAAATTTTACCACTGCTGTGATCATTTACAGCACCTGTGACACTTGATAAACAATTAATATCATTTCTGAGTTTCAAAACACCAAGAAAAGCAAAAATTAATGCTTCTTTATAATTTATTAAGTCATCGCTTGGGAGGTGTATTTGACAATTTAAATTTTCTGAAACACGATTTATCAAAAATGAATTATATACTCCTCCTCCGGTCCAAAGTCCATTTTTGTAATCTCTATTTTTCAAGGCTAATGTTATCTGAACTGCAATATGTTCTGCAAAAGTCCTTAATATTGATTTAATATCTAATTTACTTTTTGATATTAATGGAATTATTTCATCCTTGACCCACTCATAGCCAAGAGATTTGGGATATTCTCTCCTATAAAAACTTATTGAATTGAGTTTATTCAAAAGTGATTTACATAACACTCCTTGACTAGCTAGTTTACCTCCGTTATCAAAATCAAAGCCAATATGGCTAGAATAATAATTCAAAACAATATTTGTAGGGCAAATGTCAAAAGCAACTCTATGGGATTTATTTTTAAATGAGATATTTGAGAACCCACCTAAATTAATACAATAATCATATTGTGAAAATAATAGCTCATCACCAATGGGGACTAGCGGGGCTCCTTGTCCACCCATTTCAACGTCCTGAATTCTAAAATCACAAACAACAATATTCTTCAAATAATTTGAAAGTTCTGGTAAATTACCTAATTGGTATGTAATGCCACTTTCAGGTTTATGAAAAATAGTGTGGCCGTGATTGCAAATAGCATCTATATTATTGATTCCTTTCTTTTTTACAAAAGCATTTATTACTTCACCTAAAAAAAATGTATAATCTTTGTCTAATGCATCTAGGTCATTTGAGGAAAGATTAATGGCATTTTTTAACTTTGATTTTATTCCTTCATCGTAATTTAGTGTCTCAGAAGCCATTATTTCATAATTCCAAACAAGCCCTTTAGAAAATCTAACCCAACATATATCTAAACCGTCCAAAGACGTTCCAGACATTAGACCAATGACATTATATATATATTTTATCATATCAATAATTATACTTATTTAAAAATAATAATATCCCAATAATAATTTATATTTGTTAGTGATATTTACGAATAATTTAATTTCAAAAAAGTGCAATTTAAACTTTCTGAAGAGCAAATCTTAGTTCGAGACTCTGCTAGAGAATTTGCTCAAAATGATCTTTTACCCGGAGTTATTGAAAGAGATGAACTTCAACATTTCCCTGACAATTTAGTAAAAAAAATGGGAGATCTTGGATTTATGGGTATTATGGTTGATTCAATCTACGGTGGAAGTGGAATGGACACACTTTCGTATGTTTTAATTATGGAAGAATTATCTAAAGTTGATGCCTCGGCAAGTGTCATGGTCTCAGTCAATAATTCGTTAGTTTGTTATGGAATAGAAAAATTTGGAAGTGAACAACAAAAAAACAAATACTTACCAAAATTATCAACAGGGGAATGGATTGGAGCATTTTGCTTAAGTGAGCCTGAAGCAGGTAGTGATGCAACTTCACAAATGACTGTTGCAATTGAAGAAGGTGATTATTATGTTCTAAATGGTACTAAAAACTGGATTACAAATGGAGGTCGATCAAAAGTTTATATAGTCATTGCCCAAACAAATAAGTCGAAAGGTTACAAAGGATTAAATGCATTTATAGTTGAACGAGATACTCCTGGTTTTACGATTGGGCCAAAAGAAAATAAATTAGGTATAAGAGGGAGTGATACTCATACATTAATGTTTAATGATGTAAAAATACCTAAAGAGAATCGTATAGGTGAAGACGGATTTGGATTCAAACTTGCTATGAAAGCTTTATCTGGAGGTCGAATAGGAATAGCTGCTCAAGCACTTGGAATAGCCGCTGGAGCATACGAGTACTCTTTGAAATATTCTAAAGAACGGAAAGCATTTGGAAAAGAAATTAGCAAACACCAAGCAATTAGTTTTAAACTTGCCGAAATGGCTACTGATATTGAAGCCGCAAGACTTTTGGTATACAAAGCTGCTTTGCAAAAAGATAACAATGAAAATTACGATATTTCAAGTGCTATGGCTAAATTATATGCATCGAAGGTAGCTATGAAACACACTGTTGAGGCTGTTCAAATTCATGGAGGCAACGGATTTGTTAAAGATTATCATGTTGAAAGAATGATGAGAGATGCAAAAGTTACTCAAATATATGAGGGCACATCAGAAATACAAAAAATTGTAATTTCAAGAGATCTTTTAAAAGATTGACTTAATTTATCATAGCTAATCAAAAACATAAAATTGAATCAATCAAATAATTCTAAAAATCATTTAATATCAATAGTAATCCCGCTTTACAATGAAGCTCAAAATGTGAAATTAATAACTAATGCATTAGAAGAAGCATTGAAAGATTATGAATTTGAAATTTTACTTATCAACGACGGCTCAACTGATGAAACTTCAAGTCAATTAAAAAAACTCAATAAAAAATTTACTATTGCTATTGAATTGGATAAAAACTATGGGCAAAGTAGTGCTTTAGCAGCAGGAATAGATTTTGCAAAAGGGGATTATATTGTAACCATGGACGGAGACTTACAAAATGACCCATTGGATATTCCTTGGATGCTAGAAATAATAAAAAATGAAAAATTAGACTTGATTTCCGGTTTCCGCATAGACCGAAAAGATTCATTTTTGAAAAAAATCTCATCTAAAATTGGAAATCACATAATTCAATTTATAACAAAAACAAATATTAAAGATTGCGGATGTGCTTTAAAAATATTTAATAAAAATACAGCTAAAAAACTTGCATTGAGGGGTGAAGCTCACCGCTATATAACAATTGTCAGTTTCTTGAACGGGGCTAAAATCAAGCAAGTCCCAATAAATCACATGCCTCGTAAATTTGGAAAATCAAAATATGGTCTTGAAAGAGTCTTTAAAGTTATTTATGATATTATCTTGATTAGTTTAAAATATAATTGTTCAAAAAGAATATTGAAATCAAAGCAGAACAATTACTCAATAAAAAACATTTATGGTAGTAGTGTTGAAATTAAAGAAAGAAATTCCATACAATTCCAAACCTAATTATAAAATCTCTATAAGGATAATTTGGAGCAGAATAAAAATTATA
>Ga0209503_10000688_pt1 | contig 19204 bp, 23 predicted proteins | sample SouAtlMetagenome_2_FD_187448 | JGI IMG/M metagenome (GOLD analysis project Ga0209503, IMG submission 187448) | Marine eukaryotic phytoplankton communities from Atlantic Ocean - South Atlantic ANT15 Metagenome (SPAdes) (version 2) | ecosystem: Environmental > Aquatic > Marine > Oceanic | place... | reverse complement strand
TTCGTTCCGCTGCTCGAGAAATTTTCGACTTACTTGGTGTATCCGTCTCAACTAGTTCAGCATTTGGAATATGGAATGAATCACTTCCGCCTCTGATTCTAGTTAGTTTTTTGATGCTTATCCCAAGTAGCCCGTTGTTTTGATAATGCTTTCTACTTAATAAGAAAATTTTTTTCATAGTTTTCTAACGGTGTTTTATTTTTGTATTGTAAATTTATACATATATATATATATGTATAATAATTGTATAGAAGTGCCGAAAAAAACAAATAGTTTCTCCAGATTATAAATTTTTTTTACGACTATCCTCTATATATATTTTTTGACTTTTTTAACGTCGTTTACTCGACAATTTAAACTATAAAAAATTCAATAATAAAATTATTATTCAATTTTTTAAATATCTTTTTAATAAATTGTTAATTAAGATATCTAATAAAAGAGTTTAGAATCAAGCAATTAGTTATAATTATCTTGTTTCCAACGTTCTAATATTAAAGTATTTGAACCATCAATATTTTGCTTATATTTAGTTGTTTGGAAACCGATCTTTTGACTTTCCTCAATAATTGCTTCACTAGCATATTTCTGTGATAGCTTATCAATAAAACTTTCTACTGGATAAGACTGTTGCCAGAAACTTAAATCAGTAACTAATTCATATTCTTGGCCATTCCAAACAAATCTAATATCATATCCATTTGATTGAAAAATAACTAAATCAATATTATTAAATTCAAAGTTTGAGTTTAGATTTTCTTGACGTTTATAATCAATTTCCAATTTATTTAGTCCATTTTCTAAATAAGCTAAATTTCGGAATCGAGTTTGAATATGTGTAAAATGTGACATAATTATTTAGTTTGTTAAATAATAGTTTCAACCTGAAACTTTATATAGTATTATAAGAATATATCAGTACCAAATTTGTCTATTTAACTTTATTATTAAATTTATGCTAAGAATGAAAAAATCCTAACCATTAAATCCATTTGAAGAAATTGTACCTCTATTACCATTCTTTCAATGGATTTATTTAACCTAAGAAGCTAAGAAGTGGCTTTCAGAAGGATTTATACATCCTTCATAAAAATATTTTATTTAGTTCTATCCATCTCACATTAAAAATAAAAATGGATGAATTTTATGTCTCAAGCTCTGAAAAAATGATTGATTCAGTACATATTTTTACTAATTGCGATATATAATGTATTACAGAAGACTAACGAGTAAATAGAATCAAATAGTTGGGAACTTCAACCAAAACATGTTATTTATGTTTGAAAAATTTACGGAAGGTGCCATAAAAGTTATTATGTTATCCCAAGAAGAAGCTCGACGTATGGGTCATAACTTTGTAGGAACAGAACAACTTTTATTGGGTGTTATAGGACAACGCCACGGGATTGGTGCAAGAGCGCTAAAAAAACTAAAAGTTACTTTAAAAAAAGCCCGAAAAGAAATTGAATTGTACATTGGACGTGGAACAGGTTTTGTGGCCTCGGAAATACCTTTCACGCCAAGAGCGAAAAGAGTTCTAGAAATGGCTGTTCATGAAGGCAAGGATTTGGGTCAAAATTTTGTAGGCACTGAGCATATATTATTAGCGCTTATTGCTGAATCTGATGGTGTTGCTATGAGAACATTAGATAAACTAAATGTCGATATTCCAAAGTTAAGAAGCTTAATTTTAACTTATATTGAAGAAACACAAGAAGAAATTTTACGCCCTTTAACACAAGCTGAAAAGTTTCTATTGGAGCGAGAAAAAAAGGGTAGTCCTACACCAACTTTAGATGAATATGCTGAAAATATAACAAAAGAAGCTATTGATGGTAATTTAGATCCTGTTATTGGTCGCGAGAAAGAAATTGATGACGTTATTGCTGTTTTAGCACGTCGCACAAAGAATAATCCAGTACTTATTGGTGAACCAGGAGTAGGAAAAACAGCTGTTGCCGAAGGATTGGCACAACTTATTTTAACTGAAAAGGTTCCTGATTTTTTAGATGGAAGTTTAATTATGGCCTTAGATCTTGGTTCAATTTTAGCAGGTACCAAATATCGAGGTGAATTTGAAGAAAGGTTAAAACGAATTGTAGAAGAAGCACAAAATGATTCTGCGGTAATTATTGTAATTGATGAAATTCATACATTAGTTGGAGCAGGTGCAGCTGAAGGAGCCGTAGATGCAGCTAATATTTTAAAACCGGCTTTAGCGCGAGGTAAATTCCGTTGTATTGGTGCTACTACGAACGACGAATATCGTAAATATATTGAAAGAGACCCTGCATTAGAAAGACGATTCCAACCAGTTCATGTTGAAGAACCAAGTGTAGGAACTACAATTGAAATTTTACGTGGTTTGCGTTCTAAGTTTGAGCAACATCATACGTTAAGTTATCATGACAAAGCATTAGAACAAGCTGCAATTCTTTCTGATAAATATGTTGCCGATCGATATCTCCCTGATAAAGCTATTGACGTTTTAGATGAAGCAGGTGCTCGAGTTCGTTTAGAGAATAGACGTTTACCTTTAGGTTTAAGAAGTCTGATGCACGAGTTACAAGAAACGATAAAAGATAAAGAGGATTGTATCAAAGAACATGATTTCGAGGCAGCAAAACAATTGTTAGACCATGAAATGGAAGTTAGAACACATATCCGAATTATGAAACAATCAGCTTTAACTAGTGAAGCGCGAGGTTTTAGCCGTCGAGATGTTGATATGGTTATGGAAAATGATGTATCTGGTGTAGTTTCAAACTGGACTGGTATTCCTGTTACAAAAATTACAGGTTCAGAATCGAATCGATTATTAAAAATGGAAGATACAATTCATGAACGAATTATCGGTCAAAAACATGCTGTTATAGCAGTCTCAAAAGCAATTCGTAGGGCTCGTGTTGGATTAAGAAATCCAAATCGACCAATAGCCAGTTTTATTTTTGCTGGTCCCACTGGTGTAGGTAAAACTGAACTTACAAAAGCTTTGTCTGATTATATGTTTGGAAGTGAAGAAAGTATGATTCGACTAGATATGTCTGAATATATGGAAAAACATACAGTTGCTAAATTAATTGGTTCACCACCAGGATATGTAGGTTATAATGAGGGTGGTCAGTTAACTGAAGCAGTTAGATCAAAACCTTATTCAGTTGTCTTGTTGGATGAAGTTGAAAAAGCTCATCCGGATGTTTTTAATTTATTATTACAAATTTTAGATGATGGTCGGTTAACTGATTCAAAAGGTCGAGTAATTGACTTTACTAATGCTCTTGTTATTATGACAACGAACTTAGGATCAAAGATTATTGAACGCGAGAGTGGAATTAAACCAAAATCTGACCAAGGTCAGGGGGGATTTAAAATTATGCCAGATGCTGTTATTGGTTGGGAGCCAGCTTCAGAGCCCATTAAAGATCCGGAAATCTTTGAACGAGTTACAAAACTTGTAAATGATGAATTAAAAAATTTCTTCCGTCCTGAATTTTTAAATCGTATTGATGAAATAGTTGTCTTTAATCATTTAACAAGAATTGATATCTGGGAAATTTGTGCTTTAATGGTTAAACAAGTACAAAATCGTCTAAAAGAAAAAGAAATTGAGTTAATTGTTGACCAATCTGTTAAAGCATTTTTGACAGACGAAGGTTATGATCCAATTTATGGTGCTCGACCATTACGACGTGCTATTATGAAATATTTAGAAGATACACTTGCTGAGCAATGTTTATCGAAAACATTATACCCGAATACAAAAATTTATATTCGTCGTAAAAAACTTACTGGTACTACAATGACTTATATAAATGAGTTAGAAGTTGAGATTAATTTTGACGAGGTTGACCCGAGTTTAATAGAACACTCAATGGATAAGTCTGAATATAAAGAAATTATTTCAGCTTAAAATGTATATTGTGCGTTAAAAGTTAGTGTACCGATTATATAAAGTCTGATAGATCTAAATTATCGCAAATATCAATTAAAAATCTTATGTCAAGATATATTATTGCCGCTGGAGATATTAGTAGTTCTCCAGTTTTAGCAAAACGTTTTAGAGGTAAGACAGCAAAAGAGTTATATCGATGTGGAAAGGGCATATTTATTACAGGTTCTTTTGCCAAGCCAATAGCATTTGCAGTTGCACAGGTTCCTGCCGAACTTACTAAAGGTGTAGTTTACACAGCAGTAGGACAAATTGGTGAAGGCGTTATAGGATACGTTTCAGGTATTGGATTTGTCAGATACTTGTATAAAGTTGTACATCCAGGCAAATTAAAAGCAAGCGCTAGATTAGCTTACAATATTGTTTGTCTACCCGCAACATTGTATTCTAAAGGAATTGGCAGTGCTTTTGATTTACTAAAAATTTCTAAATTAGAAGAAATGTGGTTTGGTCAGCCAGTTTATATTTTCGATGACAACCGAGTGTGGATTGAAAAGAATTTTACATTAAGTGATGTATTTGAAACTATGGAAGAGGATAATTAAAAACTAAAAAATTACTAGTTTTGGAAAAGTGAATTTATTTTTTACTTTTCCAAATTTAGTAAAAGGATTTCCAATAAACTGGTTAATATTCTTTGAAGCTAATTATTGGTAATTTTATTGATTCATTCGTCAATAAATTCATTACACTTGTTCAAATAAAATTAGGCGAATAATTTAGATTCGTCGTTAAATCTTTTGTATAGATTTTTTTGAACCCAAAGTTTTCCAACCAAGCCTTTGGTAAAACCAATACCCTCAAATTTTTTACTCGTTTCAATTTCTTTTAGAGTTAAACATCTCAAATTAATTGTCCAAACTATATTCCAATTTCTAGTATTGATTTTTTTAATACAAGGACTTACAGCTACCGGCCAAATTACATTACCATAATCCGCTCCACTTAAGGCCCATAATCTCCAACGATCTACACTTAAAACCTATAAATCTGGGCAACTATTTGAAAATACAATAATATGAATGTCTCCAATCTGTATCTATTTATGAGTTCCTCCAAATGTGCTTTCTAAATAACAACATTTTGCATCTTCCATCAACGCAGTAGCGGCTAATACTTTTATCATCGTTAGAAAATTAACAAAAGAAATTATTGAAGAATCAGTTAAAGTTCATGCAGAAAATGATGCGTATTGGTTAAAATTTTACCATTTCGCAGGAGAGGTTGATATAGCCTTATTTAATAGATTACAATCCGAACATATAGAATACCTCAAAGAATTAGACGAATTAGATAATTCCTAAATTTGAGCATAATTTAGGAATTTATTTTATATTTCATCTTAGTAACTAAAACCTGCTTATTTTCGATTTAGTTTTATCCGAGGGAAAGTTATCTAAAACTAATTTATTTTTATTAGAGAACCTTTAATCGTATTAGTACATTTTTATGAATAAATACATTGAATTAGCTTACTTATTTGATAAAAATTTACTTTATTAACTAAATATATGGGAATGTTTTTTTTTTTTGCTAAACTGATTAAATTTAAATTTTTTTTCAAATGCTTATTTAAGCCGATAATTAAACTTGCTTTTTGAATTTCGTTTGTTAAAACAAAATTAAACTCCATTTTTGATATTACTTCTTTAAGTAAATTAGTTGAAAGTGAATACAAATAGACTATTAGTTTTTTAGATTTTAATTTCATTAATTCGTCATTTTTTGCTTGATTAACTATAGTCCAAGTTTTATAAAAAAAGAATGACGAATCATTAAAGTTTTTAGTATTTTTGAATAGTAAGCTTTGATTATTTTGAACTCGCTTTAATTTAATTTTACTTTTTTCAGATGATGAAAATTTACGAATTTGAGCTATTGCAAAATTTCCACGCAAAAATAAGTCAATAGAATTTTTAACGTCTTCATGAAGTGTCCAAGAATTCTGATGGTTAATCTCAATAATTATTTCAAAAGCAGGGTAGGCTTTTCGTTCTAAAATACTTTTTTGAGTTCCTCTGCGCTTAGCTTCCTCATCACTTAACATTACATATTGGATTCCACCAATTAAATCTGCTAGTAGTGGATTCTTAATTAAGTTTTCAAGACAATTTCCATGAGTTGTTCCAACAAGCTGAACACCTTTTTCAGCAATAGTTCTTGCAGCTAAAACCTCAAGTTCTGTACCAATTTCGTCAATTATAATGACTTGAGGCATATGATTTTCAACTGCCTCAATCATAACTTGATGTTGTAACTCAGTTTTAGCAACTTGCATACGTCTAGCACTACCAATTCCAGAATGTGGAATATCACTATCACCTGCAATTTCATTTGATGTATCAATGATAATTACCCGTTTTTCCATTTCATCGGCTAATATTCTGGCAATTTCTCGAATGATTGTTGTTTTACCGACTCCTGGTCTACCTAAAATCAAGATAGATTTTTCTAATTCTAACATATCCCGAACTACTGAAATACTACCAAAAACGGCTCTTCCGACTCGACACGTTAATCCATTTATTAAAAATTGACGATTTCTAATGCAGCTTATTCTATGAAGAGTTCTATCCACACCAGCTCGATTTTCATTACTAAATTTACTAATTCGTTTTGTCATATAATCGATATCTTGCCAGGAAACAATTTTTGTTGACAAATATTCCGGACCATTCATAAACCTAGCTTCTGGACGACGGCCTAAATCGAGAACAATTTCAATAAGTTGATCTTTATAAGTATGCTGATGTAAATGTTCTTGTAAGAAAAATGGCAAATTTTCAATTAATTTTTTTAGATCATCTTTAACGTTCATCTTATAAACTTTTTTTGCTAACTTTTTAAATTAGATTGTGGCACTTATATAATTGCAATTAAACCTCAGAATTAACTTTTAATTAAAGATTTAAAAGTCGAAGAATCTAAAATCGCGATTTGCGATAACATTTTACGGTTTATATCAATATTTGCTTTTTTAAACTTATAAATTAATTGACTATATGTAAGATCATTTAATCTTGATGCAGCATTAATTCGACTTATCCAAATCCTCCGAAAAATTCTTTTTTTTTGTTTTCTTCCAATATATGAGTATTTTAAAGATTTCATAACCTGTTGATTAGCTACTCGAAATAACCTCGAGTGTGCACCTCGATAGCCACTAGCAAGTCCTAAAATTTTTTTACGCCGTTTACGAGCTACATTTCCACGTTTGACTCTAACCATTTGTAATTTTGTTAATAAATAATAAATATTAATAAGGTAACATTAATTTAATAGATTTAATATCCGGATCCTTGACACAAATAACTTGAGATAGCTTTCGTTTTTGTTTGTTAGATTTTTTCATTAAAAGATGGCCTTTAAAAGCATGACGACGTAAAAAGTTATTGTTTCCAGTAGTTTTATAGCGCTTTGAAGCCGCCTTTCGAGTTTTTAATTTTGGCATAAATTTTTAGTTCACTTTATAAGAATACAATATTTTAAGAGAAATGTTTAACTTTAAAAGATGAGAAAATAAACTTTTATCTTTGCTTTTCAATCAATTAAACGAGTGCAATTCAAATATCTTTACCTTTTTAATTTATTTTTAAATCTGAAGGAAGGAAGTAATATACACTTTGATCATCTAATAAATTATTAAAAGCTATAGTATTAAATTTTCTTTTTCTTGTCAACTAAAATTCGATTTCTAATAGCTGAGTTATTATTAGTTAAGTAGTGAAAATTCACATATATCTTTACTTAATATTTTTTATACTTTCGAGAAGGTATAAATCACATTTAGGAAATAAATATAATAAGAACTCAACTATTTTTCTGTTTTGCGTACTTGGTTAAGAGATCAAATTTGAATTTGAAATAATCAACGACTAGATTTTCAGACTTAAAGCGAAATTTATTAAATTTATTCTGATTCATATTTGGGCTTTAAAAATAAAAAATACAGTAAAGTTGATATATAGTATTACATATTAACTTATAGTTGTAAGACAGATTGTAGAACTATTTTACCTAGGGTAACAGTTGCTGAAACAACTAATAGATTGCCACCTGTTACAAAAATAGCAACACTACATGTAGCAAGAGCAGCACATAAGAAAGGATATTTCATTACCGTTAGTGTGCAATCGATTATTACACCTGGCAGTCTTAATTACTACAGCAGAGGTTGTGGGACTATACACTTTAACAGTAGTAATAGCAAAATCATAACATTAACTAATTACTGAAACATTTTTTATTAATGGACTTACCATAAAATAAATGTTTTTATTTATTAATTATTTATTAATTATTTTTTATTAACTTTTTATTAACTTTTTATTAACGAATCGTCCGTAAAATATTAAAAAAGTATAAGTTAGTTTACTAGTAGGTAAATAAGAACCAAGAGCCAATCCAATAATAATTGATAAACTAAGTAAGGTAGAGTTTTTTTTCATATTGTGTTAAACTTTATGAATAATTTTAAAGTTTTAATGAAAAATAATTTCAAGGTTGACAACCTGGTTGACATAGAAGTTGAGATAGCTATTTTTTTAATAAACTTTGTTAAATAAGGCTTAAAGCATAATTAAAAATTTTTTTATCAACATCCGGATTTTAAACTTTTAAAAAGCTTTGAATGAAAAATTAGAAGTTTTCTAATTTTTCATTCAAAGCTTTTTAAAAGTTTAAATAAATAAAAGTATATAAGCTACTGTTGTATTATGTTATCTGTAGCTAACAGAATGTGCCTTAGATAATGAAATTATGTAGAACTCTTAAAAGTTTCTTTTGATTCACTAATTGCTTCTTTTAATGAAGCTTCAGCTTCTTCTGTAAACTGATTTGTTGTACTTACAATTTCTGTAAATGGTTTTTGTGATGTTGCTAAGTATGTAATTAAACTTGCACAATATTTTTTTACATCCACAACTTCTAAGTCATCTAAGAAGCCATTAATTCCTGTATAAATTAGAGCAACTTGTTCTGATACTGATAAAGGAGAATTTTGCGGTTGTTTTAAAACTTCACGTAAACGTGTTCCACGTGCTAATTGCTTTTGTGTAGCTTCATCTAAATCAGAAGCAAATTGAGAAAATGCTTCTAATTCAGCAAATTGTGCTAATTCTAATTTTAATTTACCTGCAACTTTTTTCATTGCTTTTGTCTGTGCTGCAGACCCAACTCTTGAAACTGAGATACCAACGTTAATCGCTGGACGAATACCAGAGTTAAATAAATCATTTGATAAGAAAATCTGCCCATCCGTAATTGAAATTACATTTGTTGGTATATATGCTGATACATCACTTGCTTGTGTCTCAATAATTGGAAGAGCTGTCATACTTCCGCCTCCCAATTCATCACTAAGTTTAGCAGCACGTTCTAATAAACGTGAATGTAAATAAAATACGTCACCTGGGTAGGCCTCGCGTCCTGGTGGACGACGTAATAATAATGACATTTGGCGATATGCCATCGCTTGTTTAGTTAAATCATCGTAAATAACTAAAGTTGCCTTGCCGTTATACATAAAATATTCCGCTAAAGCTGCACCTGAATATGGAGCGATGTATTGTAAGGTAGCCGGATCATTTGCACTTGCTGCAACAATAATTGTATATGCCATTGCTTGCTTTTCTTCAAGTACATTTACTACTTGAGCAATCGTAGACGCTTTTTGACCAATACCTACATAAACACAAACTACATCTTCTGTTTTTTGATTAATAATGGTATCTACTGCAATCGAAGTTTTTCCAGTTTGACGATCCCCAATAATTAATTCACGTTGACCACGACCAATTGGAATCATAGCATCAATTGAAGTAATCCCAGTTTGTAATGGCTCACAAACTGACTTACGGCTAATAATTCCAGGAGCCATTGATTCTACTAAACGAGTATCTGAACTTATAATTTCACCCTTACCATCAATTGCAGAACCTAATGGATTTACAACGCGACCTAAAAAATCTTCTCCTACAGGAATTTGAGCAATTTTACCGGTTGCTTTAACAGTACTACCTTCTAGAATTTGACGACCTGTGCCCATTAGTACTACACCGACATTATCATTCTCTAAGTTTAAAGCAATACCAATTGTTTTATCTTCAAATTCTAATAATTCACCACTCATTACTTGATCAAGACCATAAACGCGAGCAATTCCATCACCAACTTGTAATACTGTACCAATATTATCTACTTTAACATCTTGATCATATTTTTCAATTTGTTCACGGATAATACTACTAATTTCGTCTGGACGAATATTTATCATTTTATTAGTTATTAAAATATTTGATTATAAATTAAATTTCTAAAACCGTATCTAAATGTTTAGCTAAATTTTGCAATTGGTTTTTAAGGGTAAAATCAATTACTTTTGATTCAGTTTTAATTAAGAAACCACCAATTAAATTAGCATCAACTGTAATTACTAGTCTAATCTCACGTGCATTTGTTAATTCTTTTAATTTTTGAATTAAGCTGTTCTTTTGTAAGTTTGTAAAAGGAAATGCAGTTGAAACTTCAATCATTTTAATTGAAGCGGTTTCATAAACTAAGTCCAAATAATTAGAGATAATTGGCTTTAGTAAATTGATTCTATCTCTATTAATTAAAACCATTAAGAATTTAAAGGTTTCGGCATTTAGTTGTGATTGTAATGTGCGAGTTAATATTTCACGTTTTGCATCTTGATTAACAATTGGATTATTTAAGTATTCCTTTAATTCAGTTGCTTCATCTAAAAAACTATCTAGATTTTGGAAATCTGCTGTAATTTGATGCATAATATTTTTCTCAACGGAAAAATCAAACAAAGCTCGCGAATAAGGAGCTGCGATTTTTGATGCTATTGGATTTCCACTCATAATAAATCTCCTTCTAATTTATTAATAGTATCATTAATTAAGGCAGCTGCACGTTCTTTTGGTCCAAATGTCTCTTGTGCACGATTTACAGTCTTCGTTAATACAAGCGAGACAATTTGCTGTTTAATTTCTAAAAAGATTTTTTGCTCTTTTGATCTAAAAGCAACTAATGCACGTTCAAAACGAATCTTTAAATCTTGCTTAGTTTCATAAGCATCTGATTCAAGTAATTTTTTCTTAGTTGCAATAGCTTCACTTTTTATCTCACTCATTACTAAGTCAGCTTGATCTAATTGCTTCTGCGCTTCACTTAATCGTTTTTGAGCTTCATTTAAGCGATCTTCGGCATCTTGAATACTTTTTACAATTGTTGTTTTTCGCTCATCTAATAAAGAGCCTAAAAAGTCTTTACCAGTATAAACCAAAATGGCTAATAAAGCTAGGATATTTAATAAACCCGTTTCAAGAATATCTAAATTTAGACTAATACTCCCTTCTTCAGCAAGTAATGTAAAAATTTGATTAAAATTTTCCATATTTTCAAGTTTTTATATGAACTGTTCAGTTATAAAAAGGAAAATTACATTTAACAAAAAATTTAAATGAATAGTCTAGTTTCAACCTCAATACATAAAGACTGAACAATTTTATCTAAACTATTAAGTGCTATATTTTTTTTAGAAAGAAGATCTTTTTGAATAGTATCTAATAAATTATCAATATATTTCTGAGAAATATTTAATTCAATTTCTAAAATTTCTTTATGAATTTTTTGCGAGTTTGTAATTTCCAGTTGCGCTTCTTTACGGACATTCGTTAATTCTTCTTCACATTGTGCAGTTAACTTATTGGCTTCGGCTAAGATTTCTGAAGCTTTTCCAAGATTAGTTAAAACATATTCTTTGCGCTCTTCAATAATAGTTAATAATGGATTATACAAAATAATATTTAATATAGCCGTTAATAATGCAAATTGAATTGCAACTAAAGGTAAAGTAGCATTAAAATCAAATAGCCCCCCAGGTCCACTAACTTCGGAATTTGAAATTAGCATTGAAAGATTAATCATATAAGATCTCTATGTTATACTATAAGATTAGTTAATAATAAAATATCACTAATAAGATTAGTGATATTTTAAAAGGTTTCGTTAAAATTCTCTTACAAAGTTGCAAAGATTAAGAAATAAAAAAGTTATATTCTTTATACATTTTCTAACTTCGTAAGAAAATTTTGATTAAACGTTAAATGGGTTAGCAAATAATAAAGCTAACGCTACAACTAAACCATAAATAGTTAAGGCTTCCATGAACGCTAAACTTAATAATAATGTACCACGAATTTTACCCTCAACTTCAGGTTGACGAGCAATCCCTTCAACAGCTTGACCAGCAGCAGTACCTTGACCAATACCAGGACCAATTGCAGCTAAACCGATTGATAAACCAGCACCTATAACAGAAGCAGCAGAAATGATAGGATCCATAATCAATTTTAAAATATCAATGTATATATAATTTTTAAAAAAATCTAAAAACAATAAAAAACTTATTCCAGAGCTTCTGCAATATAAGCAGCAGCTAATGTTGAAAAAATTAATGCCTGTACTGACCCAGCAAAAAGCCCTAGTAACATAATTGGTAATGGAATTACTAAAGGAACTAATGAGGTTAATACTGTAATCGTTAATTCATCAGCTAATACATTTCCGAACAATCGGAAACTTAGTGATAATGGTTTTGTAAAATCTTCTAAAATATTAATCGGTAAAAGAAGTGGGATGGGCTCAATATATCTTTTAAAATATCCTAACCCTTTTTTACTGAAACCAGCATAGAAATAAGCAAGTGAAGTTAATAAAGCTAATGCAACTGTTGTATTAATATCATTAGTTGGAGCAGCCAATTCACCTTCTGGAAGATGAATCAATTTCCAAGGAATAATAGCACCAGCCCAGTTACAGCCAAAAATAAAGAAGAATAAAGTTCCAATAAATGGAATCCACTCTTTATAAAAACTTTCACCTAATTGATCTCTAGCAATATCAGTTACAAATTCAACCGCAGCTTCCATAAAATTTTGAAAACTATTTGGGATTTGAGTAGCATTTGCTGTACCGATTACTGAGAATGTTAAAAGAATAGCTAAAACAAACCAGAGAACTACTAAAACTTGACCATGTATTAGAAAACCTCCAACATTCCAGTAAAAATGTTTTCCAACCTCAGCCTCCGCTAATAATGTAAACGTCTTTGAATAAAAAATTTCTGGGTACATAAAATTTAACTAATTTACTAACTTACCCAATATTAAAAAATATACAGGAACAAATAGTATTATAATTTTATTTGCATACATGTGGGTTCGTTTTTATAAAAAACCTCTAGTTTTTAGAGAAACGAATGCTAAACTTATAAGAATTAAATTACTTTAAATTGTAGTTATATAAATTAATTTTTGATTCGCTCATAAATTGCTTCCATTATCATTTGTTTTTCTTATGTTGAATTTAAAAATTCTTCTGACAAGTCTTAATTTATAGAAGTATTAAAAAGACCTGGAAGCTGGAAGTTATATTTCAGATTATATTTAGTGGATCAGGTATAAATACATGGAACAATATCACGAATTAAAATAGGGCTTAGGATATTCGGAAGCACATGATCTGGCTAAAAGCCTTTTTACAGGTGCACCATGAGAAAATCAATTTTAATAACATTTATTCGATTTATTAGAAAAAAAAGTTAGATTTATCAAAAAAGATAATATTTTAGGTTTAACCGATAACTTCGTTATCGACTAAATAGTTCAACTAAATTTAATTAAATTACATCAATTTATCTTTATGACAAATAAAAAAGTTAATGAACGTTTTCAATATTTTTCTCGACTGTTTTAAATGTTCATGGAGGAAAAGATACTGATTACCAATCATTAAAAAAAAATGTATAACCGAGAAAATTAGCTAGTTAAATTCTTCAATTCCACTGAATATAGAGGTTCTTATTAAGAATTTTGAGAGAATAGCTCAAAATTTAAATGTAGATAAATCAAGAATTTGACGATTTAAATTTGAACGTTTTATAGGATAGTTGTAAAAAGGGTTAGAGAATAGACATCCACATTATAATTTATCTGTAAAAACTTCATACAAAGTTTTAACTTCAACAATTGTTCATGAGTTATCATTAGCCTTGTATAGTTTCAAAAATTGTAAGTCAATAAGCGTTGAAGCACTGGAAAAAGATAAAGAACTAAAAAAGTTGATAACTATCCTTGTTTGTATCAAATAGTTATATTTAGGTTGATTAGAATGAAATCATAACGCTGCGAGGTAAACTTTATATTTAATCCCAAAGATGATAATGGTAAATCATTAATAACGGATTATATTATCTTAGTAAAAGGTATTTTCGTAACTTCACGGCTAACTGAAGTAAAAAACCGAAGAAATTAACAACTTAAATAACTAGCAATATCGATTATGAAAAAATCTTTCACGATAATAATAGAACTTTATTATCTAAACAGACGGAAAATATAACTAAATTATAAATCTCATCAAAAACTATTTAAACCGAAGATATGGATAAAGTTATATAATGCTAAAACTGTGAAATTATGTATAGATAATAGTCGATTAATAAAACACTTTTAGAAAGTTCAATTTAAAGTAAAAACCAATTTGTTATACTTAATATACAAATAGCATGATAGCCTCAAAGAAATTAAAGGAACAAAATTATTGATTAGATATAAACATTTTGCCTACTTAGATTTTAAAGAAACTGCTTATTATTGTACGTTATTAAATAAGCCCTTTTATTGTTAAGAATATCTATCATATTTTTGAGACTGATCTCTATTGAATCAAAAGTTTTAAAATTGTTAGGCGAATATTCTGATTTACTAATTTTTAGAAAGACTAACTTCTACTTACAAATTAAATCTATGTTTCTCTAAAATACTTCTAATATTATTAGATATATAAATTCGATGGGACAACATACATAACTTAATTAGACTATTATTGTTGTTTAAATTATAAGTGTTATTTTATACTGTACAAATCTATAATAATAAAACAAGTTTTTCTGGCGTTATTTTGTATATGTTATACTAAAATATAAAATCAAACTTAATATTTACTAGTAAACTAAATTAAATTAAATTGATAGTAAAAAAGATTTTTATCCTTCTATAAAGTAAACAATATCGTTTACTTTATAGTTTTTTTTAGATTTCATCGAAATCACTTTGAAATAAATGCTATTTAATAGGCTAAACCTAGACTTCGAGTTGTTTCAGCACCTAAATATACACGAACACTTAAAAAATCAGTTGGACAAGCTGTTTCACATCTCTTACAGCCTACACAGTCTTCAACGCGTGGTGATGAAGCAATTTGACCAGATTTACAACCATCCCAAGGAACCATTTCTAATACATCTGTAGGACATGCTCTTACGCATTGTGTACAACCGATACAAGTATCATAAATTTTAACAGTATGAGACATAAATTTTTATATTTTATAAGTTTGTTATGCGATTATTCGATAATTAAAGCTCGGTCCGCTATTTTGTCTTTTTATTTTTAAAAGATAATAATTAACGAACTAAACGTTGAAGTTGTTGAATTGCTAAACGACCTATATTCAATAAAGCCCATGATGCTGCCACTAATAAGGGAGCAGCAATGACTATTAAACGAGTATCCATAAATAATAATCCTTTTGAAATATTTAAAATAACTACAATATATATTGTAATTCAAACTTAAATTATTTCTTAAAATAATTTTTTAAGATTAAGATATATATAGGCACAATAAAAATTAAAAAAGAGAAATTTAGATTATGATAATTTGCTAATTTGTTCTAAAGGTGAACTTGCATCAGCATAATACTTTTTCTCCATTCGTCCAGCTAAATAAGCTAATCTACCTGCTTGAACTCCCAATTTCATAGCTAATGCCATTTGTTTCGGATTTTTCGATTGGGACACAGCTGTATTTAATAGAACACCATCAGCTCCTATTTCCATAGCTTGTGTTGCTTCACTTGGAGTACCAATTCCTGCATCTACAATTACAGGAACATTTGCATTTTCAATAATAATTTGAATATTTCGTAAATTATTTAAACCCTGACCAGAGCCAATGGGTGATCCTAATGGCATGACAGTTGCACATCCAAGATCTTCTAAATGTAAGGCTAATATTGGATCAGCATTTATATAGGGCAAGACAGTAAATCCTTTTTTAACTAGAAATTCAGCTGCTTTTAATGTTCCTATAGGATCTGGTAATAAATATTTTGGATCAGAAATAACTTCTAATTTAACAAAAAAATTATTTTCTTGTCCAATTTGTATAGCTAATTCATGACCTAAGAAAGCCATTCTAATAGCTTCCTCAGCAGTTTGGGATCCAGCAGTATTCGGTAATAACCAAAGTTTATTCCAATTTAACTTATTTAAAAAATTTATATTATCATTTTTTATATTACTTGGTAATCGTCTAATAGCTACTGTCACAAGATCACATTCACTAGACTTTATGCTATCAATAGCATCATCAACTGTTCTATATTTACCTGTCCCTAACATTAAGCGGGAATCAAAAAATTTGTCACCAATTTTTAGTTTGTCCATAGTTAGTTTTTTTTTGTATTTTAAACTGTATTCTCTCCCCAGGTAGGACTTGAACCTACGGCCAATCGATTAACAGTCGATTGCTCTACCACTGAGCTACTGAGGAAATATTAACTAATCTAACTGTACTAGAATTATTCTAAATAAACAACTATAACTTTATCAAAGCTATAATTGTTTATGAAAAACTAAAAATCTTAAAACATTCGAATCCATTTTTAAAATTTTAGAAAAGTTATTAATATATCTTGGCATACTTAAAAAGTTTAGCTGTATATAATTGCCTTTTATTTTATTCTTAATCGAATAAGCTAAATCTTGTTTACCACGTGCAATTACAGAAATATCACAGACATTAAATTTTCTTAAATTTCTAGCATAATTAAAAACCCAAGCTTTTAATTCACTATCATTAAATTCTTCAGTTAAAAGAATCATTATTTCATAATTTCTAAGTAATGATGACATAATATTTTAATTGTAATAAAATTAGTTTTTTAAATATATACATAAGACTTTAAACTCTCTTAAAAATGATAATATTTTTCATTATAGATTAAAAAAAGATCTATTCTAATAGATAATAGATTCTAAAAAACTATTAAATTCATAGATATTAAAGGTTAAAAAGAATTTTATTTTTTCAGTAATCAGGGCTATTACCCCACCTTGAAGTCTGATCTAGAGTAAACAAATTAGATTAATTTGTGATATATGTTTTCTTATTTATGTCAGAGTCTTCTGAAAAAAAATTGACCCAGAATAACAAATCTTTTTATTATAGATCTAAATAAGTATTATCTTGTTTTTTACTTAACTTAAGTTCTGAAATTGCTAAACTAACTATACTAGTTTTTAAATTCTTTAAATACTTTTTATGTACTAAAGAAAAATAGAAAATTAATATAATGAGAAAGAGCTTTCCTTTTCAAGATCAGATTCTTTATCTTGGTCTTTTTGTAATCTATTAAACATATCATTATCGATGTTTGTTGAAAAATTATCCAATTTTAACCAATAGGCATCATTTTGTAGATAAGCGTTAATCACTTTTTCGATAATCTTCATTGTCAACTTTCTAACAATAATGAAGAGACATCCTGGTTCCAAAAAATTCATTTCGTTCCTATTTATTAACGTCAAGAAATGTTTTGGGGTTCCTATAATCACTGTATACTAAGATACATCTTCTAAATCTATAACCATATCAATATTGTTATCGTAAATATCTTTAATATTTGTTAGTAAGATTACGAAATTAATATTTTTGACTAACACTGAAGGAAAATACTCTTTTAAATTTGATCATTTTTAATAAAAGAATACTTTATATTATTTTTGTCTAAATCTATAAAAAAATTTAATCAATGTCAAGTTTTATTATCTAAGATTTGTTAAACATCTTATCTACCTTTTCAAAGAAAAATAAGGAAAAAAAAAAATTGAAATCTCTGGTATCCATTTTTTATTATTTGTAAAGATCATTATTGAGCAAAGCTGATAAATTGATTATAAATAAAGAAGTTCAGAAGAATAGATTGAAGTTAAAATGGACTATTTTTTTATTCCTTTTCTCCAGTTTCCAATTCCATGTTTTTTATTTGAACCTGTTAAAGCTTTTAATCCTTAAAAAGTATCGGTTTTTTGATGAACTTAAAACCAATTCCTTGATTAAATTTTTTAGCAATCAGAAGTATCATAGTTTGGTAACAATTACCCAAGTTAATCTGCAAAAAGGTAAATAAAATTCTTGGACGGCTTTAAAAAGCTGAAAGAATATAAATTTAATAAGATTCAAATTATTGTAGAACCAGGGCAAAAAGGTGCTCCTGAGCAAATTGTAGGAATCGTTAAGAGATAGCGGTTAACTGACCTGCTGAAAACATTTAAAAACAAATTTAAATAACAATAAAATGATGCGGATTAAAAAAATTAGGTTTATTGATGAAGTTAAAGATCAACTTAGTGACAGTATTGATGTTGGAATTGAATTTGAAGATGGCTCTTCTTATACAATTATTGTTCGGACACCTGATGATTTGGTCGAAGAAATGTTACAAGAAGGTACCAACTTTATTAAACCCGGTACTCCGGTAATTATTGTAAAACAATTAACAAAGAAAACGGTTAATGAGGCGATAAAAGCCTACGCAGAATATGAGGGGGTATTGGTTAGAACTATGTCAATTCGGCGATGAGCTGGATATTTCTGTTTTCAATAAATTAGAAGCCCAACCTCGTGAAGACGTTGAATTATTTGAACTCGAGGGATTAGACCGGCTTTTTTTATTACATTCAAAAATATTTGAATATTTCTTCTGATAATCGAATTCTTATCGGACCCATCTTCTTTCTCATTCTTGTAAGTTTAATTGCCTATTATTTTTTTCAAACTAGGATTGCTAGATTTCTTTTTTAATTTTATTAATTAGAAGATTCTATTTTTAAATAATTTAATTCTTTCTACGATTTAAATTATTTAAAAAATCGTTTCTTAATTTGTCGTCATGCATTTTCAACAAGAAGCTTTGGCGCGTATCGAAGATGTTATATTTTTCTCTTTTATCTTGATATTTAGCATAGATACCATTTCCTTGAAAATAGTCCCTAGCGTCTAGCTCTTCCTTAGTGTAGTAAGGTTTCTTGTCTACCATTGTTATTCTTTTAAGTTCTTTTCTTCTTTTCATGGCTAATTTGTAGAATTACTCTTGCTTTTTCTGGTAATCAATTCG
>Ga0209503_10000685_pt1 | contig 19237 bp, 16 predicted proteins | sample SouAtlMetagenome_2_FD_187448 | JGI IMG/M metagenome (GOLD analysis project Ga0209503, IMG submission 187448) | Marine eukaryotic phytoplankton communities from Atlantic Ocean - South Atlantic ANT15 Metagenome (SPAdes) (version 2) | ecosystem: Environmental > Aquatic > Marine > Oceanic | place... | reverse complement strand
ACCAACCATCATATGACCACCATATTGATGAACTGTTCCGCCTGATCCACCACCACCGCCACCTGCGTTTGATCCACCTTCTCCACCTGATCCACCTCCACCAGTAAGAATTATATAAAAGTAATTGAAATTACTAATATCGCAAGTATGAGTATGACTTCCAGCACCAAAAACTGTTACTTTAGAATGAGCAACAACATTACTTGGATCAGCCCATCCCCAACCTTGAGAACCAGTTCCACCAGATATAGCAATATCACCTAAAGCTCCCATATCTTCTGGAGATGCTGGACTAGTATAGGCATACATCTTAGTTGGAGTCCATATACCATCAGATTTAAATTTCTGTATTACTCCACTAGCACCATTATTAGATGAAGTAACACCATTATAAAATTCAGTTTCATTACTACCATTTACATGAATCTTTGTTTTTACAGTCCCACCAGAATTAAGAAATTCAAGTTTATGATCACTATCATTATATTGTAACCTAGCAGCACCAGCAATAGATCCATTATTATTGTATTGAATATCGTGGTCACTACCACCTACACCACCACCAGCAGCTGGTTCACCTTTATCACCTTCCTCACCTTTCTGTCCTTTAGTGGAATTATCTGGTCCTACTTCACCCTTATCTCCTTTAGTAGTAACTCCTACTTCACCCTTTTGACCCTTATCAGCCTCTTCACCAGGTAAACCCTTATCTCCATCTATACCCTTATCTCCGTCTACACCTTTATCACCATCCTGTCCCTTATCCCCATCACCTGGTTGACCTTTATCTCCCTCAATACCTTTATCCCCATCTATACCCTTATCTCCGTCTGCACCTTTATCTCCATCATTACCTTTCTCACCATCACCTGGTTGACCTTTATCTCCTTCAACACCTTTATCTCCTACAATACCTTTATCACCTACGTCTCCTTTATCTCCATCATTACCTTTAGCACCATCACCCTTTGGTCCTTTATCTCCTACTTGACCTTTATCACCTTCACCACCTGGTTCTCCCTTAGTACCTGCACCTGTTTCACCCTTATCTCCTTTATCTCCTTCACCTTTATCTCCCTTATCACCTACTTCACCTTTCTCCCCCTTACTTGCAGCAGCACCATCCTGTCCTTTATCTCCTTTATCTCCTTTATTACCATCACCTGCTGTACCTTTTTGACCCGTATCACCTTTATCACCAGGATCTCCTTTGTTAGCAGCAGCACCATCTATACCTTTATCACCCTTCTCCCCCTTATCATTCAATTCTCCTTTATCACCTTTGTCACCAGGTTCTCCTTTATTCTCTCCTTTCTGTCCTTTATCACCACCATCACCTTTAATACCAGGTTCTCCCTTGAGTCCATCATTACCAGGAGAACCATCAACACCTTTTTGTCCAGCATTTCCAGGAGGACCTTCAGGACCTGCTACAGTTGAATCTGCACCTTTAGCACCTTTGAGTCCATCAGGTCCTGTAAGACCCAATTCGCCTTTTTGACCTTTAGGACCAACTTCACCTTTAGGACCTGGATTTATGTTACCACCACCAGAGTTGGCAATAACCCAAACTCCACTATAATATATTAATAAATCACCAGTATCACTTTCCCACCACAATTCACCTTCTCTAGCATTTGTAGGTGGAGTAGCACTTATAGTTGCAGGGGTAACAGTAACAGTTGCTCTTACATTACCAACAGCACCAGTAGCTTCTACAGCAGCACCAACAAAATCAATTTGTGTAATACTATTTGCAGTTCCTACAAGAGATCCTTCATCATATATGCTTAAAGCACCAGGAGTACTACCACCAGCAATTGGAGTCCAAAATCTTTGACCAGGAAATCCAGGTATTGATACTATTTGATATTGACCACCTGCAGGAATACCTGGTGTTCCACCAGCAACAGGATCTCCAAGATTAGGTTCTGCTTGCTCTAATCCAAGATATTGATATCTATCTTCCTTTAATTGATCTTGTGGGGTTCTCTTAACCCTTCCACTCAAATATTTCTTAGACATTACTATTCTCTAGAATACTTGCAATGAATTCCATTTGTAATGGAGCAACCATACCACCTGCATTTGTTGTTCCTACATTGACTCGAATAGATTCATTAGCAGAAGCAACCGCAAGAGTTAAATTTGATCCTGAAGCAGGATCAGTTGATCTTGGATAAGAATGTTCTGTATAGTCGTTATCCATAGTACAAGTAAATACCAGAGAATTATCTGCTATTTTAATAGTATTTCCATTAACAAGACTATTAGCACCAATGGTTAAAGTCAATTCACCACTAGTTGGATTATAAGTACATTTCCATACACTAAATTTAGTACCAGTAGTATGTCCACTACCAGATCCATCAACTACTTCAACACATTGTGGAGTACCACGAACAAATGTATGAACTGCTGGTTCATATATGTGAGTATATCCCTTAGATCTACCAATATCAGCAGAAAATGATGTTGTACTAGGGACAGTATCTATGACATATGCTTGTTGTGGATCAGGGAAAATATTTGTTGTAATCCCTGTACTACCAGAACATGTAAAATATAATCCACCCATTGTAATCTGTTCTGATGCATTATATCCATGATCAGACATTGTAGTTACAGTAACAATTCCAGTTGGTTCATCATATGCAGCATTGGTAACTGTATTAACTCCACTCTGTGTTCCTGAAATATAAACTTTATCAATTACTAATGGTGTTTTCTCCAATACTATTCTACCATCCACCATTATCAATGCATCATTTGGTGGAATTTCAGCATCTTTTATGACTCTTATATCTCTCGAATTTCCTGTACTTCTTTGCTCTCGTCTTTGAATAAATGTGACTGTTGGATATGTAGTTCCTACCGCAACATTAGATACTTGTGCATATAGCAATAAAGATGAAGTTCCTGTAGGAACCTCATATAGTTTCTGTAATCCTGGTGCTACAGGAACAGAAACATTTAAAAACTTATTAACGGGTGCTATTGCCATATTATCTTAACGCTAATATCAGTGGTGTTAGTTGTGCTTGTATAGCTCTATTGAAATCCCTTCCACGTATTGTAGACGTAGTTTGATCAATTGTCAAACCATCACCAATTTTAAAGTTACCTTTTTGATCCGTGCTGGTAAATGGTACTTGACCACCATTTTTAGCAACAACTTCATATTCAGGTATAGGTTTTCCAGCCTGGAATGGGTTAGCTGTATTTATATTTGTACCTGCACCCACATATTCAAATGAATGTGAACTGGTTATAATTCTACTCAACCTAACAAGTTCCATTTTTACACCTGCTTTAACAGCAAATGGAATAAACTCATTAAAGGTTATTGTAGTTCTACCTTGAAGTGCTCCAGACGTAGGTGTTTCAGTTGCCTCATCAACAGTATATAAAATAGGATCCATATCTGCAGTTAATTGAGCACTACCAGTACCAGATACACTCACTACAATATTTTGTGTAGGTAAGTAGTTTCTACCACTAGCGATAACATCAACCGAAGTTATTATACCATCATCACTTATATTAGGAGAAAACTCAGCAAATATTGCTTCTGGTCCTTCAGGGAAAGTTGCAGTTATTATTGGTGGAGCAGATGCAGTATAATCACCAGCATTACCACCATTAACAACAGTAATAGATCTAATTAACTGCATTGGTTCAGTTATTGATGCAGTTGAAGGAGTATCTGCATAATCATTCATATCTAAATGGAAGTACGCACCTTGTCCATCAAAAGGAGTTCTATATCTTCTTCCACCACTATCAAAATCTCTACAATCAGAAAGAGTTAACTTATCAGATTCTCCATTTATTGCTTCATGTAATGTTCCATCAAACTCAACAACACTAGTACCATCAGCAACTAATCCAAAAGTACCAAATGATGAGTTAGAGTTTGTAAGATCACACTGTCCACCAGATGTACATCCAATAGCAATCTCACATCCAATAGTGAATATAGAAACTAACTGAGCATAAGCATTATTTGAAATAGAAACACCAATACCTGCTTCATTATATTGTGTGAATGAATCACAGACCATACTCTTCAAATCTTGTCCCAAATCATTAGTTCCAGTATATGCAGCATCAACATGATGTCCATTTAATTTCATACCGATACTACTATTCAAGAAGTTAGTACAGTTTCTAACGTATGGAGATTTCCATCTTCCTGTTGGACCTTCATTAGCAGGTCCAGCAGAAGTATATCCAGTTATAGCACCATATGATACTCCAGCATCAATATAAGTTTGTGTTGGTGGGAATGCCACAACAGCACAATTAATAAATTCTTGTGCTGCTGATGTTCCATGAAAACTTATATTCTCAATCAAACATCCTCGTCTAACATGGAAAACATCCTTATTGACATTAGAAGGTGTAATAGTAACTAATCTAAGATCTTCACCAGTTACAGTAACATCTCTCTGCAATCCAATAGGATTATTCTCAGTGTAAACACCAGAACGAACTTTAATTGTATCACCTGGTTGTGCTATTGCTGCTGCAGCACCTACAGATGCTTTAGCATCACCTTCCAATAAACCAGTATTACTATCATTTCCATCTTTTGTTACCCAATAAGTATTGGTAGTTTCTACACCAGATGGTCTCCACTTTACACCACTTGATGTAGCAGATAATCTATAATCATTTTTACTACGAGAACCATCATATCCTGTCGTATTTAATTTATCAATTAACTGGTTTTCTAACTCTAATGTACCAATTAGTTTTGTATTTCCTTCAACATTTAAGTTCTTTCCAATTCCAGCACCACCTAGAGTAACAAGAGAACCACTTGAACTATTAGCTGATTGTGTTGTAGATTCAACCTTAGTATCTCCACCAACGAATAATTTCTTAACAATACCTAAACCACCATCCATTTGCACAGAAGCAGCAGTAGTACTACTAGCATCTGAAGTATCATTAAAAGTTGTTAGTCCATCAACATCTAATTGTCCATCTAAAAAGGTATCTCCATTTACATCAAGCCTTTGCTTTAACCTAGTATCACCATCTACTGTAAGTTTAGAATGAAGATCAGTATCACCATCTACATCTAGTATAGAATTAAGTGTTGTATCTCCATCAACATCTAACTTTGCTTGTAAATCAGTATCACCATCTACATTTAACTTAGAGTCAAAATCAACATCTCCAGTTACATGAAGTTGTCCATCAACATCTAACTCTACTGCTGGATTATTATTCTTAATACCAATATTCGTCATCCTATAGATTGGAGAATCATTAGCACTACTAGTATGACCCCATAAGTCCTGAGTTTGAATCCTTGCAATCGCAGTTGGATTTGCTGGATCGGGTATTGGTAATAAAGTATCTACTCCAAGACCTAAACTGTTTATTTGAGTAAAGTTTAACCATTGGAATAATTGTGCAGTACCACTTAAAGGTAAATCAACTCCTTCATCCTGAACATACATTCCATCCAATGATACAGGAGATGCTTGAACCCACCGTATACCATTTGTATCTTGATTTAAATAATATCCATTCGCACCAGATGAATCAGCAGAATCGACAATATTCCTGTCAATTTTTACAGATCCCTCTACATCTAGTTTTATTTCACCATCAACACCCTCATTATATCCAGGTATAGTACCAGGAAATGTACTACCTATTCCAACTCTACCTGTTTGCGTAACTACAAATGTCTCTTCTGCAGCATTGACTTGGAATATCTGCCACGGATTTGTGCTTCCAATACCAACTGAGGTTATACCAGAAACAGGGTCTGTAAAAATTACCGATTTCTCTCTTACACCTACCTGCAATCTACCTTCAGGCATGGTTGTTCCTATACCAACCCTACATGGATCTACGCTAACAGTTAAGCATTTATCCCCAACTTGGAATTTCTCAGTAGGAACTGTAGTTCCTATACCAACCGAACCCTCTTCAGTAACCACGAAGGAAGTATTTTTACCATCACCTCTTTCACCTACCTGGAATCTTGCATCAGGTTGTGTGGTTCCAATACCTACACGACCATCTACTTGTCCATCATCAGCACCTTTTTGTTGTGATATTGCAGTAAGAACTGTTCCACCAAGACCAACGTTAAATCTATGCTTTACTGTTAGATAATCAGAGTATGCTTCTGCACCTAAGATGAATACATCTTTAGTAAAAGTAGCAATACCAGTTACATATAAGTTATTAACATCTAAATTTAATCCTTGCTCAACTGATGTATTACCAAATAAATCAGCATAAAGAGTTCCATAAATGTAGACATCGTTGTTAAACTCTGTTACATTACCTACAGTATTGTTACTTAAACTAAAATAATTATCAGATTCTGCCACTACACTATACCTCTAGTTTTTAGTCCTTGAGCAGCATCAAGTCCTATCTTAGTACCACTAAAAACTAATCCACCAAAAGAAATATCTCTCGGTGCTAGATTTCCTACTAAAGCATCACAATTTGCAATATTACTCTCAAGATCAATCCTATTACCAGCTTTTAATTTAATATCACTTCCAGCATCTAGTGTTATATTTTTATCAGCATCAATAGTAATATTCTTAGCAGTTATTTTCACATCACCATTTGATTGTGCAGTGATCGTAATATCACCGTTTCTACCAACAATATTAACACAACATCCACTATCTGCCTTCTCCCCACCAATAATATCAATACACTGGTCGTTATAAATGTGATATAAACCAGCATCTGTCATTCCAACAGCACTAGTATTCCCATCATCTGCTACTGCAAGCAAATCATAGGTAGTAGTACCATTCATCCCCATTTGAGGATTACCCATATCAATCCTAAATTTAGGACCGAAATTAATATACTCCCTTTGTTGCCAATTTTGTTTACTAGCTGGTCTTTCTGCCATAGTTAATGCCTAGTGTTAAGTATTTATCTTAGCTCACACAATCAATAACTTGCTTGATTTCACCTTGATATGAAGGTCTTGGTTTCAACGCTAGTTTTAATATTGCACCAAATCCAGTTCTACTTGCAATTTTAAGTTCAGGTAATTCATCTATACCATTAGGATTAGTAGATATATTCGCAACTGCACTATCTGGAACAGAAACTTTAACAATTCTACCATCATCGTCAATATAAACTGGATAAACATTATCCCACTGATCAGTCACTACAGTATCATCATCATAATTTTCACCAGGATTTATAGGAATAACATGATCAGGTACAAACGGTTCGACTCCCTGATCTTCAGGGACTGGATAATTTTCACCTTCAGATACGATGTAGATATCAGTTACCTGTTGGTAAGTAGGAGAATCTTCATCATAATCAATTACTGCTCTAGCAATTGCACCATATCCCTTCTTACATTCATCAGTTATCTCAATAAATGGTGGACTATTATATCCAGAACCACCACTAACCAAATCAACACCAATTATACTTCCTGCTGCAGTATTCCCTTGACCAATAATAGAACCAACAATTGCCTTACCGATAGCACCTTTACCACTACTTCCAAAAATATTAACCTTTAATCCAGCACATTTTAATGGTGGACCCGAATAACATTTACCAAGGCTATCACCCATACTAGGTACAGATACACTTGGATTTAAGAAATCAAATACTCCTAATGATCCAGAAGCAACACTAAGATCTTGAATACCACCAACTAATGATTCTGTTAACTTATCAGCAGCATTAGCAGCAGCTAAAATACTATCAACAGCAACTCCAACTGCACTTTTAGGACCTTTACCAATTACCCACTCATTTGTTGGTGCATCAAAATCAGGTGTTGTATCATTACAAGAAAGTGCATTAGTAATTGCCATCAAACCCTCTGCTTTAGATCTAAGGAAACCGCCCAAACTAAACCCACCTAATATTTTAGAAACTCCTCCCATAAGTGGTCCTAATCCTTTAGTTAATCCTCCAATAATCTGATTCATCAATCCAGCAACAAATTGTTCACCTATACAAGACACAAAATTCTGGACATTATCCATTATTCCACGAAGTAATCCTTTAACAGCATCACCTATAGAACTAATAACATTACCTACAGCACAAGGTAAGAAGTTTTGAACTGCTTGAACAGGTAACATCATTGCTGCTTGTGCTGCTGCACCAGCTTGCTTTGCAGTACCACGACTCTTAGTAGCAGCAAATGTTGTAGCAAATACCTTATCATATAAAGCATTTAACCCACCATTCAATGCTGGAGCCATACCTTTGTACAAACCATTAGTCATATTACCAACAAGACCAGATGCTAATCCAGCAATTTTATCAGTTTTATCACTGAGCAATTTATCCATCTTACCCTTTACTGCACCAACAGCATCAGATGGAATTTGTAAACTACCTTTTAAATCTCCGATAGCATTAACCATACTATCAACTTCACTGGTTATCTTACTTATAGTTGCAGTAGGACTAGCACTACCAAATACAACAGTTTCTCCAACCATTCTGGAAACTGCTCTCTCATTTTCACCAATTTGTTTTGCTAATTTAGGAGAAACATGTCTTGGTGATTTTTGAGATTGTGAGTTCTCTTCATTAGTTTCATTCTTAGGATGTGCTGCACCATCGTTTTTAACTTTACTAGTATATCCAGTAAATGGCACAAATGGAGAGGAATATTCATCACTGCCAGCGTATAGGGTATTACCAAATACACCCATAATTACTGGTAATTGTGCGTCATCACCATCTAAGAAAAATCCAAATACATTATCACCAGGTGATAATGATATTGTTGTTGCCTTATTACCTTTTCCAGATCCACCAGTTGACGGTAATAATACTTGTGCCCAAGGTAAATCCTCATCCTCCAATTCAAGTGTACTAAATGGGTGATACCCCATAATACGAACTTTACGTCTATTTCCCCATCCAGCACCATTTACCTGATCACCTTGTGCTTTCTCTGGTGCTACTTGTCCTACCCACCAGATGAAACCATCTCTTCCTACAAAATTACTTTTTAACAGCGATTCTTCTATCATATCTCTTAATTTTCTGGTTGTCCAAATGTATCTTTTATTAATGTCATAGAAGTAAGTGAAACAGTAGAGTCAAAATGATGACATAGTTCCTTAATCATATATAGACCACTTTGCTCAAGATCATTGCCTTTAGTATCATCCTTATTCACTTTTGGGAATTTACATTCAATCAAATTACCTGCCTCTAAATTTGTATTTGAGGGTACTGTCATTGATATTGTTTGAGTAAATATTGAATTATATCTCATCATTGATTGAGATTGTACTTTTGCAGGATCTGCATTCTCGTCTGTTGATACATCAATTTCCATCGCACCAATATCTAAAATTGCAGTTATATTTCTACTAGGAACCTCTCCTAAATTTTTATCACTATTATCATCTAAGGATGGTAATTGAATATCATTTCCAAGATTTTGAGTTTTAGATTGATAATCCTTTAATTGAAATTTTCCGTCAGAAGGTGAAGTATAAGTGAAATCTAATGGATTAAAAAATGTTCTTTGACTACAATATGCACCTCTTTGTAATTTTTCCATCAAATCTTCATTCTTAGCAGTAGTATATTTCAATATCTTGTAATCATTAGCAACATCCATTTTTTTAACTTCAGTATAAAGATATTTCTCTGGAAATGGATCAGAAGCAATCAGCTTATCAATGGATCTAAAATGATATCCACTCTTAGTTTCATAAAAAACATATCCAGCAGTAGCATCTTTACCACCTGCAATTGAAGGAACTGATTTTGATGCTAACCAAGTCAAAAGTGTAAATGGTTTTCTCATATTGGATATGAAACCATATTTATTTTGAGTTTCGTCTGCAAAAATAGGTTTACTAGTTTTTAATTTTTCCTTTATAATAGATTCAACAGAATCTGATATTTTAAATGAAGTTGGATATTTTTTACCAACTCTAACAGTTTCATTTGTTATTGCTTCTCTTGAAACTAAATTTAAAGTAAATGATTCTTGCTCTGTAGATTGTAATATAGTAGTGATACTAGAAACATAAAAATATCTAGTTTCATCACTTGCAAAATCTAATCCTGGATTTGAATCACAATTTCCACCCACCTTTATACTAACTCTTTCACCGCCCCTTAACGGCAATCCATGATATATTGACTGTAATTTACCATCTTGACCAGTAATAGTATTTCCAGTATTAACAACAACTAATCTAGCGGTAATTGTCGGTGAAAAAATATCTTCAAAATAATCTAACATAATAACACCAGGTGCTATATCAACGGTTCTCTTACCATCTCTAGATTCTATTATTATTTCTTCGTATATTGATTTATTTAATGACATTTTATTAAGTTTCTGATAACATTAGTGACTGTAAATCACCGATAGATAATCCTGTAGATATTCTAGTGGATTTTTTTGATCCTCCACCTAAAGGAATTGGCATAGGAATTGATCCTCCTCCAGTTGGTGATGGCATTGGGATCGTAATAATTTGTTTCTTCTTCTTTTTAGGAGCAGTTGACAATCTAGAATTTATTTTAGATTTATTAACATCAATTTTAGGTGAATCTTGTTTCTTAGGTGTTAATTGTTGAGGTTGTTTCTTAGTAGAATCAAAATTTAAACTTCTAAGATGTTCTTTTAATTTACCTATTGTTGCTGCCTTTAATTCATTATATTCATCATATGTTATAAGACCGTCATTTTCTTCTTTATGCTGCTCAACAAGTTTTTCTAATAAACTTCTTCCTGCTCTCAATTTAGTAATTTTATTTGCATTACCTTCAATAATTCTATTAATAAACTCTGGTCCTAATTTATCTACACTCTTCTTGGGTACAATAGCTTCACCACCCTCAACATTAATATTTTCTCCACCTTCCGCATGAGATTTTCCTTTTATAATACCACCATCCTTAAACATCTCAAGTCCACCTGGTGCATTTAACCACTCTTTATACTCAGCATAATCTGGATTTTCCTTTCCATTAATCATTCTTTGAGGTATATACCCATTATCAAATCTATCTTCTAGATTTGCATTTGTATCATTTGCTATCTTAGGATCATCATCAGGAACTCTTTCTTTTTCCTTCTTCTTATTATCCATAACCAAGGGAGTTTTTGGTTCTACTTTGACTTCTACCTTTTCTTGTGTTGTTTCTTCTGGTTTTTCAGTGTCTTCTGTAGTTTCACTTTCTTCAGTTTCAATGTCTTCTTCTTCCTCCTCTTCTTCCTCATCCATTATTACATCTTCCCAATTATCTAAATTGTAGGATTTAGGATCTAAGTAAGTTCTTATATCAGAATCAACACCATTTTCAAATAAAGTTAAACCCCTTTGAGCATCATCAAACCCCTTCTTAATATCAGATTTATCCTTTTCAAAAGTAATTGGTGTTATAGTTTGAAGAATACTACTAAATCCTTCTCCAATACTATCAAATATACCAAACATACCAGTAAAAAATCCACTAAAAACGTTAACTACTTTAGTAATATTCTCTATTAGTGTCTGTGCACCCTTAATTATATTTGGTAAATTATTAACTAACCAACCTATCATTACTATACCAAAGAAATCTAATATCCTACCTAAAAATCCTTTTGTACTAGAGGACATTGCCTTTCCTCTTCTTTTAATAGCACCACCAACTGAACTAGCTTCACTAACATCCTCTTTCTCTCTTCTTAATACCTGCTCTCTTCTTCTTGTAAAAAATGTTTGTTCATTAGCTATCAACTTTCTCATAAATTTATTACCTTCACCAGTATTTTCTACAATTTTATTAATTGTTTTTGTAGTATTAGAAAATGTTTTAGATAATCCAGATACAGAATCCTGTATAGATTTAATACTAATAGAAGATTTTAATAGAGATTTTCTAGTTGTCTGTGTATTAGTTGCCATATTATACTACCTGAAAATGCTTTTTAGCAACTAACTGATAACTTCTAAACATAGAATTAGATGCTGGTACATTCGGAATACCAGAATCTCCACCTGCTGCAGATCCAGAAGCATTAGATCCTGATTGACCACTTTGACCTCCTGAACCCATAGGCATTGGTATAAATTGAGGTCCTTCATCCATCTCAGTATCTACATTTGCAGCAATACTCCTTTGCTTATTAACTGGTGTAATATTCTTTGCTAACTCTACTTTCTGGGAATTAAATTCTTTTTTAGCTTTTTGAAATGCCTTAGCACCACCTCTTCCTGAACCAAAATCCTCTCTCTTAGGTTGCTGTAAACCTTGAACATCCTCCGCAGAGATTTGACGTTCAGCTTCAAGCATCTCATCAGTTATAGGAACCATCACTGAAGGCATAATATTACCTTCTAGATTTTCTTGTTGTTTCTTACCACTTTCTTCAAAAGGATTCCATAAATCAGATATTGCATAAGTTCCTATCCAACTAATTATCCCACCAAGATCAGCCAATAATTTAAATTTCTTAGGCAATACTTTTCTCAAACTACTGGTTGTAACAGCTGCAGATGTAGCAGCAACAGTAGTATCCTTAACAGATTCTCTTACATCCTTTCCACCAGCAACATCCATTCCAACTTGAATACCTGGTGCTAAAAGATTTCCTGCTACTTTAACATTAGGTCTTGTATTAGCACCAGTAAGACCCTTAGTAACACTACCAGTTATTCCCTTACTAACAACTTTAGTTGCTCCTGTTTGTACTACTTTATTTCCTAATACTTGAGCAAATTTTCCCGATAATAAAGTAGTTAATGCTCTTAAAGGTTTTCCAAAAAGTTTACCTGCACCAAACTTTAAAAACTTAAATCCTAATTTTGCAACTTTAGCAGATAATAATACCAATCCACCTTGTAATAAAAAGAGAGTTCCTCCGACAAAAGCAAGATTCCCTAATATCGTCTTCTGTATTTCTTTTACTTTTTCGGTATTACCATCTGCCTTCGCTTTAAATAAATCAATCGTTTGTAATGTAAGCCATCCCGTTAAAAGAATAGTAAAGAAATTAGCTAATCTACCTAAAGTAAATTGTACTTTTGCACCTATCTTCCTAACTGGAGTTAATAAGGCATTCTGAATTTTCTTCTCTATCGCTCCTTCTTTTCCTTCTCTTAACTTTATTTGTGCTAGTTGTCTTTCTCTTTTCGCTTCTGCAGCAGCTCTCTGCCTATCTAAATCATCCTTTATTGCTAAATTATTTCTTATAGCAGATAATCCTTGATTCAATCCTTGGATTTGTTGTGATACTGAAGAAAGACGCATTGAAACTGTATTCAATACTAGATTATTCCTACTTAATAAATTCGTAGTTATAGTATCAGGTTGCACAGCAGAAGGTGCTACAGCTTTACCCGTAAACGCAGCAGCAGGAACAGACCTTCTTACTGCCTGTATTCCTCCTGTAAGTGGCGATGCTGGAGCCATTAATTAAGTCCCGATTCTTGTTGTGCTTTTAAGTTTTCTTCTTCAATATATTGTTGTAAGAGTGAAAGATAAATTTCTCTTTCCCAAGGTATCATATTTTCTAACTCTGTCAAGCTATATTTATGATGTTGCATTAAGGCAAAATTAATTTTGTAGTATGACGCAAGATCCTCATGTGCCATACTCACCCGAAAAAACTTTGCAATCCCTCCAAAACAACTTCACTTTCAACTTTTGTATTTGGATTTGTAACCTTAACAGTATGTGAAAGTTTTGGCATAGTTTCAAAAAATTTTTCAATACTTTTGAACTGTTTTGAATTAAGTGATTCTATAAATTGAGATAACTCTTTCTTAGTGCAATCAGCACCAGCCCAAGTTTCCTCTTCAGAATAAACTTGATCCACACATGATGCAATCAATTTAAAAGTATCATCAACATTCACATCACCATCAACAGCAAAATTAGTTTTAATAAATTCATCCATTGAAGGATACTTCATTCTCATAGTATATTCATCATCCAATTTAATATCAATTGAATGATTATCATCCATTTGAACCTTTATTTCATCAAGATTAATTACAGAAGGAACCTGAGTTTCATTATCATCTGGACAAGTAATAGTAACTTCTACTTCTTCTCCAACAGATTTCCCACGAATATTTAAAAACAAATATTCAATATCAAATGTAGATAAAGTTTCAACCTTTATTCCTCTTGTAAGAATACATGCTGCAATCACATCCTTAACAGCGTTTGCAATCTGCTGATTATCTTGACTTTCCATCGCCAAAATAAGAACTTTTTCCTCTTTAACCAAAAAAGGTCTAAATTTAATTTTTTTCTTTGTAGAAGGTACTACCAACTCATAAGATGGTGTCGAAATCTTTGGTAAAGGCATAATATGCTCAATTCAATTATTTTTATTTATAGGGGTTATTTAGTTAAAAAATGTCCTAACAGTAGATGTATCAGTTGTTGATGCTGATCCTTTTGGAGTGTATATATTAAAGGGTTCTTTACCAGCGAAAAGATCTTTATTTCCTGCACCAGTTGAAGATTCTTGACCAGGATTTAAAAGAAGATATCTTTCACCTCCAACAGGACCTTTAAGATTATTACCTAATTGTGATTCCAGGCTACCATTATTTCTATCTATACCTCTTTCCCTATCCCATGATCTCGTTTTACCACAGATATAACGATCATAATTAAATGCAGCAGTTGCCTTCAAAACTTGAGAGTTTTGATATTGAACTACTGTTGAATTTAATTCAATTGGATATAATCCACGAAAACCATATTCAATAGTTTGTCTGTAATTTTTTTCAAACTTTGTAATTGTAGTGGTTTGAGATTTATATGTTATAGGATAATTCATTCTATAGTGATAAGCATCTTCTAAAGAATCAGAATTAGACCCATTACTAATATACTCCATCCAATGCTCTAAAAACTTAAGTGCTTTATATTCGTTATCAACATAAAATTCCAATTGCATCTGCACAAACTTTTTAGTATGAGGAAATCTCTCAACTACTCCTTGATATTCACCTACAGCATCAATTGTTGCAAAAGCACTTCCAGGTAAAACTGCCTTACTGCATAATAATCCTATTTTATCAATATCAAATCTACTATCAAAACCTTTGCCCCTTAAATGAGAGGATACTTCAGCAGGTAGACCAAAATCAACAATGTAATGAGATGTCTGTGCTACATTCTGAAAAGTAGGTAATATCTGAGATATTTTTTTTGGAATTGGTACTGCCACTCTAAATAGTTCTACTATATCATTTCTATTTAGATGGCTTATAAAGGAAAATATCGACCATCACACCCTAATAAGTATAAAGGTGATCCTACAGGTATAATTTTCAGGTCTTTGTGGGAAAGAAAGTTCATGGTTTACTGTGATCAAAATGCAAATGTACTAGAATGGGCAAGTGAAGAAATAGCATTACCATATCGTGGTCCTGATGGGAAATCACATCGATATTTTCCTGACTTCTATATGAAGGTAAAAGAATCTAATGGTAGTATTAAAAAATACATTATAGAAATAAAACCATTAAAGCAATGTTCTCCACCAAAAAAACCAAAAAGACAAACTAAAGGGTATATGCGTGAAGCATATGAATATGTAAAGAACCAAGCAAAATGGGAAGCTGCAAGAGAATTCTGTGATGATAGACAATGGGAGTTTAAAGTAGTTACTGAAAAAGAACTAGGTATTAAGTAATGGCAAGAAGAGCTAAAAGAAGAACTGGTGGTCCTTCATATGATGAAGTAAAAGCAAAAATTGATGCTAAAGAAGAGGCAAAAAAAACTAGGAGCACTCTAACAACTGCAACAAAATCAAGAGAAAAAACTACCTCTACTACAACAGAAGAAAAATCTGAAGAAGTAATAGGTGGAAATAGAATATCACATGTACTTAATGATCTAATTGGTACAGAAAGTGCCGATGATTTAATGCGTAAAATTACAGATTCATTAACTGCAGGTGGAAAAGTTCCAGAAGAAGGAAAATATTACGTATTCATATACAAAGCAAAAACACCTAACCTAAGATACGATCAACATCCAATGGTTGCAGTCACTGATGTTTATGAAAAAGGATTTCGTGGAATTAATTTTCACTGGAATACTCATAGGCAATATACTTGGAATGAAATTATTGGTGGACTATATGAGATAACTCAAGATGAATTACAAGATTTAGATGGAGTCCCTTTTGCCAAATTCTTGTATACATAATATACATGAATCACTTATATAATGTCTTGGCAGTTTGATACATCATATGTACAAAAACCAGAACCAGTTTTTACTACAGTTTTTGAAGATAATTTAGAATTTAATAATAATTTAAAAGAAAGTATTATAGAACATAGAAATAATAATCCAGAATCAAATAATAGTAATGTAAATGCATGGCATAGTTCATATCTCACACATAAAGAAACCCCAAAATTCAATCATCTAATTGACATGGTTCTTGATGCATGTTCCATTATTTCTAAAAATGAATATCAATGTCCTGATGTTTATTTTAATGTAGTGAATTTATGGTGTATGATGTATGAAAAAAATGATAATACAAAAATCCACAATCATTTCCCATCAGATTTTGCATGTTGCTATTATGTGGATGTAGAACCAAATTGTTCTCCTATCATTTTTGAAAATAATTTTGAGATAAAACCAGAAAATGGTATGCTAATAATATGGCCAGCAATACTAGATCATGAAGTTCCACCAACCAATGGAAAACGAATATGCATCTCTATGAATATAGATAAAAAAATTTATCCTTATAGTTAGTATAAATAGATGATAATAGTAAAATAGGTCGAGAAATGGGAAGGATGACAGGCTCTCAGAGAAGAGCAGCATGGAGAGATAAATTTAGTTCAACAAGAACAAGTTCAGGAAGAAGTCAAAATAATAATAGCGAAACTACAGCAGCTGCTGAAACAACTGGTTCAACTCAACAAACAACACAAGTTGGTGCAAAAAAAGACAGTAATTACGGAAACCCTAAACTATTATCATACCCATTAAAAAGATCTACATCATCTACAGAAGATAGTTTATTAATACAAGCAGTAAAATATAAACCACCAAAATCTGGTGATGGTATAGGTGGAGGATTTGAAAATGATGATGGATCCAAAATTGGGGCAGGAATGGATGGTATATCTGCAAAAAAAGATTCTATTTCAGCAGGTAACAAATTAAAATTCAACACAACAATGGGAAGATCTATGAGTTCCCGTTATGATCGTTATACATCTGGTACAGCAGGATATAAACAGGATACAAAATTTTATATAGAACTACCAATACCACAACAGATAAGTGATACTACTTCAGTAACTTGGGGTGAAAGTACAATGAACTTATTCACCCTAATGGGTATGGATCTTGGTAATAGAATGATGTCTCAGAGTGGGAGTGATACTTTTGATGATGTTAGTCAAATGTTATTACAGGGCGTAGACGTACAAGGATTAGAAAACACACCAAATTTATCACAAACTTTAAGAACTACATTAGCAGGTTTAGCAGTAAATCAATTTGGTGCTAACGTAACACCAAATAATGTATTATCAAGAGGAACAGGTCAAATATTAAACTCAAACAAAGAGTTATTATTTGATGGAGTAAACTTAAGAGAGTTTAGATTTGATGTAACATTTACACCAAGAGAAGTAAATGAATCTAAAAGAGTAAAAGAGATTATTAGATCTCTAAAACAGGCAATGGCAGCTAAAGCTGGAAGTGAATATTCAGAAAGTGCTGGAGCAACTGGAGGTATATTCGTATCTGCTCCAGATTTATTTTTACTTAAATACCTGAGTGGTGGTAAAGAACATAAATTCTTAAATGTATTCAAACCTTGTGCATTAACATCATTGAGTGTTAATTACACAGGAAATGGAAACTATGCAACATATGATGATGGAACACCAGTTCATATCAAAATGCAAATGACATTCAAAGAAACCAATCCAATATACGCTGAAGATTATGTTGACAATATAGAGGGGGTAGGTTACTAATGGGTTATTTTAGAAAATTACCAAATATAAGTTATCCATCTCCATTATCAGCAAAAACAGCATCTGGAGAATATATTATTGTTAAAAACTTCTTCAGAAAAACTAAAACATTAGATTGGTTATCTGATTCAGCAACAGTTTTTAATAAGTTTATTATTGCAGATGGAGCAAGACCAGATACAGTTGCAGAAGAAGTATATGGATCATCAGAATTAGATTTTGTAGTAGTTCTTACTGGTAAGATTTCAAATATAAACAATGACTGGCCATTATCTAACCAACAACTATATGATTTTACAGTAAACAAATATGGTCTTGCTAATATAAACGATGTTCATCACTATGAAACTTTTGAAATTAGAGATGACAAAAATAGATTAATTTTACCAGCAGGTAAGGCAGTTGATAGTTCTTTTAAAATTAATGGTCCAGGAAATGTTTGGCCATTAAATGCAACATGGACTGGTATAACTGCTAATGAAATAATACAATATGCAGGAACAGCAGAAATATCTCCTACTTTAAGTGTTTCTAATTGGGAACATGAAACGGATAAAAATGAAGAAAAAAGAGAACTTGAAATTCTAAGACCAGAATACTTACAAGTATTCTTAGAAGATCTACAAAGAATAATGAAATATACTAAAAATTCTCAATATATAAATCCTTTCTTAGTACAAACTGAAAATAATACTATAATATAAAAAAAGACCCACCCGAAGGTGAGTCTTCCCAATATTCAGGCTCTCTTGGATCATCTTTCGGATCCCAGTAGAAAAATTTCATCTGGGATAACCTACAATGTTTAAGAGGCTTGATTTTCATTATTCTTCTGCTAGTTTAGAAAAGTAGGATAATGCATCATCATCTTCACTTTCTTTATTCCACCCATCTTCAGATAATTTACTATCAGTAGCGGTTGGACGAGATGATTTAACTTGTGCAACAAGTTCTTCTTCTTGTTCTACAGTTTCAGCATCGTTACGAACTTGCTTATTACCAAGAACATAACCAAGACGAGTTTTGAGTTCATCATAAGTTTTGAACTGATCGTTAGCAACTAGTTCTGCTAAGGAATGCTCTTTCTTCCAGATTGCTTCCATAGCATCGTCATCATCTAGTAAAGCACTAGTGGCAGCGAACTCAGAAGAGTCATAGTTTCTATAACCAGCAACGTTCTTTGCCTTCAACTTGAAGTTAGCACCTTGCCAGAAATCGAATGGATCAATTGCTTCCTCATCCTCAAA
>Ga0209503_10000684_pt1 | contig 19246 bp, 19 predicted proteins | sample SouAtlMetagenome_2_FD_187448 | JGI IMG/M metagenome (GOLD analysis project Ga0209503, IMG submission 187448) | Marine eukaryotic phytoplankton communities from Atlantic Ocean - South Atlantic ANT15 Metagenome (SPAdes) (version 2) | ecosystem: Environmental > Aquatic > Marine > Oceanic | place... | reverse complement strand
CCACTAAAGTTAAAAACTTTCGTTCGACTTGCATGTGTTAAGCATACCGCCAGCGTTCATCCTGAGCCAGGATCAAACTCTCCATGGTATTTGATTTCTATTTGAAAATTAAATTTTTAATCTAGGAAAAATAATAGCATTTGTTCAACGATTGTGTCAAGCTTAAATTTTTTAAATTTAAAACGTAAAATTTACAGCAAATTATTTACTAATAAAGCATATAATAGAGCAAAGAATTGCTAGAGCCGGTTTTGTATTGTATATATTGGTATATAAGCAAATTGATTAATTAAAATTGCGTAATGTTTACCTTAAAGATTTTAGTTTACACTGTCGTAGTGTTTTTTGTTTCGCTTTTTACTTTTGGGTTTTTATCTAACGACCCATCAAGAAACCCTAACAGAAAAGATTTAGAATAAAAAAAGTAAACTCTCTTATTAAGAGAGTTTACTTTTTTATTTATATTTCCGATGTTGGAATTAACAGTCTCATTTTTTATGCTGCAATAGCTAATTAAAGTTTTTAGTGTTACGAAATTCTTTTTTAATCGGATAATCTTCTACCTTATTTCATCTTAGAAGCGTTTTTTTAATCTCGCTGATTTACCTGTTCGTTCACGAAGATAGTATAATTTTGCTCGCTTTACTTTTGCTCTACTTCGCACTTCTAGTGTTTTGATCCACGGTGAATTCAAAACGAAAACTTTTTCAACTCCACCGCCTTGAAACATCTTTCTTACCGTAATTGTGGAATCAATTTGAGCGCTATTTTTATGCTTTGAAATAATTACCCCTTCATAAGCTTGGATTCGTTCCTTTTCTTTTTTTTCTCCTTCTTCGACTTTCTTTGGCAGTTCAAGATAAATTGTAACTTTAACCGTATCGCCTAGTTGTAATGTCGGGATATCCTTTTTTTTATAAAAAGCTTCTAAATCTATATCTAGATTTCCTAATACTTTTGTCATCTTCTATTTTTGATATTACGTTCTTCGATTTTTTGCCACATCTGCTAATAAAGATATAGTTACCACATTTTTTCTTTTCTGTAAATATACTTATCTAACCAATTGTTTAGATTATCTATATTTTGAAGCGCTAACAACATTTCCAGATTCAAACCATTTCTGAAGAAGGCTTAGTTCTTTATTCTTTGTGCGTGCTAAGGGAACTATTTTTTGAATAGAAGCTAATACATCTTCAGTTTTAAAATCACGCCCTTCACTATACCCTATACGCATTGCTTCAATAACTACTTGTTCTATCTCAGCCCCCGAAAAATCTTTGCTTAAATCGCTTAATAAAGATAATTCGAATTCTTCGATACGTTCGGGTCTAGCATTTTGTAAATGTACATTAAAAATTGCTTGCCTTTCTTCTTTTGTTGGTAGTGAGAGAAAAAAGACTTCGTCAAAACGACCCTTTCGGATAATCTCTGGTGGGATCCATTCAATGTTATTCGCGGTAGCTACAACAAATACAGGTGAGACTTTTTCAGACATCCAGGTTAAAAATGTTGATAATACTCGACTAGTTGTTCCACTATCACCACTATTTTGTGCTCCCGCGAATGCTTTATCAATTTCATCTACCCATAGAACGCATGGAGATAACGCCTCAGCTGTTTGAATCATCTTTCTTACTCGAGATTCAGATTGTCCAACTAGTGAGGCAAACAAACGTCCAAAATCAAGACGAAGTAAGGGCATATTCCATTCGTTTGCAACTGTTTTTGCTGCTAGTGATTTTCCTGTCCCTTGTACTCCAACAAGTAATAATCCTTTAGGATATGGTAAACCATAATCTTTCGCTGCGGGTAAAAAGGCTTCAGCACGTAATTTCAACCAATCTTTATAATTGTCTAACCCTCCAAGATCTGTTAGTTTTTTATTTGTTAAAATAAACTCTAATAATTGAGTTTGCTGAATAATTTGTTTTTTTTCCTCTAATACTAATTTTGGGCTGGACGTATCAATATTTCCTGATTGAGCAATTACTTTAGATAAGACACGTCGAATTCGTTCAAGTGATAAACCTTGACAGGCTGTTGTTAAATTCAACAATAATTCGTCTGAACTCTCTTGTTTAAGTGAAGCCATTAGGCGAGAAAGTTCCTCATTTATTTCACTGTATGTTGGGAGCGGAAATTCGATTAAAGTAACAAACTCTCGAAGTGTGTCGGGGATATTAACTTCAGGCGAGATAATTATTATATTCTTTGGTTGGGTTTTTAAAGAGCGGCTCAGATTTTTCAGTTTTCGTATAATAGATAAATCTTTTAGGAAATTATCATAGTCCTTTAAAACAAAAACAGATGCAGTTTCAGGAGTTAATTTTTCAATTAATTCTAGCGCTTCTAGTGGATTTTTTGCAGCAAACCCACTATCGTTTGGATTCCCTTGGTATCCGTTGACAAAATCCCACGAATAGTATGTTCGTGCTACGTATTTTTTTGTACAATATTTGATTATATATTCTAAGCGTTCTTCTTCATATGTTGAAATATAAATGATTGGATAACGTGCTTTTAATAGAAGCACAAATTCGTTTAAAAAACTCATAAATTACAACATTTAAAATTTAAATATAGAAAGCTGAACCTTTAATAATTCTGTTTTTTATCCTACAGACCCTTCTAGTTTTAAACTTAATAGACGGTCTGCCTCGGAAGCAAATTCTAAAGGCAGCTCGTTAAATACATCTTTACAGAAACCATTAACCATCAATGAGACTGCTTCTTCGGTTTCGATTCCCCGCTGCAGAAGATAAAATAATTGTTCTTCGGCAATTCTTGATGTTGAGGCTTCATGTTCAACTCGGGTATAGCTATTTTGTGCTTCGATATATGGAAATGTATGAGCGCTCGATTCTTTTCCAATTAAGAGTGAATCACATTGTGAATAATTTTTTGTATTCTCGGCTTTTGCTCCAATTTTAACTAGTCCTCGATAACTGTTACTCGATTGACCTGTTGAAATACCTTTTGAAATAATTCTACTGCGAGTATTTGGCGCGAGATGAATCATTTTTGTACCAGTATCAGCTTGCTGTTTATTACTGGTTAAAGCCACAGAATAAAATTCACCAACTGAAGATTCTCCCGCAAGTATACAACTTGGATATTTCCATGTAATTGCGGACCCGGTTTCTACTTGAGTCCAAGAAATATTTGATTGTTTACCAGCACAAAGTCCGCGCTTTGTTACAAAATTATAAACACCTCCAATTCCATTTTCATCGCCAGCATACCAATTTTGAACAGTTGAATATTTAATTTGCGAATTTTCTAATGCGATTAACTCCACTACTGCTGCATGAAGTTGATTGCTACTAAATTGTGGTGCAGTACATCCTTCTAAATAATTAACGGAACTTCTTTCTTCTGTAATGATGAGTGTTCTTTCAAATTGTCCTGCTTCTTCGTTATTTATTCGAAAGTAAGTCGAAAGTTCCAGTGGGCAAATAACATCTTTCGGAATGTAGCAAAAAGATCCATCACTGAAAACCGCAGAATTTAAAGCCGCAAAAAAATTATCGCCAATTGGAATTACACTCCCTAAATATGTTTCCACTAAGTGTGGATAAAATTCTACTGCTTCAGTTATCGAACAAAATATTACACCTGATTTTTGCAGTTGTTTTTTAAACGTAGTTCCAATTGACACGCTATCAAAAACAGCATCTACTGCTACATTGGCAAGAAGTTTTTGTTCATTTAAGGAAACTCCTAATTTTTCAAAAGTACGCAGAAGCTCAGGATCGGCATCGTCTAAGCTCCCTAACTTTTTTTTTGTTTTGGGTATTGAATAGTATTGAATATCTTGGTAGTCAATATTAGGAATATTTAAATAAGACCAGTTAGGTGTTTTCATTTTCTTCCAAACTTTAAACGCCCTTTCTCTAAAATTACGTAAAAAATCTGGTTCATGTTTTCTTTTACTTATTTCACGGACTACTTCGAGGTTGACTCCTTTTGGAAAAGCTTCAGTTTCTATATCTGTTTTAAATCCATATTTATATGGGCTTGTAACTATTTCTTCAAGAATAGCATCAGATTCATATGTTTGTTTTTCAGCCATATAGTAAAATGGTTGGATATTTAAATAATATGGTTTAAAGAGTACGTTTTTAGAGTACTTAAGTTCAATTTTATCTTTTTTATTCAACAGTGCTAATTTTTGACTCTTGATACATGTTAACTAATTCCGCCTGCGGCACTGGAGAAAAAATCGATCAAAAATGTTAATAATATAAATCCAAGTAATGGTGATAGGTCTAAACCAATAAGAGGTGGAATAATACCTCGAAAAACTCGGAGATAAGGGTCTGTCATTTTTGCTAATGAATAAAATGGTTGGGTATAAAAATTTAAATTTGGGAACCATGTTAGATATACCCTAAGTGTTAATAAAGCAATATAAAATTTTAAAAAACCCGCTAAACCGCTGCATACGGTTATGATTAGAACATTCATTGAGAAATTTCTTTAATTTATAATTATTACCCTAATAATAAATGATAGCATAGAATTTTTCACCAATAAATGGTGTGTAAAAAAATCTTTAAGTTATGAACTGTAACTTACTTTTAACTACTAGCTAGTGAAGAGACTTGAACTCATAACCGACTGATTACAAATCAGTTGCTCTACCAATTGAGCTACACCAGCTTTTTTGGAAGTAAAACCTCCGTACACCTATAATTTAGCATTAAATGCTATTTTTGTAAATTATAAATTTGAACTCAGTCAACCAAAATTTAGTATCCGATTTGTAAATAGCTGTTTCAGCCACTTAATGACAAAACATTAAGTAAGATATTAAGTAAGATTTTAAATGGCTGTTGTTAATTCATTATTTTAGCTTTTATTATGTTGATTTGGGATTTGGTGGTCTAAAAGAATTGTTTGTTATCGTATTAACAAAATATACATACAGACATTGTGAATAATCTTTCCATACTATAAGTCTGTCTGAGTATTACACTAAGTGTTTTTTACTTTCCTGACCATATGAATAATTATCTTCCTTCTTGCTTTCTTTTTCTTTTTCAAGTAAATTGTCAATATGAAATGATATTGAAAGTTAAATAAAGTGGCTAAAAATAAAGGGGCAAGAATTCGAATTATTCTCGAGCACAAATGTGAGCAGGGGGTTTATCGCTATCATACAACGAAAAATCGCCGTAATACTACAGAACGTTTAGAACTGAAAAAATATTCGCCTGTAACAAAAAAGCATGAGCTTTTTCGTGAAATTAAATAATTTCTAAATTTTAAAATGATTAAAACAGACTTTAAAAGTGCCGATTTGAACTTGGCGGAAATTGATGTTAACGCAATAAATTATAAAGATACTAAGTTTTTAAGTAATTTTATCAGCGATCAAGGTAAAATTCTTCCACGTCGATCAACTGGTTTAAATTCTAAACAACAAAAACGTATTACAAAACTTATTAAGCGAGCACGTATAGCTGCTCTTTTACCATTTGTGATTGGAAAGGTATAATTAAATAAATGATTTCTGGGAAACGGCAACGGAAAATACCATTGTATAGATGTTAATACTAATATTAGCGTAGACAATGGTATTTTTAATGAGGTGATAAAGAAGATTAATTTTATTAGTCATTCAAATTAACAATCTATTTTGAGACTGTAATCAAAGAACCAGTTAAAACTATCTATATTAGGTTATAAAAACAATTCACTGAAATCTTAACTTGTACAATTTATTTTGGGTAAATTCTTAGTCTTCGATTTGGTTCCTTTCCTATTGAAACCCCCTTTAATTGATAATGTGCGATAAGTTCGTGTTGTAGTTTTCGAATTGCGCTAGTACGTGGCAATAATTCGATACGCATTTTTTGAGGAATAATAATTTCTTCAATTACTAATCGTGTTTCTTCTAAAGGTGTTAACAACCCGTTGGAAATAATTTTTGAAATCTTTTTTTGGGAAGATTTTATTTTAGTGTTTGGTTTACTAATAGTTGACGTATTTTTGACTAAAACGCGTAATGCTTTTGCAATTTGTAAAAGACTATTACTTTGAATTGTATGAATACTAATTTTTTTAGAATGGGATATTTGACGTAATTTTTTGTTGTTTTTTAACAGATTCGATAAAGCTAAAATTGCATCGGCCGATTGTATCTCCTTAGTTACAATAATTGGTAGTTTTAATGTTTTGATTAATGATTTTAAATCTTGATTGTTAACACCGTAAATATATAAAAAAATAAAGTTTGCACCAAGTTGTTTTTTTAATTGAGTATTTGATTTACTTGTTTTCTTTGTTTTCCAGGTTTCGTTTCGCTGTAATTTTGTTAAAACGTACCCATTTTTTTGTTTTTTGTCATCTGCTATTTTTTTTAAATAGCCGTCCGTAAGATTGCGTGTTTCTTTTTTATTTGAAATTATTTCGCACTGAATAATATTGTTTCCACTTGAACCTAATTTACGTTCTTGAAGTGGTAATGTTTGACCTTGTAATAGTAAGTCAACAGATTGTTCGATATTCTCGTGGATTATCCAAGTTTTAGCATCATGAATTTCAACCGCAACTTCAAAAGTTGGAGGCGCTTTGCGTTCTAAAATACTTTTTGATGAACCTCTTCGTTTTGCCTCTTCATCCCCCAATGTTACATATTGAATTCCTCCAATTAGATCTGTAATCGTTGGGTTTTTAATTAAATTTTCTAATGCATTTCCATGAGCTGTTCCAACTAACTGAACTCCCCTTTCTGCAATTGTACGTGCGGCAGCCGCCTCTAACTCTGTTCCAATTTCGTCTATAATAATAATTTCTGGCATATGGTTTTCCACAGCTTCAATCATTACTTGATGTTGGTTTTGCGGACTTGAAACTTGCATTCGTCTAGCTTTACCAATTGAGGGGTGTGGTAGATCACCATCTCCAGCAATTTCGTTTGAGGTGTCTATAATTATCACCCGTTTTTTCATTCCATCCGATAATACTCTCGCAATTTCTCTAATAGCTGTTGTTTTACCAACGCCTGGTCTACCCAAAAGTAAAATAGATTTTTTACTCTCCAGTAAATCACGAATTATACTTACAGTTCCAAAAAACGCACGGCCGATTCGACATGTTAAGCCGATAACACTCCCTTGACGATTGCGTAATGAACTAATGCGGTGTAATGTTTTCTCAATTCCAGCACGATTATCGCCACTGAATTTTCCTAACCGTTTTAAAATATAGTCTAAGTCTTGCCAAACTATTGTTCGGTATGAAAGGTAACTTGTACCTTTTGAAAATCTGGCCTCTGGTCGACGGCCAATATCCAAAACAATTTCAATTAGCTGCTCTTGTTTTGGATGTTGTTTAATGGGAGTACTAATAAATGTAGGTAAAATGTCTAATAGTTGGTTTAAATCGTCAGCAAGAAGCATAATTATAATGTGTTTAATCAAACTTTATTTTACCTCAAAATTTTAACTAAACTTAATTACCAGCAATTATTTGTCTTATTTATTAAATCATTTGTTCACATTCGTTTAACACTTGGTTTTTATGATAAAATTGTACAGAAGTATACTATTTACCTTAATAAGCAGCCTAACTATATATTTATTCAGCAAGATTTTATCTAAAATGTCACATTTTACAAAAATTAAGACGAAATTATATAATCTTGAAACTCTTAAAAAAAGTCTTTCAGATTTAAACATTATCTGGACCGTTCAAACACATACTGTAAGAGGATATCAGAATACAAAGCATGAAGCAGAACTTGTAATTCAGCAAAGTAACAAACATGATATTGGATTTAAGTGGAATGGTACGGAGTATGAGCTAGTTACGGATTTAATGTTTTGGTCGCAAGATATTTCGGTTGATAAGTTTCTAAATCGTATTAATCAACGTTACGCTTATAATTCAATTATTGGTGTTAGTGAAAAAGAAGGTTTTAACTTTACACAAACCGAGACTGCAGAAGACGGCTCAATTCGATTAGTTCTACGACGTTTCAATTAAGTTATTAGACTATTTTTAATAGGTCTCCTTTAGGGAGGCCTATTTTTCATAAAATCTATACGTTACATTATTGGTACTGAATTCAACCATTCGATTTTTTTTATTTGTTTAGTAAATGTCAAATAAGATCTCTACAGATTGCATTAGGTTTGAAGATGGGGTAGACGGCCAATAAACTGCTATTTACTATTTTGGAAAAACGAAAAAAATTAACTTGCGGGTCTATTTATTTTTTCGTACTATTTAATACCCCCAGGGGAATTCGAATCCCCGTTACTTCCGTGAAAGGGAAATGTCCTAGGCCTCTAGACGATGGGGGCGGTATTTATATAAAGTAATGTTACTCTATAACATTACTACCTGTCAATGCTTTGAAGGAAAAAATGTTATTCATTTAGATTTTGTAGCATATAGTTTGTTTGATCGTATTAAATGTTGGTGTATCGATAATGGTCTTACAAAAATATTATTTTTTTAATGAAGGCCCTAAAAACATTTCTAATAGTTCTTTTTTAAATAATTTCGTTACATGCGAGTGGTATCTTTTGGGGTTTGTGATAATAGAAAGCGTCCTTTTAATAGTAATTCCTTCAATTTTTGCCCAGTGTAACATTTCAAGATCTAGTTCTTTAGAAATAGCTGAGACAGAAACAAAAGCGGCTCCCAAACCTGATTGGACAGCGTTTTTAATTGCTTCCACTGAATTCAGTTCCATCTCAATTTTAAAGTAACTACTATCAATACCATTTTGTGTTAGTGTGTTTTCAATTACATTTCGAATAGTTGATTTTGTGTCTAAAGCAATAAAACGTAAACGGTATAAATCTTCTTTTCGAATAAATTCTAGCGATGAAAAAGGGTGTGAAACTGGTAGGATGAGAGCCAATTCATCTTCAGCATATGAAGTCACTTCTAACAAATTTGTTAATTCTTTGGGTATTTCTCCTCCAACAATTGCTAAGTCAATTTGTCCATTTGCAACAGCCCAGGAAATTTGTCGGGTTGAATGAACTTGTAATTCTATATTTATATGTGGGTATTTATGGCGGAAAATTCCAATTAAGTGAGGCATTAAATAAGTCCCTGTAGTTTGACTTGCGCCAATCATTAAACCGCCTGATTGAAAGGTTTGTAATTCATCAAGGGCTCGACATGTTTCTTCACATAAATTAAGTATCCTATCACAATATTTTTTTAAAAGTTCACCTGTTTCAGTTAAATATGCTTTTCTTTTATCTCGATAAAAAAGTGGAGTATTAAGTTGTTTTTCTAAGTTTTGTACTTGCAAGCTGACAGCAGGTTGTGATATGTATAATTTTTCTGCAGCTTTCTTAAAACTCCCTTCTTCTGAAATTGTTTGAAGTATTTTTAGTTGATCTAAAGTAAATGGCAAATTTGACATTAGGGTCTGGCTCTTTTTAAATAAAAAATTAAATAATATTTAGTAGTAGAGGTCCTTTAGAATATTTTAGTAGGGATTTTATGGTGAAAGTTGATACAACGGTTAAAATGTCTTTAGACAAGAAGTAAAAAACATAGTAATTTAATCGGACAAATAATATTTTTAATCCTTATTCAGTAAAATGGTTTATTGATTGTGAGTACTATCTCTATAAAGGATGTATAATAATATGCAAACAAATAAAAATGTAATAATAAAAGGGGTTTAGACTTTTATGGCGGATACAAGACTTTTAGTCGTTTTATTTCCACTAGTAGCTGCTGCTTCATGGGCCTTATTTAATATCGGGCGTCTTGCACTACAGCAGTTAAAAAGAATGTCTTAAGAAATTATTTCTAGTAAAAATAGTTTTTATAAAAGTTTGTAGAGAAAGGTTGAAAATTAATAACTCTTCTCTACAAATTTTTGTTTAGTCTAAACTAGATTTATTAATGAAGCTGTTTAAAAGACGCTTTACTGGATTACGTGAAGGTGTGGTATCAAGATTTAAAAATTCTACTTCTTCACCTAATAATCGACGAGCGGCGTTTTCAAATGCACGTCCTGGTAACGATAACCTTTCCTCTAACACAAGCGGTTCTCCACGGTTAGAAGCTATAATAACTTGTCCGCTATCTGGAATAACGCCGACGAGTGGTACACCTAAAATATTTTTTACGTCGTCAATTGACATCATATCATCTGTTTTTACCATTTTAGGTCGAATACGATTGATCAAAAGACTGATTTTTTTAATATTTTGGGTTACAAGTATTCCAATTACTTTATCAGCATCTCTAATTGATGGTACTTCAGGAGTAACCACTACTATAGCTTCATGTGCAGGTACAACAGATGTTTGGAAACCTTCATCAATTCCGGCAGGGCTATCAATTAAAATAAAATCGTATTGATCTTCTAGTAATTGGATCAATTTTTGTATTTGTTCTTTCGTAATCGGGCTTTTAGCTTGGTTTGATGATAGAGGAAAAAAGGTGAGCTTCGCTTGTCTTTTATCAGTTATTAGTGCTTGTTCTAATCGGCAAGTTTCAGCCAGTACATCTAAACCAGTATAGATAATGCGATTTTCTAATCCTAACAGTAGATCTAAATTGCGTAATCCTACATCAGCGTCCACCAATAAGGTATTATACCCTAAACGGGCGAGCGCCATCCCTATGTTAGAGGTTGTAGTTGTTTTACCAACACCACCTTTACCTGAGGTAATAACTATAACACGAGCCATTGCATTGTATAGGCTATAAGATTAATATAGATGAATAAGTCGATTATATCATCTTATTGAATATTCTGTTCTTTGTTTATAATACCCTTACTTTGTTAATAAATCCAAAAAGAAATGACATTTACATTGCAAGAGGATCTGCTCCAAATCGCGAATAAAAGTTTTTCATCGCGTCTCATGCTTGGGACAGGTAAATATAGAAATTTTACTGAAGCAAAAAAAAGTATTGCGGCAAGTGGGTGTGAAATTTTAACTGTTGCTGTTCGTCGTGCTCAAAACGCAAAAGTTGATGGGATCGCACAATTATTAAACGATTTTGATTGGACGAAATTATGGTTGCTTCCAAATACAGCTGGTTGTCAAACTGCAGAGGAAGCTATTCGACTTGCTTTTGTTGGTCGTGAAATTGCAAAAAATTTACATTATAATGAAAATAGATTTATAAAATTGGAAGTTATACCCGACCCGAAGTACTTATTGCCAGATAGTCTTGGGACATTAACTGCAGCTGAATATTTAACAAAGAAAAACTTTGACGTTTTACCCTACATTAATGCCGATCTAGTTTTAGCAAAACAACTGGAAGAGATAGGTTGTGCAACAGTTATGCCACTAGGTTCACCTATTGGCTCTGGTCAAGGTTTAAAAAACATATATAATATAAAAATATTAATTGAAAATGCTCAAATTCCCGTTATTGTTGATGCTGGTATTGGTTCACCTAGCCAAGCAGCTGAGGCAATGGAAATTGGAGCTTCAGGTATTTTAGCAAATACTGCAATTGCTCAGGCGCAAATTTCTGATACTATGGCTTATGGCATGAAGCTAGGAGTAATGGCAGGAAGGTTAAGTTATTTAGCTGGGCAAATTGAAACTTCAGAATTTGCAAAACCAAGTTCACCTTTAGTAGGTATATCGAAATAAAAACTTTACAACTTACAAATTAAGCATATGGTTACAGAAACAAAATCAAAGGCGATTGCAGATAGACCAGTTTTTCCGTTTACAGCTATTATCGGGCAAGAAGAAATGAAACTTGCTCTTATTTTGAACGTTATTGATCCGCGAATTGGTGGAGTAATGATTATGGGCGATAGAGGAACAGGTAAGTCAACAACGATTCGAGCTGTTGCGGATTTATTACCTGCAATTAAGGTTGTAGCAGATGATCCTTTTAATTCCGCGGTTGATGACTTTGAGTTAATGAGTGAGACTGTTAAAACAGCTGTTGAAAATAATCAAGAGCTTGCAACAGCTTTTAAGAAAGTCCCAATGGTGGATTTACCACTAGGTGCGACTGAAGATCGTGTTTGTGGAACAATTGATATTGAAAAAGCGTTAACAGATGGAGTTAAAGCATTTGAACCAGGTTTATTAGCAAAAGCAAACCGAGGAATTTTATATGTGGATGAGGTAAATTTACTTGATGACCATTTAGTTGATATCTTACTTGATTCAGCTGCTTCCGGGTGGAACACAGTGGAACGTGAAGGTATTTCAATTAAACACCCAGCCCGTTTTGTATTAGTAGGTTCGGGAAACCCTGAAGAAGGAGAGTTAAGACCGCAATTATTAGATCGTTTTGGAATGCATGCTGAAATCCGAACTGTACGCGATCCAGAAACTCGTGTTCGAGTAGTAGAAGAGCGAAGTAATTTTGATCAAAACCCAGATGCCTGTTTAGAGGAAAATGCTCCTGCTATTCAAGCATTAAAAGATAAAATTGTAAAAGCTCAAGACCTTTTACCTAATGTTAAAATTGACTTTGAATTAAGAGTTAAAATTTCTCAAGTATGTGGAAGTCTAGATGTAGATGGTTTACGTGGAGATATTGTAACAAATAGAGCTTCAAAGGCTTATGCTGCATATAACGGTCGCGAAGAAGTAACAGTAGATGATATTGAAAAGGTTATCACATTATGTTTAAGACATCGTTTAAGAAAAGATCCACTTGAATCTATAGACTCTGGTGATAAAGTAAATACAGTCTTTGAAGAAGTTTTCAAATAAAAATAGGCTCAGTAGGATTCGAACCTACATTAGAGACTTAGAAGGTCCCTGTCCTAATCCCTTAGACGATGAGCCCAGCCTAAAAATTAAGATTTTAAAATCGGATTAGATAATAATATTATTATCTAATCCAATTTTAATCTACAGTTATAGGAAATTGGGCGGTATAGGATTTGAACCTATGACCACCTGCTTGTAAGGCAGGCGCTCTACCACTGAGCTAACCGCCCTATGATAATATAGTATTATATAGTACTCTATTTGGCAACTGTTTTTTGTTTTAAAATTAACTTAATTAAATTAAGACATTTAAATTTACAATACTATTCTAAATGGAAACAACAACGAGTTGTATGGCACATGATCTTGATTATATAGATTTTAGAACTATACCAAATGGTTCGTTTCGCATACCTTATTCGCAAAAAAAATCAAAAACACTTGAATTCTTTGATGAGTTATACACCTATCCACCTAAATTTCGTGTAAAGTGGGAGACAATAGATGAACTCCATGAAGATTTATTTACGTCTTATAATTATCGCGCACTCAACCAAAACTTGTCATTTGTTGATACTTTAACCGATTTTCTTCCGAGTGGAGAAAGTGGTATTGTTGAAAAAACAACATACAGCTGGAATTCTTACGTAGAAGGATATTTAAATAAAATTATTTCTACTCGATTCTATGGTAAACAATCAAAGCAAATACAAGAATCACTTCAGCATATTCCTGTGTATACAGTTTTAAATGGGCAAGGTGAAATAGTTTTAGCAACTTCTACTGATACTTCTGCTACAAGTACGCAAACCTTTAATCAAACTATTTACAATTTGTGTGGTAGCTTTGATCCCTTGTCTGAAAGAAATACTAAGCTTGGTCTATTTTTTATGACCAAGAAGGACGCGGATATATATTTAAACGAAATTGCAAAATTAGATACTCAAGGAACGAAAATGCTTGGTCTTTCAATTCATTGTTTTGGATTAGATTTTGCTTATCGTGTAATGAGGGAGTATCACCCTAATATCGATTTTAGATTCATTCCTGACTTTTCAGAAGTTCAAGCCGTCTTAACGAAACAGACTACGAAAAATTCCAATTTTGTATTTGAAGATGATCAACAACAACTTCGTCTTCGACGACGCCCTATAAATATAATACCTATAGTTAGTTCACTTAATAAGAGGCTTTCACCTTTTTCTTCATTTATAGAGAATGCAGATTATTTTAAAGGCGTTCCAATCTATATTGTAAATGTTAATGATGTCCCATCTAACTTTTTCGTTGAACGGTATCATAATGTATTAAATTTAATTGATACGGTTTTAGGACAAACCCTTCGTTTTGTAAGTGTCGGAACTGGGTTTGGAAAGAATTGGATTCTTGAGGGATCTGTTCATAAGCAAATTTCATCTTCAACGGTGCAAACTTATATTTTCTTTGAAAAAGAAGCGGCCATAGAGTTTTGTCAGCACTATGGAAAGCAAATTTCACGGTATTCTGGCGGTCGTGTAGAATTGTTAGAGTCATTGGCTAAAAAACCAAAAATTTTAGTTCATAATTTAGAAGATTTTTTAGAATTGTGGGAAGATACATTGACTGAAACTTCAGCTATTAATTTTTCTAATGGTGATAAGCTAGAGTTTGGTACACGTAAAATTAATATGGTTCCTGCAAAACAGTCACGTAAAGATGTTGATTTGTACTTGCAACAAGATAAAAATTCTTCGCTTGGAAAGATTGCGAATTTCTTTGAGTTTAAATACCGTCGTTTATTAGGTTTTGTAGAAGTACTATTAAATACGACTTAAAGCTTTAATGGTTTAATTTTACCCTTTAATATTATCTTTAAGGGTAAAATTTTTATCTACCTTAAAGTTTAGCTTTTCTTGACAAACTTTAAGTGAATTTTGTACCCTTAAAATAACGTATGGGGCTGTTTTGGTTTCGACATGTAGGCTTAGAGTTTTTCAGGTTCATCCTAAGTTAAGGATATTACAAAATAGTTGCAAATAATATTTTAGCTTTTAATTCAAGACTAGCTTTAGCTTAAGTTTTTTGGTATATCAGTTTTAGGTTACTCTTATTCAATTTCTGATTATTTTATATAAAAGAGGCGCATTAAATGTAGAGAATATTTAAATCTTTGTTTTTGAAAGTAGTAAAAAGATAACTTCTTGGGTTTATATGGACGTGGGTTCAAATCCCACCAGCTCCATTTTATAAGCATCTGTAGCCAAGTGGCCGAAGGCATCGGACTCATAATCCGCTTCTCATTGAGACATCGCTGGTTCGAATCCAGTCGGATGCATTAAACAGCATGTAGATAAATAATTTAAATTAAGGTTTAAAGGGTAGCAGAGCAATGTATTATTTAAGTTGTAATAAGCTGAGAGGGATTCGAACCCTCGACACCCAGAATCGGAATCTGGTGCTCTGTCCTCTGAGCTATCAGCTTATGTTGCATTTATGAAAAACCGACGATTGTAGTATCATTTGTATTGATTGTTTCTTCGCCTGTAGGTCTTACCTCATTTGCGATGATTGTTCGAGATTGCTGCCATTTATTCATAACATCTACAACTAAATTTAGTAATTTTATCCGTTCATTCTCGGAGAGCCAGGGTTTCGAATTTAATTCAAATCTAATTTGCTCCCAAGCTTCGCTGACTGGCCAAAAATAGTATGGTGTTAATGGCAAACTTCCCTCTGATGTTTTTTGATTGACAGCGAGTCCTAACGAACTATCTAACCATAGAATTTGTAATTCTAGATGTTGCATAAGAATGTTTCAAGACCTATCAGGTAAATGTTTTTAACAAGGTATTTTTGCTCTTGTGAAAATATTTTTCACAGTTTGAGAAGGTTGAGCGCCATCTTTTAATCGAGCAGTAATTCGTTGAAATTTTAGATGTGTTTCGTCAGTCATTGGATTAAAAAATCCTAACTCTTCAATAGAACGTCCATCTCGTTTTACGCGGCTATCCATTGCCACAATTCGATAACAAGGTTGACCTTTTCGGCCATACTTTTTTAATCTAATTTTAATCATGTTATTAATTTTATGAAAAATTTGTTTAGACTGTTAACTTTGCTCTTCCCTTTTTACGTCGAGAATTAATAACACGACGCCCTGTTTTTGATGCCATACGACTTCGAAAACCTGACGTTTTGACTTTCTTTAAAAATGTTCCACGAAGTGTACGTTGAGACATAATTTATTAGTTACATTAGTTTTAAACGGGTTGGTCTTGTTTTAATTTAAAAAGTTTACCAACTTGACTTTGTAAGACCTGGAATAGTACCTTCATGTGCCATTTCACGTAAAACATGACGTGAAAGGCCGAAGTCTTTGTAAAAAGCTCGACTTCTTCCTGTTACCCAGCATCGATTTCTATGTCTAGAAGGGGCTGCATTTCGTGGTATTGCTTCCATTTTTTTAAAATTTGATAGTCTTTCTTGGTAGGATGAACTATTCTTTAATTCTAAAATAATATTTTTTCTCTTTTTTTCATATTTTGCGCTTAGTCGCTCTCGTTTCACTTCACGCTGAATCATGCTTTGTTTAGCCATTCATTCTACAAGATGTTAAAATGTTTTAAGACAGTATACCATTACATATTAATGAACTGCATGGAGTATTTTTTATTATTCTACTTTAAATTTTCATATTCGTCAAAGACTAAAATAAACATATAACTGCAGTAAAGTTGTAGTGGCCGCTCTTTAACAGTTTAAAAGATAAAAACTTATTTATTACTCTATTAATCAGAATATGAATCAGAAAAATGATAACTTTATTGATAAAACCTTTACTGTTTTAGCAGATATAATACTTAAAGTTCTTCCAGCGACAAAAGACGAAAAACAAGCTTTTTCGTATTATAGATACGGTATGTCAGCTCAATCCAGCGGAGATTATGCTGAAGCTTTAGAAAATTATTACGAAGCTTTAAAATTGGAAGAAGATCCTTATGATCGAAGTTATATTCTTTATAATATTGGATTAATTTACAGTAATAATGGTGATTTCTTAAAGGCAGTTGAGTATTATCAACAAGCACTTGATTTAAATGCCCGTTTACCTCAGGCTTTAAATAATATTGCCGTGATTTATCATTATCAAGGTACAAAAGCTTCGGAAAAGAAAGAATTTGAATTAGCTCAAAATATGTTTGACAAAGCAGGCGATTATTGGAAAAGTGCTATTCGTTTAGCCCCAAATAATTATATTGAAGCCCAAAATTGGTTGAAAATTAACGGAAAGTTGGCAGAAAATGAGAGTTTCTAAATAGGATTTTTTACAAACTTTAAGATTTGATACTATAATTAACTAAGAACTGTAAAGATGAATAAGACTCATATATGTTTTCAATTTTACTGTTGAAATACAGATACACTTAAGACGTCCATGAGCTTATTTTTAAATAATTTTTTTAGATAATCAAAATATGACTATCGCAATCGGACAAAAGCAAGATCGTGGTGTATTCGATCTTATTGATGACTGGCTAAAGCGTGATCGTTTCGTTTTCATCGGTTGGTCAGGCTTATTACTTTTTCCATGTGCTTATCTTGCAACTGGTGGTTGGTTAACAGGTATTACTTTTGTAACATCTTGGTATACTCACGGTCTAGCAAGTTCATTCCTTGAAGGTTGTAACTTCTTAACTGCTGCAGTATCAACGCCAGCAAACAGCATGGGTCACTCACTACTATTACTATGGGGCCCTGAAGCTCAAGGTGATATTACTCGTTGGTTCCAAATTGGTGGTCTTTGGGCATTCGTAGCACTACACGGTTCGTTTGGTGTTATCGGTTTCTGTCTAAGACAGTTTGAAATTGCACGACTAGTAGGTATTCGTCCTTACAACGCTATTGCGTTCTCAGGACCGATTTCTGTATTTGTGACAGTATTCCTAGTTTATCCTCTTGGTCAGGCTAGCTGGTTCTTTGCTCCTAGTTTTGGTGTAGCGGCAATTTTCCGTTTCCTTCTTTTCCTTCAAGGTTTCCACAACTGGACTCTTAACCCATTCCACATGATGGGTGTAGCTGGTATTCTTGGTGGTGCACTACTTTGTGCTATTCACGGTGCAACAGTAGAGAACACTCTGTTTGAAGATGGTGATGCTGCGAACACATTCCGTGCTTTCACTCCAACTCAATCAGAAGAAACATACTCAATGGTTACTGCAAACCGTTTCTGGTCACAAATTTTTGGTGTAGCGTTCTCTAACAAGCGTTGGTTACACTTCTTTATGTTATTTGTACCTGTAGCTGGTATGTGGACAAGTGCAATCGGTATCGTAGGTTTAGCTCTTAACCTTCGTTCATACGATTTCGTATCACAAGAACTTCGAGCTGCTGAAGATCCAGAGTTCGAGACATTCTACACTAAGAACAACCTTCTAAACGAAGGTATCCGTGCATGGATGGCTGCACAAGATCAACCTCATGAAAACTTTATCTTCCCTGAGGAGGTACTACCACGTGGAAACGCCCTTTAACACAGTAATCGCAGGCCGTGATATTGAATCTACTGGATTCGCTTGGTGGTCTGGTAACGCACGTTTAATTAACGTATCTGGAAAGCTTCTTGGTGCACACGTTGCACACGCAGGTTTAATGGTTTTCTGGTGTGGTGCAATGACATTATTTGAAGTAGCACACTATATTCCAGAAAAGCCGCTTTACGAGCAAGGTTGTATTCTTATTCCTCACCTAACAACATTAGGTTGGGGTGTAGGTCCTGGTGGTGAAGTAACGGATGTATATCCTTTCTTCGTTGTCGGTGTACTACATTTAATTTCATCAGCTGTATTAGGTTTTGGTGGTGTATACCACTCTTTAATTGGTCCTGATACTCTAGAAGAGTCATTCCCATTCTTTGGTTATGATTGGCGTGATAAGAACAAGATGACAACAATTCTTGGTATTCACCTAATCCTTTTAGGTATTGGATGTTTCCTTCTTGTTGCAAAAGCTTGTTTTGTTGGTGGTGTTTACGATACATGGGCACCAGGTGGTGGTGATGTTCGTATCATCTCAGCTCCAACATTAAACCCATTAATCATTTTTGGTTATGTTTTAAAATCACCATTTGGTGGTGACGGTTGGGTTATCAGTGTAAACAACATGGAAGATGTAGTTGGTGGTCACATCTGGCTTGGATTCCTATGTATTGTAGGTGGTATCTGGCACATCTTAACTAAGCCATTTGCTTGGGTAAGACGTACTTTCGTATGGTCAGGTGAAGCATACCTATCTTACAGTCTTGGAGCGCTTTCACTTATGGGATTAACTGCGGCTGTTTATGTTTGGTATAACAACACAGCTTATCCAAGTGAATTCTATGGTCCAACAGGTCCTGAAGCTTCACAATCTCAAGCATTTACATTCTTAGTTAGAGATCAAAGATTAGGTGCAAACGTAGCATCTGCACAAGGTCCAACAGGATTAGGTAAATATCTAATGAGATCGCCAAGTGGTGAGATTATCTTTGGTGGTGAAACAATGCGTTTCTGGGATATGAGAGCACCATGGGTAGAGCC